>OLRJ01002452.1_pt1 | contig 13776 bp, 14 predicted proteins | sample 1672741 | NCBI WGS metagenome assembly OLRJ01 (sample SAMEA3136719, study PRJEB25190) | human gut metagenome | biome: human gut; feature: human-associated habitat; material: faeces | place: Austria | collected 2013
TATATTCCGCTTCGCAATTTCTACTTATTATATCATCTTTTGGCGAAGAAATCAAATATATCTGTTTCATATCTGAGTTATTTTATCACACTGAGTAGGCATTTGATTTGAAACAGATTGGATTGACAATTCGAGACTATTATGATAGTATGAATGTATAAACTATTGCAATAGTCTAAGAGGAGTAATTATGAATACGAAATTATATGATTCAGAACTTAAAGTTATGGAGGTTTTATGGAAGGAGGGAGATGATTCAGCTAAACATATTTCGGAAATTTTAAACGCAGAGATTGGCTGGAATAAAAATACTACTTATACGGTTATTAAAAAATGTGTTGCAAAAGGAGCTATTGAACGTTATGGAAGCAACTATATGTGCAAACCATTGATTTCCAAAGAGAATGTTGAAGAATTTGAAACAAAGGAACTCATTGATAAACTGTTTCACGGATCAAAAATAAATTTTTTTGCTTCCTTTGTGAGTCATGAAAAATTATCAGAGGAGGAACGTAGGCAGATAAAGAAAATGCTAGAGAAATGAGGTGCTGGACTATGATACGTCAGATGCTGATTATTTCAAGTATGTTTATTGGTCTGGTTTTGATGGCACATGCATGTCTGAAGAATCGTATTCCCGGACGTATTTATGTGATACTCTGGGAAATTGCATTGCTTCGCCTGATTCTGTCGTTAAAGTTACCAATTCTGCCATTTTTCAATCACATAGCTACTTTTCAGCAAGTACAGTTTCGTTAACAACAGGGAATATTGAGAAAATTTTTTTTATAATATAGAGAATAGGATTCAGTATTTCACTTATTACAGTCCTTAGCAGTTATTATAAAGAACGAATGATATAAGAAGTGGAGGGATACATTTATGAAGACTAACAAATGGTTATGTAGCTGTATGATTGTTGCTTTATGTTTATTTTCTATATGTACAACTGCTTTTGCAAATAATAATAACGTTAAAGTAGCATCAAAGCTGGATGCAAAAGATGTAAAAAATAGAATTGTAACAACTGTAACAATTCAAGATGTTAAAAGTGGCTTCGTCTCTTCATATAATGTTGAAGATGAAAACATTAAGTGTTCTCGTAGTGCTGATGGAAAGGAAATTATAGCCATTATATCTGTAGGAGATGAAAAAGCCAGTGCTAAAAGAGCACCGTCTCAAACAAATAGCAATACATTCTATGGGTGGAAAGGAAATGCCCGAATTTCTTGGTACGATGATGGAACTTGGGCTTGCCTTAAAACTGCAGGAGGTGATTGGACAAAAATATCAGGAAATTACAATATGACAGGGAAAAAAATAGTTTGGGGTCAAGATCTTGGTACTAATAGCAAATCGAGTAGTGCAACCTTTATTAATAGCTATAATACAACAACTAATTGGCCAAAAGGAAAGTATGGATATGGATTAGGACATAAAGTTGGTGCTTACATCAGTGGGACTGTGAATGGAAAAAAGGTTAGTGTATCCTGCAATTATGTTTTTTAATAAGAAACAGAAAATTTAAAAACAACAAAATCATTGATAAGTACAACTGAAAATTATAATACATACGATAATGGGAAAAGGTATCAAGTGGCAAAATAAAATTATTTATTCTTATATGTGTACGTATAGCACGGAGGTGGTTTTATGAAGTATATTCAGGATAATGGGAAAATTAAATTATGTGAAACTGATAATATGGATCATCTTGTGCGGTTAACACAAGCGTTGAATGAAAATAATATTCCTTATGAAACCAGATTGAAAAAAGCAACATTTATCAATAATCTTTTTTTCTTGATTTTTTATCATACTTTTGCATCGGGAATTGATCATAAGAATGAAACAACATGTATTTATGTACTAGAAAAGGATTTTGATGCTGCCAAAAAAGCAATAGTAAACTACAGAGAGACTGTGAGAAAAAGTCTGTAAATAAGATTCTTCTATGATAATGAAGGGTGAAAAGTTCTTTCACAGAGCTTTTTGCCCTTGCTCTTTATATATAACAGGTGCAAATCTGCATGTCAAGAGCAGGCGGATTTTCCGCCTGTCTTAACTGTTTCAGAGTTACTGTTCACTCCCAATGTCATTTACTTAAAGAATTTCCTTGTAAAAAAAGGATTTTGATATGGATCACTTAAAAGAACTCTACCATCTCAGATGGTCACAGGAAACAGCATACCGGGATCTAAAATACCCACTATGTTTAAAAGCATTTCATAGCCAAAAGTATGCTTATATTGTACAGGAAGTATTTGCCAGGGTACCCATGAGCTTTTGTTACCGTTAGCAGTAACTGCCCATGTGCTGTACCGCAAGACCGTGGGAAATTATCTGATCTTTCACAGTGGAAATGATGCACAGATCCATGACATGCTGGAAAATCTCTATATCGAATATCTCGGCCACGCAAAATACAGCTGCACCTTTCTTAACTCCATGCTGGTCATATTCTGGGCCATGCTGCTGCGTTTTCACGAAAATGATATTGAATCCATCCTTACAAAGGACAGCACCGGAAATTCTGTAACTGAAATCCTCAACTACCTGAACCGTCACTACCAGAGCGTTACCTTACGTGAAGCTGCGAAGCATTTTGGCTATAGTACTTCCCACTTCAGTACCCTGATCAAGGAAAGTACCGGACGGACATTTTTACAGATCATCCGGGATATCAAGCTGAACCAGGCATGTCATGCTCTGCATGAAACCTCTCTCAGCAATCTTGCGATCTGTGAACTTGTAGGGTATGAAAGTCCGGAGCATTTCATGCGTACTTTTAAAAAAACATATGGAATGACTCCCGGTGAATACCGGAAGAAGAACAGGGAATAAAAGATTACAAGATCTTATATATTTTCTGTATAACAGATGCCGTTCCGGGAGATACTTATCATATCCTCCCCTTTAGAATGCAGAGGGCTTCGCGATGGTGCAGGCCCTCTGCGTTTCTCTTTTCACACTGAAGGTCATTTCACACCAAGCTTCTCAAGCGCCTTCGCCGCCTGCTTCAGATTCTCAAACTGGATGGTATGGATACCGGCTTTTCCGGCTCCCTCACAGTTCACGGCACGATCATCCAGAAATACCGATTTCTCCGGTTTCAGGCTGTAGCGCTTCAGAAGTGTTTTGTAAATATCCACCTCCGGCTTGATCTGCTGCACATCACAGGAAAATACCACTCCGTCCATATATTTCAGAAAAGACATATCCTGCTTTGTACGATCCAGCATATATGTTCCGTAATTGGAAAGAACGTAGAGATGATACCCCTGATTTTTGAGATATTTTACCCATGTTTCCGCATAATCATAGAGATGCATACATTCCGGATCACGTCGTACCACCTCACGGATGTCTGCCTCATATTCCGGTGCACTTTCTACAAATTTATCCACATACCAGGACTCCTCATGGAGTGCTCTGTCCTGTTCTTCCCAGATCGGGTTTCGAAATGTTGCATCTGCAATTTTTTGATATTTTTCTTCCGGAAAGTTGTAGCTCTTCAGGTACTCTTCCCAGTCATATCCCATCAGCACATTTCCCACATCAAAAATAATATTCTCGATCATACGGTTTTCATCCTCTCTCGGCTTCTTATTTCCCCAGATCCGGTACGCCATCCAGAAAACATACGCTACGATCGGTACCAGAACGGCTGCCGCAAAAGCCCCCCGGAACAAAGCCTGGGCGTTTTCACTGCTTCCCCAGGCAAATGCCATTGGAAGGCAGAATATAAGAAGTAATATGACAACACCTGCAAGTGCCGCGATTCTTTTAAAATTTTTCATTGAGCTTCCTTTCACATGATACATCTGCTATTCTATCTGTTATTTTAACTGAATATCTCTTTGAACCAAAAGGGCGCCGGAGAAATTCTTCCCCGGCGCTTCCTGTTGTCATAATCCTGATACTGTAAAAATAATTATCTGTAAATGATGTCGCTTCTTCCTGGTCCGTTAGAGATCATTGTGATCGGGAATCCAATATGTTTTTCTACGAACTCTACATATTTTCTGCAGTTCTCCGGAAGATCCTCATATTTTTTGATTCCACGGATATCGCATTTCCATCCCGGAAGCTTCTCAATAACCGGTTTTGCTTTCTCAAGCTGCACAGTTGTCGGGAATTCTGTTGTTACCTCTCCGTCGATCTCATAGCCTGTGCAAACCGGGATCTCATCCAGATATCCCAGAACATCCAGTACTGTAAAAGCAACGTCTGTAGCTCCCTGGAGACGGCATCCGTATTTGGATGCAACACAGTCGAACCATCCCATACGTCTCGGACGGCCTGTAGTAGCACCGAACTCACCACCATCACCGCCACGTTTTCTCAGCTCATCTGCTTCCTCGCCGAAGATCTCAGAAACGAATGCACCTGCTCCAACTGCACTGGAGTAAGCTTTGCATACGGTTACGACCTTCTTGATCTCATATGGAGGCAGGCCTGCACCGATGGCACCATAAGCAGCCAGTGTGGAAGAGGATGTAACCATCGGATAGATTCCGTGATCCGGGTCTTTCAGAGTTCCAAGCTGTCCCTCAAGAAGAACCTGTTTTCCCTCTTTCAGTGCATTCCAGAGATAGAGCGATACGTCGCATACGTATGGCTCAACCATCTTCTTGTATTCCATCAGCTCATTCATGATGTCTTCCGGTTTCAGAAGAGGCTTATGATAGAGATGCTCAAGTGTTACGTTCTTGGTCTCGCAGATACGTACAACCTTCTCTTTCAGTGCTTCCTCATCAAAAAGCTCACTTACCTGGAAGCCGATCTTTGCATATTTGTCAGAATAGAACGGAGCGATTCCGGATTTTGTGGAACCGAAAGCCTTGCCGCCAAGACGCTCCTCCTCATACTGATCAAACAGAATGTGGTAAGACATTACCATCTGTGCTCTGTTGGAGATCAGGATCTTCGGTGCCGGTACTCCACGGCCTACTACTTCGTTGTACTCCTTGAAGAATACCGGAATGTTCAGTGCAACACCGTTTCCGATGACACTGGTCGTATGTCCGTAAAACACACCTGACGGAAGTGTATGAAGTGCGAATTTACCGTAATCATTTACGATGGTGTGGCCCGCATTGGCTCCACCCTGAAATCTTACAATGATATCGGCTTTCTCAGCAAGCATATCTGTGATCTTGCCTTTACCTTCATCTCCCCAGTTTGCTCCTACTACTGCAGTTACCATAACACAGTTTCCTCCTTGTGTCTTTCTCTATTATTCGGAACGACATGTTCTCTGCCTGTAATACACAGAGACACGTCATTCCTGTCTGTGTTCATTTCTTAATGTTTATAACATCTTGGAATTATACGTTGATCTCAACCTTAACGCCAAGCAGATCCTTATGTGCATCCAGAACCGGCTGTACCACATTGGCGATAAATGCCTCTGTCTGCTCTTTGGCACGTCCTGTATATCTGGACGGATCCATGGATTTCTGAAGATCCTCAAGAGTCAGGTTAAATGCCGGATCTGCTGCGATCAGCTCAAGAAGATTGTTATCTTTACCCTCTACCTTCACGTTCTTTCCTGCTTCCATGGAAAGCTCACGGATACGCTCATGAAGCTCCTGACGGTCTCCGCCTGCCTTAACTGCATCCATCATGATATTCTCAGTTGCCATAAATGGAAGCTCAGACATCAGTCTCTTCTCGATAACCTTCGGATAAACAACCAGTCCGTCTACAACATTGAGGCAGAGATCCAGGATTCCGTCGATCGCAAGGAATCCTTCCGGAACGCTGAGACGCTTGTTTGCAGAGTCGTCCAGAGTTCTCTCAAACCACTGTGTTGCAGATGTGATCGCCGGGTTCAGTGCATCGATCATCACATATCTGGACAGGGAAGCAATTCTCTCACTTCTCATCGGATTTCTCTTATATGCCATAGCGGAAGATCCGATCTGGGATTTCTCAAATGGCTCCTCTACTTCTTTCAGATGCTGAAGAAGACGGATATCGTTTGACATCTTGTGTGCACTTGCTGCAATTCCTGCCAGAACATTGACAACACGGGTATCAACTTTACGGGAATAGGTCTGTCCGGATACCGGATAGCATTCCTTGAATCCCATCTTGGCAGCGATCATCGGATCGATCTTGTCGATTGTCTCCTGGTCTCCTTCAAACAGTTCCAGAAAGCTTGCCTGTGTACCTGTAGTACCTTTAGAACCAAGAAGCTTAATGGTGCCAAGAACATATTCCAGATCTTCAAGATCCATCATGAATTCCTGTGTCCACAGTGTGGCACGCTTTCCAACGGTAGTCGGCTGTGCCGGCTGGAAATGGGTAAATGCAAGTGTAGGCTGATTTTTATATTTGTCAGCGAACTTGGAAAGCTCTGCAATTACGTTTACCAGTTTCTTCTGAACCAGTTTCAGAGCTTCTGTCATAACAATAATGTCTGTATTATCTCCTACATAACAGGATGTTGCTCCCAGGTGGATGATTCCCTTTGCTTTCGGGCACTGCACACCGTAAGCATATACATGGGACATAACATCGTGACGCACTTCTTTCTCACGGGCCTTGGCAACATCATAGTTGATATCGTCTGCATGAGCTTTCAGTTCATCAATCTGTTCCTGGGTGATGTTCAGTCCAAGCTCCTTCTCAGTCTCTGCCAGAGCGATCCAGAGTCTTCTCCAGGTGCGGAATTTCATATCCTGTGAAAAAATGTACTGCATTTCCTTGCTGGCATAACGCTCAGACAAAGGGCTTGTATATCTGTCTGTACTCATTCTTTCTCTCCTGTTTCTAAGTAAGTTTTTATCATTTACTTTGCGGATCAACTGTTTTTTTCCACATACAAGGGGATTATATAACATCCAAAGATTTTAAGCAAGCCCCTGATGGAATTTCCCAAGGAATTCCTTCATTCTTACATGTTCTGATGAAAATACCTCTTCCGGAGTGCCTTCCACTGCGATCAGACCGTCATCCATAAAAATAATCCGGTCGGAGATATCACGAGCAAAGCTCATCTCATGGGTAACAATCACCATGGTAATATGCTCGGCTGCCAGATCTTTGATTACCTTCAGAATTTCACCGGTAAGTTCCGGGTCCAAAGCAGAGGTCGGCTCGTCAAAGAAAAGGATATCCGGATTCATGCATAAGGCTCTGGCAATGGAAACTCTCTGTTGCTGTCCGCCGGAAAGCTGATAGGGATAATAATTCTCCTTATCAGAAAGCCCCATTTTCTTAAGAAGCTCCCTTGCCTGCACATAAACCTCTTTTTTGTCTCTCTTTTGTACCTTAATTGGAGCGTCTGTAATATTTTTAATCACGGAAAAATGGGGAAAAAGGTTAAAATTCTGAAAAACCAATCCGATTTTTCCGTTTTTGATAATTTCGCCGCCGTCTGGTGTCTCCAGACCAGTGGCACAGCGAAGCAATGTAGACTTACCAGAGCCGGAGGGACCGATAATACTAAGAACCTCGCCCTTGTCTACTTCCAGGGAAATGTCACGGAGAACGTCCAGGGCTCCGAAACTTTTCTTTATGTGTTTCATTTCAAATAATTTCATATAGTGACTCCTTCTGGTTACCCGCACACAGTTTTACAATGTATATTCACTGCAGGTTGATGATAAATTATTAGCGGTAATAGTTCAGTTTTTTCTCTACTTTATCCATAATCACTGCTACCAGCAGGTTAAATACATAATAAAATACAGCCGCTACCACAAACGGCACCATCGTGGTCTGAGAGCTGGCAATCTGTTTCGCCAAAGTGAACATTTCAGCTACCGCTACAACAAACGCCAATGAAGTATCCTTTACCAGAGTGATTACTTCGTTGGTAATAGATGGCAAAATCCGTTTAAATACCTGGGGAAGAATGATGCGGAAGAAGGTCTGTGCTTTTGAGTAGCCAAGGATTCTGGCTGCTTCATACTGACCTACTGGCATGGATTCAATTCCACCACGGTAGATTTCTGCAAAATAAGCGGCATAATTAATTGCAAAAGCAATAAATACAGCGATCAGGCTGTAACCCATGGAAATTCGGATTCCAAAAATAAAATATGGTCCGAAATATACTACCATCAGCTGCAGCATAAGAGGTGTTCCGCGCATAATGGAGATATAAGCAGAAACGATCCATCTGATTATCTTTATTTTGGACATTTTACCCCAACAGACCAGAAGGCCAAGTGGCAGGGAAAATATAAGGGTTACAAAGAAAATTTCCGTAGTTACGGTCATTCCCTTTGCAAGCTGGCTTAACATTACACTAAAACTCATAGTTACTGTGTTCCTCCTGTCGATACTTATTGCTAAGGGATCACATTTCGCATTTCATTCCAGAATTTGCATTCCGGGGAACAAACTCCTTCTTTGGAAACAGACACCCTTCTCGCTAAGAAAAGAGGGTGCGCCAGGTACCCTCTTCTCTGCTTTTTCTATGTACTAAGTAGTTAGTTCTAAATCGAATTCAGTCACTTATAAGCCAAGCAACTGACTTCCATTTACAAAAATATTTTCTTAATATTTATTCAGCCTCGTCCTCAGCTGCATCTGTTTCTTCTGCATCAGCAGTCTCCCCAGCATCTGCATTTTCCTCTGCTGCGTCAGCGCTGTCTGCATCTCCCAGGCAAAGCATATCAGCCACACCGTACTGCTCAGCCAGTTTGTCAATCTCTCCCTCGTCATACAGCTTCATAACCTCAGCCCATACAGTATCGCGAAGCTCCTCATTTCCTTTGGCAAAGCCAATGCCATACTGCTCGCTCTGGATTGGCTCGTCCAGGATCTTGTATTTGCCCTCTTCTCTCTGAGACAGCTGGTATTTGGCAACTCCGATATCTACTGCAACTGCGTCTGCTGCACCGGAGTCAATGTTCATAAATGCAGTGTTGTAATCCGGGTTCTCAGTAAGGGAACCGAAGCTGTCTGTCAGCTCTTTATTGTCGTCGCTGTTTAAGGCATCCAGTGCTGCGGAAGCAGCCTGTACAACCACATTCTTTCCAGCCAGGTCCGCCAATGTCTCGATTCCGGAATCAGAAGCAACTACCATTACCTGCTCATTGTTCAGATAAGGATCTGACCAGGTGTAATCATCCTCACGTCCATTGATGGTAAATCCATTCCAGATACAGTCAATATTTCCGGAATTCAGTTCCATATCCTTGGAATCCCAGTTGATCGGTTTCTTCACCAGTTCCCAGCCAAGGTTATCACAAACCTTCTGGGCAACGTCCAGGTCAAAACCAACATATTCTCCATTTTCGTCCATATATCCAAACGGCGGGTACTCTGCATCAAATCCAACGGTCAGTGTCTTGCTGTCTGCATCTGCATAAACGGTCACACCAGAACAGATACCTGCTGCCATCAGCACACTCATCATAATTGCCAGCATTCTTTTTTTCATAATATATATCCTCCTGAACTATGATTCTCATCATTTTAGTACGTTTTTACGCTACCATGTTAAAGCATGGTTGTATGGTAGCATATGAAAGTGAATCTGTCAACATGATTTTTCTGAAAAAAAGCACAGGTTCTTCATGAACCTGTGCTCCTATGATACTCTCCAGTCAGCTTCTCCAGCATTTCATCGGTCTTCCCTGGCTTTATACTGACCTCCTTTTTCTGTGTAAACTCATCCAGTGCCTTTTGCACCGTATTTTTTACCTCTTCTGACACCTTCAGTTCCTTCCATCTATCCTCATACTCCTGCGGCTTCTTCACGCTGCGGTAAGCAAGCAGGTAACAAATCAGCTCTTTCTCATCACTCTCTGTGAGAAACGCCTCCCAGAAGCACTCCATAGCCTTCTCCATCTGGAAAAGATAGCTGTACGCACATCCAAGATTGTGCCAGATACTCATAGTCAGCCCTGGCTTCACCTGATCCAGTCCTTCTTTTTTCAGAAGCTGCTGATATACCTTGATGGCGCTTACGTACATCTTATTCTTCACCAGGGCATCTCCCTTTTGCTTTTTCCTAAGAACCTTTGGCTCCTGGTCCAGCTTTGAAAGCTTCACGTTTAAGCTCTTTAATTCCTCATAAGTCAGATAATTGATCTCCTTAAACACCGGATACAGCACATCCTCTGCGCTTGCAAACTTGCCAAGGTGAGGGCGCAGCTTGGCCGCCAGCCTGGGCAGATCCAGCTCTTCGCTGATCCAGGTACAAAGAGTTTCATTTATAATAGAGGCATCCACCAGATAAAGATTGTGGTACAAAAAGTAGCAAAGCTCCTCCAGTGAATAAATATTGGTATTGATGCTCTCCACAAAAAATGGCTTATCTGCCTTCTTTGTCTGACATAAAATATAACCGCTCATCTTCTGCCTCCTTTACCACTCTACCAGTTCGTCCCAAACCTTGCCGCTTGAAGGGAACATTTCCCCAAAGCCAAGATCTTTTACTACAACCCGGCATTTCTTCTGTGACACATAGGCAAGAGACAGTGACAGCCTTGTGGTCTTATTGGGACGCTCCGGTAATCCTGGCAGTCCCATGATCACCTTCTTTTTCTGCTTCTCTCCAAAGGTTCCCACAACAAAAACAAGCTCTGTGGTATCATCCAGGATCAGCTCGCATCCAGCCTTACATTCGTACCAGTTCTTTCCAGCCTCGATCAGCGGATAATAAGCCGGAGCTCCCATCACCCGCATCTCCATTCCCACATCCTTCAGAACAAGTGCAGGACTCATATAGCGGTAACCTTTCAGGATCTTATCCTCCAGCCTTTCTTTGCCAGCTGCACAGGCTCCTTTTGCAAAAAGGTTATTGCCATAATAAACCTTTCTTCTCTGCATACAAAGGCTTCCAACAGACAGTCTGGCCCACTCCGGGCTGAATCCATATCCTGTGATCTGGATACTGGAAAAAAGTCCGGTTCCAAGAGTTTCCTTCACAAAATCACGAAAAGCCTCATCTCTTGCTTCCAACGCCTTCTCTCCCTCTTTCTCAGGAGCAGTAAGAGACGGCAGAACTGTAGTTTTCGGCTCTTCCAAACGAACCAGAACCGGTCTTGTGCTTCCGTCCATTGTAAGCTGCTGAAAGCTTACCGCATCCTGCTCAAAAGAGTACCAGCCAATGCTGCGGTTCCAGGTCTCTCTTTTCTGGGTAAGGGAATAGTAATAAAAGCTCTCCCCATGGTCCATCAGCATGTACTGCTCCTTGCGGAAACCAATGGCTTCACAGGCTTTTTCCATATTTTTTACCTGGGTATCCTCAAACTCCGGGCTTGTGATCACCAGGCACTTTGTATTTTTTACAATGTCTGCCACTCCAAGAAATTTCAACATTCCTTCCAGATAAACCTGAAGCAGCTCCCATGGCTTCACCTGCTCCCCTAAGATCTGCACACAGTCTTCCTTCTTGCAGATCCCGTACAGGTCGTCCACCATCTGGCCGCCCTTTTCCCTGGCAAAATAGACCGCCTCAAGACCGATGGTATATTCTTTGTGCTCTCCACGTCTGCAGATGCAGGTAGGTGCCTCATATTCTTCGGAACCAACCTTCATAGACACAGAGCAGGGTTCCTCCCCCTTCCGGTCATAATAGCAGATCTGGGAATAATCCTTTCCAAAATCAATTCCTATGATCAAATCACGAATTTCGTTCATATATTCAGTCCTCTTCTGTAATGACAAACATTTCTTTCACATACTGTTCCTGGCGAAGATACTGCTTCAGTCCCTTTTTCACCTCGCCATGCTTATCCAGCTTTCTTGCAGACAGGATCTGGTTCAGCATCTGGTATTTGCTGAACGGTGTACCCTCTGCCTTGCTCATGCTCAGTACACGCTCTGGTGTTTTTTTGCTCTGGCCGTCACATTCCTCCAGGAAGTAATAATGCAAGGTTTCCCCATAAAACATAGTAAATGGTCTGGTAAAAATCCCCTCATACACGTTCTTAAGTGGTTCTGTCTTATACTCCAGTGCCCTTCCAAGTCCCGTATCCAGGGCATATACAAGCGTCACCTTCGAATCCGGACTGGTATGGTATTCCACACATGTTTTGTCATCCATCTGATACAGGCTTAAGATTTCCGGCGGAAGCCTGTGGAAGAAAGAAAATATCATTCCTTTTTCCATACACAGCTTCAGAAGATCCTTCTCTATAGAAAGAAATGCCTCTTTTCTGCTCTTCTCCCTGGAAAGCTCCTTGAACAAAGCCAGGTGGCACACCTGATCCACTGGCCATTTCTGCATATAAGCATTTATCAGACAGTTTTTCACAAAAGGACTCATGGTATATTCTTTTACAAAAATACCATAAGATACATGTGTCAGATATCCGCTTACGATCCACTCCCTTCCGGAATGGCGGATATAAGATTCCAGCACATGCTCCCCTTCCTTGCGGTAATCCGCAGTAAACATCAGTAACTGAAGGATCTTTTCCTCCAGGTCATAGGTATCCAGTTCAAAGCCCACTGCACTCCTCCAGATGGCAAACATCTCATCCACAGGTCCGAAACGGTACTTCATCAGATACGTAAGGATCACTTCATCATAAAATCCATTTCTGTACACGTCGGAAGCCAGGGCCAGAAGCTCCTCATCCTCCAGCATATCGCAGCGCACGATCATTCGGCTGACCAGCTTTAACAGGCTTCGCATATCCACGCCTTCGTATCCGAACTCTTCCACAATGGACTGGGCCTGGGAAAAGAGACCGCGGCTGATCAGGACCACCAGAAGCTTCTCTCTGTCCACCCGGGCATATTCCCGGTAATCCATCTGTTTTAAGTACTGGTCCAGATCTTCCCCATACACATGGGCAGCGTAATAATCCAGGATCCTGCGGCGCACCTTCTGCTTGTATTCTGGGCAAAAAGCGACGGATTTTACCAGCCTCTGGAAAATGTCCAGATTGTCTTTATCCAATTCGTGGCTTTCGCAATAGCGAAGAAGAATCCCCGGCTCTGCCGCACCAAGGGACAGTACCTTCCGTACAGCTTTTTCCTCATCCATGGTCTTTTTCAGACTGTAATCTACTGTAGCGCTGTATCTGCGCTGCTTCTCATCCTGGAAGAGAATGGCAGCATCTTCTGTATAAATCCTGGGATAGGCCACGCCCTGAACACAGGTATACAGTTCCTCCTGCTCCATCTGGCTATGGCGCACGATCACGTAACGGACCTTTTTGTCATCAAAGTAAAGTCTGTGGGTAAACATCTTCTGGGCAATGGAATCAGCCGCTTCCTTTGTGCGTGGTTCCATAAGGAACTCCTGGTACAAAACAGCATAGCTCTCGTTCATCTTGCCCTCAGCCAGCTTTTTCTTCGCAAACTCCCGCATGCTCTGAACATAGCGCTCATATGCCGCCGGCTCCTTCTCCTTATTTGCAATAATACAGGAGTAGATAAAGGCCCGCTTGGAATCTCCCAGGGAATCGCTGTTATACGTAAAGTACATCAAAAGCGCCTTGGGAAGTTCAATTCTTCTGGAGGTATCCATGGTCTCCACATAGTACTCATAAAGTCTGGTAAGACGAAGTCCATGCTCCACTGCCAGGGAAAACCAGGGGAAATATTCCGGTTTTCTTGGGTTTCCCTTCATCACATATTTGCAGATTGCTTCTAAGGTATCATCAGAAGCATACTGGTCATACCCCTTTGTCATGGCATAATAAATACTCTCGTTATAGTCCTTCTCGTATCCGGAAAGATATGCAAGGCGCATCACCAGCTCCCCTGTAAGAAGATTTCTTCTTGCAGCGAAACGGAACACCTGTCCCCAGAAGCTGTTCAGCCTGTGAAGAAGTGTCATATCCTTGCAGATGA
>OLRJ01002455.1_pt1 | contig 13763 bp, 8 predicted proteins | sample 1672741 | NCBI WGS metagenome assembly OLRJ01 (sample SAMEA3136719, study PRJEB25190) | human gut metagenome | biome: human gut; feature: human-associated habitat; material: faeces | place: Austria | collected 2013
TCCATGTATTCAGAGGCGTACTGCGTGGCGCACGAGCCCAAGCCGTTGGTGCCGAGCGAGAAGTCGTAATCGCCGCCCTGGTTATTGTTGTACTTGCCGCCTGCGTACAGCTCGCAGAAGACGAGTTCCCAGTTGAAGCGCTTTTCCGTGGGGTTCCAGTCAAGCGGGCAACCGCGGCCGTGGTCCTCAACCTGAATCGAGCCGTCGGCAAACGCGGTCAGCGTGATAAGGCTTCCATAACCTTGGCGGGCCTCGTCGACCGAGTTGGACAGAATCTCGAACGCGGCATGAGCGCAGCCGTCGAGGCCATCGGAGCCGAAAATGACCGCAGGGCGGAGGCGAACGCGCTCCTCGTCTTTCAGCTGGCGAATGCTATCGTTGCCGTAATCGGCAGTGGTGTTTGCCATTCTCGCTCTTTCGATGATAGTGTTTCCTCTTGCGCAGCTTCCAAGCCCCTCAGGGCAAAGCCGCCTTCCCGCTCGGCTTGCGCGGCGTGAAAGACACGGCGCTGCTGGCGGATCTTGTGGGCCAGTCTCGCTGGCGTGATGTGCAATGACCGACTTTACCACATGCATCGCCCGCGACGTGACGACGACACAGCAAATTCATCGGACATACGTTCGTATATAGCGGTTTGCTTGCACGGGCTCGAGGCATCAATCTCCCTCGCCCCGGCAGGAAGCAAAAGATGCCAGAACAAAAGCGTTATCCCAGATAGGCGCCCTGCACAACAGGAGCGCCCGACCCTTTGGCGACATCGCCTCGGAATCGGGCGCCCACAGAAGCGCGCTTAGACGCAGGAGCAAAACGCTTATAGGCTGAACGACCACACGTTCTTGAAGTCAAGCGCGCCCGAAAGCTTCTCGAGCAGATGGTCGTTCACGTTGCCCTCGACGTTCATGTACACGAGCGCCGTCTTCTCGGAGGGCTTCGTGCCGATTTGCATCGTCGTGATGTTCACACCCTCGTTGCCAAGCAGCGTGCCGATCGCGCCGATGCGGCCGGGGGCGTCGACGTACTCGAACACGAGCGATTGCTTGGCGGGCGCGATGTCGATCTTGTAATCGAGCAACGACATGATGCGCGGGCGCTGCATCGAGCCGAAGAGCGTCGCACCGACTTCGACCCCGTCGGCGACGACCTTCACGGCCGACGCGTACTCGTCGGCGTCGGCAATCGAGGCGGTGTCCACCTTGATGCCATGGCGCACGGCGACCGACTCCACGTTCACCGGCGTGACCGACCCCGCGCGGCGATATGCCAAGATGCCGTCGAGCGCGCCTGCGACCAGGATGGACGCATCCGCGTTCGCGATCGTTCCCGCCGCCTCGACGCGCAGCGTCTTGGGGATGCACCCCAAGATTTGCGCCAGGATGCGGCCCATCATCTGGCAGGCGGGGACATAGGGGCCCACCGCGTCCATCATCTCGGGCGGAACGAGCGTCATGTTGAGCGCCGTGGGGACGATGGAGCCCTCAAGGCCGCTCGAGACGTACTCCGCGATCTGCACGCCAGCGCGCACCTGCGCCTCGTGAGTGGAAGCACCCAGGTGAGGCGTCAAGAGCACGTTGTCGAATTCGTGCAAGGGGCTGCCCGTGCAAGGCTCTTCCTCGAACATGTCGATACCCGCGGCGAAGATCTTGCCCGCGGCAACGAAATCGGAGAGGGACTTCACGTTGTAGATGCCGCCGCGCGCCGCGTTGATCAGCACGACGCCGTCCTTCATGGCCGCGAATTCTTCGGGACCGAACATGCCGATGGTCTCGGGCGTCTTCGGCAGATGCACGGTGATGAAGTCGGCGCGCGCGAGCACGTCTTCCACACGCTCGAAAAGCTCAACGCCCAGCTGGTCGGCGCGCTCGGGGCTGCAATACGGGTCGTGCCCGATGATCTTCATGCCGAAGGCGCGCGCACGCTCTGCCACAAGCCCGCCGATGCGGCCCAGGCCGAAGATGGCGAGTGTCTTCTCGTAGAGCTCCTTGCCCAGAAACTTCGAGCGCTCCCACTTGCCCTCGTGCATGCTCGCGTTCGCCTGGGGAAGCTGGCGCGCGCAGGCGAGCATGAGCGCCATGGTGTGCTCCGCTGCGCTCATGATGTTCGAGGTCGGGGCGTTGCACACGATGACGCCGCGCTCGGTCGCCGCGTCAAGGTCGATCGTGTCGACGCCCACGCCAGCGCGGCCGATGATCTTCAGGTTCTCCGCTGCCTCGATGACCCGGCGCGTTACCGGCGTCGCCGAGCGCACAACGATCGCATCGTAGGGGGCGATCTGCGCCGCGAGCTCGTCTTCGGTCAGGTCGAGCTTCACGTCGACGTCGTAGCCCTTATCGCGCAGGACGTCGATGCCCTCCTTCGCGATCCGATCGGCTACGAGAACCTTCTTGTGCGTCATGGCGAATTCCCTTCTCAGACAAGGCCGCTTATCGCGCGCTCGATTCGCAAATTCGACCGCGAGGGAACGCTCCCCCGCGGCCGAATTCGTTTCCGTCAGCACAACTATACGGCTTTATGCGTTGTTTTTCTCGAACTCTTCCATGAACGAGACCAAAGCTTCGACGCCCTCACGCGGCATCGCGTTGTAGATGCTCGCGCGCATGCCGCCCACGCTGCGATGACCCTTCAGGCTCTCGAGCCCGCGCGCCTTCGCCTCGGCGATAAACTTCGCGTCCAGATCGGCATCGCCCGTGACGAAGGGAACGTTCATGAGCGAGCGGAATTCCTTTTGCGCCGTGCCGCTGAAGAGCTTCGACTGGTCGAGGTAGTCGTAGAGCAGCGCCGCCTTCTCCTGGTTGCGCTTCTGCATAGCTTCAAGTCCGCCCTGCTCTTTGAGCCATTTGAAGACAAGCCCGCAGACGTAGATGCCGTAGGCGGGCGGCGTGTTCGACAGGCTGCCGGCGTCGGCCTGCGTCTTGTAGCGCATGATGGTGGGCGTGAAAGGCAAAACGTCCTCGCGGATAAGGTCGTCGCGCACGATGACGATGACCACGCCAGCGGGACCAACGTTTTTCTGCACACCGCCGTAGATGAGGCCATACTTGGAAACGTCGACGGGTTCGGAGAGGAACATCGAGGAGACGTCGGAGACAAGCGGGATATCGCCCGTCTCGGGAAGGTGGGTGTAGCGCGTGCCGTAGACCGTCTCGTTCTGGCAGATGTAGACGTAGTCGGCGTCGGGCGAGAAAGCGGCGCTGTCGAAATCGGGAACGCACGTGAAGTTCTCGTCCTCGGAGGAAGCGACAAGGTTCGCGGTGCCGTAGAGCTTCGCCTCCTTGAAGGCCTTCTTCGACCAGTTACCCGACACGATGTAGTCGGCAACCTTGTTGCGCATGAGGTTCATAGGAATTGCCGCGAACTGCTGGGTGGCGCCGCCCTGCAAAAAGAGGACGCGGTAGTTGTCGGGGATGGACATGAGATCGCGGATGTCCTGCTCAGCGGTCACGATGATGCCCTTGAACGTCGCCGAGCGATGGGACATCTCCATGACCGACATGCCAGACCCGTTGTAATCGAGCATCTCCGCCGCCGCGGTCTTCAAGACCTCCTCGGGAAGCATTGCGGGACCTGCAGAAAAGTTGAACACCCTACCCATAAGCGCACTCCTTTACTCGCGAGAGTCAGATATATACTTTATTCTACTAAAGCGCTCAAGCGAAGGGCCCGAAACGCCCGCTCATTCGGCCGCGCGGGCGCGCATCGTCGGCAGATGGGCTTACGCGCCTGGGTGGGACACCTTGGCCCGAAGATGCACCCCACATCCCTTTTCAGGGCCGTGTGGCGCAAAAATGAATGTGAATTCCTTGTATAATTTCACATTAAGGAAACCCAGCACGCCACGCCTTAGACGCGCCGACATTCGGCGGGAAGGCGCCACGAAAGGGGGACGCATGGAAAACGCGATCACGAGAAGAGACGCACTCAAGCTCGGAGCCGCCGCGACGACGGTCATTGTGTCGGGAGGCGCGCTGACCATGCTCGCAGGTTGCGAGGCGAATAGCACGGCGGACTCCCCCCGCTATGCCGCGCCCGCCCCAAGCGAAACAAGCTTTCACGTGGAAGACGGGAAGTGGTTTTCCGACTGGACAGAGGAAACCAAGCAGGGAATCGCGTTCACCGGCTCGAAGCTCGGCATCGTCCCGAGCGGCGACGGCGAAACGCTCGCCATCGCCTACTGCGACGCCGACGGTGTGAAGCAGGTCATGCAGATCGGGCCCGCGAACGTGCCCGTGCGCGTGCACGGCGACATCGAGATGCTCGCCGCAGACGACATCGCGTCCCGCTACGTGGTTTTAATCGACGAAGACGCGACGATCGACGCGCTTTTCTTGGGCGGCATCGACCGCGCGGAAGTCTCGGGCAGCATCGCCTCGCTTATCGTCGTGGGAAAAGCCGATGCTGAGCTTCGCTCCGAATCATCGGTGCAATCGGTAATCATGGGCGACAGCCGCGCGGACGTGCACGTAGACGCAGGCGCACTCGTGAGCGAGGTGTACGCGCCCTACGCAGAGCAGGTCGAATTCGAATCGGTCCCCTGCGCCGTTCGCACCGTCGACGCCGATTACGCATCACAGGCGAACAAGGCCTTCGTGCGGGTTCTGACAGGCCAGGGAACCGAAGACGAACGCGCCTTCGTTTTGGACCTTTGCGCAGACCTTGAGCTTCCCCCTATCGTTGCTGAGGCGGCGGGCAATGCGAAGACGAGCACCGCCGCCTTCCCTGTTTCGTTAGGTCCCGAAAAGGCATATGCGGACGAAGCCGACGCGGCAAACGCAGATTCCGCTAAGGGCAGCCAGGGGGACACCGCCACCGACAGCGATGCCGATATCACCTTCTCCGACAAGCCCGAACTCACAAGCGACGACCCCGAATGGAGCCGCCTTGAGGACTTCCAACCCGACCCCGACACCCCCCTCGACGAGAACTGCATCGAGCTTCCCACCGATGATGAGCTAGCGGCCGCGAACCAAGGCACCGAAAACGACATCCCCTTCGTCCAGGGCGACATCGACACCATCTTGAAAGGCGTTGCCAACCTCACGCTCAACAAGACCGTCACCTACGCCACGAACACACTCCTATCTGCGATTTTCGGCTCGAACAACGGCGTCGAGCGCGCCCTTGGCGAGATCAGTGCGCGCCTCGACAACATCGAGCGGGAAATCCAAGCCGTGTACACGGCGATTCAGGAAGCTGAGCTCTGCTCGATAATCAACGAACTGATCAAAACGTATTTCCGCAACACGACCGATTTGGTGGATTTCATCGAGAAGTTCAACCGCGATTACATGAAGGATTTCCAGGAGGGAACCGACGACTACATCGCCGCGCGCAAACGGGTCGCCATGTACCTTGCGACGGCAAGCTCCGCCGATAACCCCAAGCTTACCGTCGACGGGAAGACCGTCGACGCCTACGCCATCGATTACTGCAGCGCGCTTTTGGCGGAGCAGGTCGGTGTCGCACTGAACCCGCTCGAGGCATACTTCAAGTTATCCCTGCTCAAAAGCCCTTGGGAGCAAAATACCATTGCGGGTCGAGTGGGCTTTCAGGATGAGGTTGTCAACAAGTTCGGGCTTTTGTGCGGATACGCAGCCTTCGCGCTGAGGGGATACATGGACTATCTTGCCGATGATGTCACGCTATCCGATGAGCAGAGAAAAGTCGAGCTCAGTCAATGCATCGCAAGCTGGGAACAGCTCTTCGGAACCGACTCAGCGAACGAGATCGCCAACGATTACGAGGTGACAAACGAGTTCAGCCGCATTCGCGCAACAAGGGACAACGCAAGCAACAGCGAGGAAGGCTACGCCGCGCGCGCGTCCCGCCTGATCGAGAGCTACAAGGTGGTTCCGCATGCGGATAAGTGGCGTCACTTCATGGTGCCCGGCAAGGAAGTCACGCTCATGACGCAAGCGGCCGTCCTAAAGGTGAACAAGAGCACGGGCGCAAACCAGCCGCAGCTCACCGTGAGCAGCGATGCCCATCTTGTGGCGGATATCGACAGTTTCCGAAAGATCTACGACTACTACGGCGGGAAAAAGACACTGCACCAGATACTCTTCGCGCAGGACGAGGCCAGCATCGCGCTCCCCGACGCTGGTAAGAAGGAAGACTACAGCTTCTCAGTCTCCGGCGTCGAGCCTAAGGCCGACCGATACATCAAGTCGAAGGGCGCCATCGAGCACAGTCAGTACTACACGCCCGTTGTCTCGGGAAAGATGAAGCTCAGCCAGAGGAATTACTACAACTACGACAACAACCGCGGATCCAAGACCGAGAAATACTTCGACATCACACTGCTCGGCGTCTACGAGAAACTATCCTTCGAGGATTAAAGCGCTTTTGCTCAAGCGCAAGCGGGGCCCGCTCACACTGAACGGGCCCCGCTTAATTCAATCAGCTTGCGCCGAACTACTGCTCGTCAGACTTAATCCAGGAGAACATGCCACGGATCTTGGCGCCAGTGGTCTCGATGAGGTGGTTGTTGATCGCCTCACGATGCTCGATGAGCCACTTATGGTCGTTGTTGCAATCGGCGACGAATTCCTTCGCGAACTCACCGTTCTGGATACGCTTCAAGATGAGCTTCATGGCCTCGCGAGATTCCTCGTTGATGACCTTCGGGCCCGCGTAGTACTCGCCGTACTCGGCGGTGTTGGAGATGGAGTAGTTCATGAAGTGGATGCCGGACTCGTACATGAGGTCGACGATCATCTTCATCTCGTGGTAGCACTCGAAGTAAGCGAGCTCGGGCGGATAGCCGGCGTCGACAAGCGTCTCGAAGCCTGCCTTGACGAGCTCGACGAGGCCGCCGCAAAGAACTGCCTGCTCACCAAAGAGGTCCTCTTCGGTTTCCTCGGCGAACGTGGCTTTGATGATGCCGGAGCGGGCACCGCCGACGCCCCAGCAGTAGGACATCGCGACATCCCATGCGTCGCCGGTCGCGTCCTGCGCCACGCACGCGAGGTCGGGCACGCCCGAGCCCTCGGTGAACTGACGACGGACGATGTGGCCCGGGCCCTTAGGAGCGCACATGATGACGTTCACGTCCTCAGGAGCCTTGATGTAGCCGTAGTGGATGTTGAAGCCGTGGGCGAACGCGAGGGTGTCGCCAGCCTTCAGGTGATCTTTGATGTGCTCCTCGTAAACCTTCGGCTGCGTCTCGTCCGGCGTGAGAATCATGATGACATCGGCTTCCTCGGCAGCGGTGTCCATGTCAACGACCTTAAGACCGGCCTCGCGAGCCTTCTCGGCGGACTTGGAACCCTCGCGAAGACCGACGCGCACGTCGCAGCCGGAGTCCATGAGGTTGAGCGCATGGGCATGACCCTGCGAGCCGTAGCCGATGATGGCAATCTTCTTGCCCTGGATGATCTTCGGGTTGACGTCCTCTTCGTAATAGATTGTCACAGCCATGGTAGTTTGTCCTTTCTTTTTGGCTGGTTTTACCTTGCTCTATGGCAACCGCATTCGCGGAAATACCCTGGTGGAGTACGGGTTCGCTCCCTACACTTCCTTGGAGTTGCGGCTCATCGAACAGCTGAGTGCTGTTCGACCCCGAGCACGGCGAAGCCGAGCGCAGGGGCCACTTATCTGCGGGAAGAAGTTGAGCATCATACTTCCTTGGAGTTGCGGCTCATGGCTATCTTGCCCGTGCGCGTGATCTCCTTGATGCCGTAGGCGCGGAAGAGATCTTCCATGCCCTTGAGCTTGCTCTCGTCGCCCGTCGCCTCGATCGTGAGCGAGCTTTTGCCCACGTCGACGATCTTCGCACGGAATACGTTCGTGATCTCGATGATTTCGTTTCGCCGTTCGGGCGACGCGTTCACCTTGAAGAGCACGAGCTCGCGCTCGATTGCGGACTCCTTAGTAAGGTCGCTAATCTTATAGACGCTGACCAGCTTGTGCAGCTGCTTGGTGATCTGCTCGTATGCCACGTCGTCGGCCTTCACGATGATGGTGATACGCGACATCGTGGGGTCCTCGGTCGGGCCCACCGACAGCGAGTCGATGTTGAACCCGCGGCGTGAGATGAGCCCGGTCACGCGGGAGAGCACGCCTGGCTTGTTCTCGACCAGGATAGACAGGATATGCTTCATCGGGCATCCCCTTCCTCTTCAACAGCGCCTTCCCCGTTCGAGCCCTCGCCCTGGTGCGGGCCCTTGTCCTCAGGGTCGGACTCCCAGCGGCCGCCGAACTGCGCGTCGATCTTCGCGCAGGGCGACTTCTCGCGCACCACCGGCGCCGGCTCGCCCGGCACATCGGTGCGCACGGCACCAACCGCCACGTCGATCGCGCCCATGACGTCGTTCATCGCCTTGCCAGGCGCGACCATCGGGAACACGTTTTGCTGGTCGGAGATTGCAACGTCCAAAAGGAAAGGACCGTCGCAGGCGAGCATGCGATCATAGGCCTCGTCGAGCTTCGCGGGGTCGGTCACGCGCTCGGCCTGCCAGCTGTACGCGTCGGCGAGCTTCACGAAATCTGGGTTCGCGTCGAGTTCGGTGAACGAGTAGCGCTCGCGATAGAAGAGCTTCTGCCACTGGTGCACCATGCCGAGCGCGCGGTTGTCCAAGATAACGACCTTCACCGGCACGTTGTGAATGGCGGCGGTCGCCATCTCCTGGCTGTTCATCTGGAACGACCCGTCGCCGGCGATGCAAACCACCTGCGCGCCCGGGCGCCCGAACGCGGCGCCGATGGATGCGGGGAAGCCGAATCCCATCGTGCCCAGGCCGCCCGAGGAGATGAAGCTGCGCGGCTCCTCGCGATCGATGAACTGCGCGGCCCACATCTGGTGCTGGCCGACCTCGGTAACAACGACGGAGTTGTGCGGGTCGAGCTTCGCGGAGAGCTTCTGCATGGCGATCTCGGGGACGATCTCGTCAGGGTTCTCGGTGATATGCGCATCGTAGAACGGGTAGCGCTCGCGCCATTCCGTGATCTGCGCGTTCCACGCCTCGGTGCGCGGCGCGCAGGCTTCCTTCTCGATCGTGGTGACGATGCCCGCGACGACGCCCTTCAAATCGCCGACGATGGGCACTTGCGCCTCGCGGATCTTGCCGATCTCGGCCGGGTCGATGTCGATGTGGATGACCTTGGCATGCGGGGCGAACTCGGAGAGCTTGCCCGTCACACGGTCGGAGAAGCGCGCACCCGCCGCGATGATCAGGTCGGACTCGGTCATAGCTAGGTTCGCGAACTTCGAGCCGTGCATGCCGACAGGACCCAAGTTCATCGGGTGCGACGCCGGGAAGGCGCCTTTGCCCATGAGCGTCGTCACCACGGGAATCTGCATCATGGTCGAAAGCTTCACGAGCTCTTCGGTGGCACCGGATGCGATCGCGCCGCCGCCGACGTAGAGAATCGGCTTGCTTGCGCGCTCGATCACGCCGACCGCCTGCTTGATCTGCTTGGCATTGCCCTTGTACGTAGGACGATACGACGGCAGGTTCACCGCATCGGGATAGTTGAAGACAATCTGCTCGCTTTGGATGTCAGAAGGCACGTCGATGAGCACGGGGCCGGGACGTCCCGTCGAGGCGATATGGAACGCCTCGCGGAAAGTCGTCGTGAGCTCTTCCGCCGATTGCAGAAGGAAGGAGTGCTTGACGATCGGCATCGTGATGCCGACGATGTCGGATTCCTGGAACGAGTCGGTGCCGATGACGCCACGCGGCACCTGGCCGGTGATGATGACGAGGGGCACGGAGTCCATGTAGGCCGTCGCGATGCCCGTCACCGTGTTCGTGGCACCAGGGCCGGACGTGACGATGGCCACGCCAGGACGCCCTGTCGCACGCGCATAGCCGTCGGCCTCGTGAACCGCACCCTGCTCGTGACGAGCGAGGATATGCGTGATCTGCTTGCTGTCGTAGAGCGCGTCGTAGATCTTGATCGCCTGCCCGCCGGGATAGCCGAACACCAAATCGACGCCCTCGGCCTCGAGCGAGGCGATAATCGCCTCGGCGCCGTTCATGCGAAGGCCCTGCTTCTCGGTCTTGCTGCCCAGGCCCAAAGGCCCGCCAATCTGAGGTTTCTTGCTTTTCAAAGTGTTGCTCACGAGACATACGCCCCCTTATCGGCCGATGAAACGAGCTTTGCATACTTGGCGAGAACGCCATGATTGTGCTTCGGTGCGGGTGCGACGAACGCGGCGCGGCGGCGGGCAAGCTCCTCGTCGTCGACATGGAGATTGATTTCTCCCCCTTCGATGTCGACCGTGATCTCGTCGCCGTCCTCGATAAGGGCGATGGGGCCACCCGCCGCGGCTTCAGGACTCACATGCCCGACGCAGGGGCCCTTCGAGGCACCGGAGAAGCGCCCGTCGGTGATGAGCGCCACGGACTTGGAAAGCCCCATGCCCACGATGGCGGACGTCGGCGTGAGCATCTCGCGCATGCCGGGGCCGCCAGCCGGGCCCTCGTAACGGATGACGACGACGTCGCCAGCCTTGATCTCGCCCGCGAAGATGGCCTTGCAGGCTTCCTCTTCGGAATTGAAGCAGCGCGCAGGGCCGGTGTGCGTGAGCATCGAGGGGTCGACGGCCGACTTCTTCACGATGCCGCCGTCGGGAGCGACGTTGCCGTGGAGCACGCGCAGCGCACCGACCTTCGAGAACGGGTTGTCGTGTGTGCGGCACACCTCGCCATCGGCGGGTTTCGTGCACTTCTCGATATACTCGGGAAGGGTGCCCATGCAGGTAAGGGCGGACTCATCGAGAAGCCCCAGCTCGTTGAGCTCATGCATGACGACAGGCACGCCTCCCACGGCGTAGAGGTCGATAAGCGGGCGCGGGCCCGAGGGCTGCAGCTTCACGAGGTGGGGTGTGCGCGCGCTCGCCGCGTCCCAGTCGTCCATCGTGATGGGATGCCCCGCCGCCTGGGCGATGGCGGTCAGGTGGAGCACCGTGTTGGTGGATCCGCCGAAAGCCATATCGCATTCCATGGCATTGTGGATCGCCGCCGCCGACACGAGGTCGCGGAAGCTGATACCGCGCTCGAGCAGCTCCATGACCTTCATGCCCGCATGCTTAGCAAGGCGAAGGCGCTCGGAGTACACGGCGGGAATGGTGCCATTGCCGGGAAGTGCGATGCCGAGCGCCTCGCACAGGCAGTTCATGGAGTTCGCGGTGAACATGCCCGAGCAACTTCCGCAGGTCGGGCAGGCGGTGTCCTCGTAGTACTTCAGCTCATCCTCGCTCATCGTGCCGGCTGCAACCTTGCCCGCGCCGTCGAAGAGCGTGTTCAGGTCGGTCGTAGGGCCGCCCGTGCAGCCAGGCTCGTGGCCGGGAAGCATCGGGCCGCCGGAGACGAACACAGTGGGGATGTTCACGCGAAGAGCACCCAAAATCATGCCAGGGACGATCTTGTCGCAGTTGGGGATGCACACGATGCCGTCGAATGCATGGCCCTCGACTGCGCATTCCAGGCTGTCGGCGATGACCTCGCGCGACACGAGCGAGTAGTGCATGCCTGCATGGTTCATGGCGATCCCGTCGCACACGCCGATAGTGGACACCTCGAACGGGACGCCGCCCGCGAGGTAGATGCCAGCCTTCACGGCCTCGCAGATCTTGTCGAGGTTGTTGTGGCCGGGGATGATGTCGTTGCGAGAATTGACGACGGCGATAAGCGGGCGGCCCATCTCCTCGTCGGTGATTCCGTCAGCCTTGAGCAGGCTGCGATGCGGGGCGCGCGCGGCACCCACCTTGATGGCATCGCTGCGAAGCTGCATGTTCCGTGTCCTCCCTTCGGGCGTCACCGCCCATAAAAAAATCCTGGCTGCAAGCACCTGCACCAGGACCTCTTGGGAACAACGGAGTAAACCGCGGACCGATAACGGAGTCGCCGATTCAGGCTACTTGCCTCACGCGATTGCGAAGGTCATTCGCAAAGCACGCAAAACGTTCGCGCCGAACTGCTCGGAGGTGGCATTCGGGGCCGCCCACCACCGGCTCGCAGCATCCGCCGGCTCTCTGAGAGATGGGTTCGTCCTTACTTTCCTCGTCAACGCATTTCGTCGTATTTGGTTTTGAACTGGCGTCAGTATACCCCCGCCGCATCGCAGCGCAAGGGGTAAATCCCCTAAACGCCGCGATGTGGCGATAAATGCACATTGCCGACAAATTCCCAGATGAGACGCCTTTGTGTAGGCCCCTTTCCTAGGCTTCCTTCACCTCTTTGGGAAGCTCACCCTCAAGCGGGAAGCGCATCTCGGGTTCGTCTGAACGCTCGGGGGCTTCACCGCCAAAGGAATACTCGTCCTTCCCGGGGAGCACCGCGTTCAGCACGATGCCCGCAAGCGAGCCCACGGCGAGACCCGAAAGCGAGATGGTGATGCCGCCGACGGCGAACACGATGGCGCCGGCCGTGGAGTAAGCGATGCCAATGGAGAGAACGAGGATGAGCGCCGCGACGAGCACATTGCGGCTCTTCATGAAGTCGACCTTGTTCTCGACGAGGTTGCGCACGCCCACGGCAGAGATCATGCCGTACAGGACAAGAGACACGCCGCCGATGACGCACGCGGGCATGGCCTCAATGACCGCTGCGAACTTCGGGCAGAACGAGAAGCAGATCGCGAACACCGCGGCAATGCGGATAACGCGGGGGTCGAACACCTTGGTGAGCGCGAGCACGCCCGTGTTCTCGCCGTAGGTGGTGTTGGCGGGCGCCCCGAAAAGCGAGGCGAGAATAGTGGCCAGGCCGTCGCCGAGAAGCGTGCGGTGCAGGCCCGGCTCGGCGATGAAGTTGCGGTTGACCGTGGAGCTGATGGCCGAGATGTCGCCGATGTGCTCGATCATGGTCGCGAGCGCAAGCGGCATGATCGTAATGACAGCCGTGATGGCAAGCCCCGCATCGAAGTTACTCGAGAGCGCGAAGACCGTGTTCTCGAAGGCGACAGGCAGACCGACCCAAGGAGCGGCGGCGACGCCCGAGAAGTCAACTTCGCCGAGCGCAACGGCGAGCAGGTAGGACACGAGCACGCCGAGCAGGATCGGGATAATCTTCACCATGCCGCGGCCCCAGATGTTCGCGACGATGATGACAGCGATCGCCACAACAGCGACAAGCCAGTTCGTCGAGGCGTTCGCGATAGCGGAACTCGAGAGGATAAGGCCGATTGAGATGACGATCGGGCCTGTGACCACGGGCGGGAAGAACTTCATCACGCGAAGCGCGCCGAAGCCGCGGAAGAGCGCGGAGAGCACGAGGTACAGAAGACCCGCGCACGCGACGCCCAGACAAGCATAGGGCAGAAGCTCGGCCTCGCCGTTCGGTGCGATAGCGGCATAGCCCGCGATGAAGGCGAACGACGAGCCAAGGAACGCCGGCACCTTCCCCTTCGAGAGGAAGTGGAACAAAAGCGTGCCCAAGCCCGCGAACAAAAGCGTGGCAGAAACGGAGAGGCCCGTGAGCACCGGAACTAAGATGGTTGCGCCGAACATGGCGAACATGTGCTGCAGGCCGAAGACGATCATCTTGGGCTTGCCGAGCGTGGTCGCATCATAGATGGCGTCGGGGCTGTCCTCGGCTCCCATTGTCGGTACCGGTTTGTCGTATTTCGCCACGAAGCTCTCCTTCTCTGGAAATTATCACTGGGTGGCATTGTACACGCGCGGGACGAAAGGTCAGGCGTGCAAAAAAGAAAAAGGCCGGAAGCTCGTGACTTCCGGCCTTTAGGTTTTATGGTGGTCGCTACAGGATTTGAACCTGTGACCCCCGCCGTGTGAAGGCGATGCTCTCCCGCTGAGCCAAGCGACC
>OLRJ01002456.1_pt1 | contig 13762 bp, 9 predicted proteins | sample 1672741 | NCBI WGS metagenome assembly OLRJ01 (sample SAMEA3136719, study PRJEB25190) | human gut metagenome | biome: human gut; feature: human-associated habitat; material: faeces | place: Austria | collected 2013
TGCCGACTCCGTCATCATTAAGTGTTTCCCTGCAGTCAGGAAATTCTACACATACGCTGATCCACCAGTTCAATCCGTCAAAGGATATTCTCGGGTTCATATATTTAGCATTTGTCGGAATACGTCCATGTTCTGCAAGTCTTACCCAATTCATTTTTTGTTTATTTGCTTTCCTGCTGGAAGAAAAGCCTTCAAATTTAACGTGTGTATTACTGAAGCGTATCTTAACGTTGTCCTGATAGAACTTCGGCATTGATCTCTTTTTTGACTTGAATCTTGGGAATTTCTGCAAACCCTTGAAAAAGTTCTTATACGCAGTACAGGCATCTTTGATCGCCTGTTTGGTTACATTATTTGAGATATTCAGTAACCATGCATATTCATCAGAATGTCTAAGCTTTGTAAATTCTTTTCTGAGTTCTGCATCTGAAAGGAATTTTCCGCCTTTTTCATAGTTTTCTATTTCCCTGGCCAAAGCCCAGTTATAAGCAAATCTTGAAGCACCTGCGTACTGAAACATCTTAGTTTTCTGTACATTGTTTGGTATCAGCATTACTTTTATGGCTTTTACCATCTGTTTCCTCCTGTATCAGTTCACGGATAAGTTTCTTAGCTTTATTCGCTCGTTTTCCTTGTAATTTACAACTGAATACTGTGATTATCTGAACCAGATCTTCAACAAGTTCCTGCTGTTCGGATTTTTCAGTATTATCAATGATCTCAATCTCACAATTATAAAGTGAAGCGATATATTCTATCAGCTCAAAACCAAATCGTAATAGCCGGTCTTTATATAAAACAACAACCTTTTCAACCTGATTTTGAGATATTCGCCTGATCAATTCCTGAAGTCCTTTTTTCTTATAATCAATCCCGGAACCGATATCACTTATTATCTCAAATGGCTGTCCTTTTGCCAAAAGATATGTCTTAACATTATCAATCTGTCGTTCCAGATCATCTTTCTGTTTATGGCTGGAAACGCGACAATATCCAATTGTAATGCGGTTTTTAGGCTTTACATTTATTACCTGGTTGAGTTGCTCATCAGAATAATATCTATAGCCACTTACTGTAGTATGATGCGGATGAAGTTTTCCATTGGCATCCCAATTTCGTAATGTCTGGGCAGATACGCCTATAATTTTTGAAAATTCATGTATAGAATAATATTTACTCAAAGAAGCAACTCCTTTCAATAATATTCTACTCTAATATCTTATAAAACTCAGCATGTGCTTATATGATTTTATAATTTATATTTAACTGTTAATAACCTCCGTTTTTTCCAAGCATCATGTTACTAAAATAGTACCTTCTCTACTTGCTTATAGCCAAATAACTGATTCACAGCTTATTTGGTTAATAATGTACCTCCATTTTTTTTACATAAAATTTCTAAGTCTTCCAAAATTGTTTCAAAATCCAGAGTATGCTCGACATCGTAATTTTCTTTAATGAAAGCTATGCCTTTGAATTGAAAAAGGTACTGAAACGCTTCTTTGGCACTTAGATTATGTTTATTGGCAAATTCATTTACACACGCAACAGTAAAACCAATTTTTCTTTTTTGTTCGCTCATTCAAAAGCTCCTTATTATTCTGTAATGCCTGCCTATAAGATAACTAACAGTATATCACACTTCACATTTTTTTCCATGCCTCCTGTAACAGAAAAAGCAGTAACTTTTTATCAGCGCAGATAATTTCTCTAAATCATCCAGATTATAATCCTGATAAAGTTCTCATCACCAGATCTACATCTTTGTTCTCCAGTTCCTGAATAATGTGCAGGTATGTTTTCTGTGTTGTAGTCATACTTGCATGCCCCAGTCTACGCGCAACACTGGCAATGGACACTCCTGCAAACAATAATAATGAGGCATGGGTATGTCTGAGTCCATGTATGGAAATCTCAGATATCCCACATCTTCTGCAATGCCTGGTAAGCACATCATTCACAGTAGAATTGTAAACCTTTGATTCTCCCACAAAAACAGGTTGATCCTGCGGAAGTGTTTTGGTTAGTTCTGAGAATTTTACAACAATCTGCCAGTCAATCTGAATTTTTCTCACAGAAGATTTATTCTTCGTTGGAAGGAAACCACCTTCACCTTTATAATCCCAGGTTTTGCTTATTGACAGCGTCTGCCTGCCAAAATCAAAATCTGCCGGAGTAATCGCCAGAGCTTCTGAAAATCTCATTCCGGTTTTTGCAACAAGAAGAATAAACCAGTCCCAGTTTGGCTCTTCCTTAATATCCAGATCAGCGATCAATGTATGAAGTTCAAACTGATTCAGATATTTTATTTTCTTGGCCTTGGGAGTTTTTCCCTTAATGATGGCTTTTCTGGTCGGATCTCGTTCTATCATTCCTTCATCAACCGCATCCAGAATAGCACCTTTCAGCTGATGATGAAAATCCAGCGTAGTCTGTCTCTCATGCTCCCTTGCATAATCATTTAAAAGCTGCTGATATACTGTTCTGGTCAGCTCTGACACCCTCAGTTCAGGCACCAGCTTCTCCACCCACCTCTGTGTCATCAGATATTTTGCCATAGTTGCTTCACGAATTGCACCCTTTTTATATACATCAATCCACTGTGCATAATACTGCGAAAACAGTACATTGTTATTTGTATCATTTGACATAAGCATTCTCCATTTCCGAAATTACCTGCGCTGATATTCACAATGTAATAACTATAGCAATTCTGCAAATGGAGCGGATAAATTTGATAGATTTATGCAGTCATAAGAAGAGGTTTTATCTCTTCGTCCAGAGTTTTCTTCAATTCTGCCATCATGCGATTATAAAATTTATACTTCGGCAAAGCCGTTTCCTGTGCTTCTTTGTAGCTAGTATAATCAACAGTTGCCTTAATTGCCGTTTCATTGGGGATTTTCCCATTTCTGTAATGGATTGCCGCATACATCACATCATCCTTTGACGCATACCATTGAATACAGAAATCAGAGATAACTTTTTCCACACAGTCTCGTTTCATATTCTCAATAATGTTAAGGATAGACTTTCCTCTGTACTTTCTGTCATCTTTCTCAATATCTGCAATCAGATTTGACATAAGGTCTGCTACTTTTTCATTATCTTTGCGAAGCTCCGCCACGTACTGTTTTACTTCTTCCAGCTTTTTCAGCCGTTCCTGTGGTGTAATTTCCTCATCCTCCTCTGTAGGAGTTACAATATTCTGGATCAGGTTAATAATATATTCGTAATCAATCTTGGTACTGCTGTATGCCATCAATTCATAATCCTGATCCACCTGTGTATCACCGGAATCTGAATCCCCATGATCTTTGGAATCACGAATCTCTTCCATTACATTTTTATAATGACCTGCATAATCCTCATATTCTGTCTCTGTAATTCCATACGTTTCCAACATACTGTCGTCATACTTTGTAAAAGATTTCATCTGTGCAAACAGGCTGTCAAACTCCTGGAACATTTTTGCAAAAATTTTCTTCTCTTTCATGGACATGCCTGGAATGTCCGAAGGCTTCTCAGCGCAGATTTTCAGTGCAGAAAGTGCTTTACGAAATGCAGGCTCTACTTCATCCCATTCTGCCAGCAACGCTGTCTCTGTACTTCCCGCAGAATACAATTTCACCGCATTATCCACACACTTCTTAAAGAGCTTTGGTGCCTGAAAAGTTACAATCTGTCCATATGTCTTATTGGTGTCATAAATACGGTTAGTTCTTGAAAAAGCCTGAATCAGATCATGCGGTCCCATAGGCTGACGATCAATAAAAATCGTAGACATACATGGTGCATCAAAACCTGTAAGCAGCCTGTCTACCACAATTACCAGATCCAGCTGTTCTCGTCTGCTCTTAAATCTGGCATCTTTTCTGGCAAGACGTTTATTCAGATTGGCATTATAGCTCTGTATCTGGGACATTTCATATTTGGTTCCAAACATATCATTGTAATCATTCAGGGATTTCTGCATTTTTTCCTGATTCACATGGGAGCCTTCTTCATTTTCGGTAACAGAATAGGTGATGGCGAATTTAGGAAAATCCGGAAGCACCTGTCTGATTTTCTCATCGATCACAAGTGAAGTTTCTCCATTCTTTACTCTGGTAAGCAGCTCATAATATTTCTGTGCAACCTGAATGGATTTGGTTGTAAGCATGCACTCGTATGTCATTCCCTTTCCATTCTGGAGGCCTAATTTATAATAGGATTTGTTTAAAATCACATCCAACACCTTTAACATATGCGCTTCATTGTCATACTGGCTGCTGTCCGTCTCATCTGTCATATTTTTAGGACCATTATGCTCAACCTGAAATCCCAGAACCGCCTTGTCATGAATTGCATTCTGTATGGTATAAGAATGGAGACATTTTCCATATAATTCTTCTGTTGTTCGTGGCAAATCGCCCATCTGTGGATATGGGTTCTCTGCGAAACGTGGAGTTCCGGTAAAACCGTACCATAAAGACCTGCCAAAGAAACGTTCCAGTTCTCTCTTTGTTTTCGGTGTCACTGCCCTGTGGCACTCATCCACTACAAAAGCAACCCTCAAATTTTTGATTTTATCAAAGTCCGGTGTTCCTTCCTGCAGTCTTTTACTTATGAGAATCTGCATTTTCTGAATTGTCGTTACAATCACCTGACGGTCAGCCGATTTTAATTTCTTTTTTAAATCATTTACATTATCTGTTTCATCCACATCTACCAGATCATTATTTGCATATGCCTGAAATGCCATAGTTGTCTGTGTATCCAGATCTTTACGGTCAATGAGAAAAATTGTCTTATCAATACTTGGAATATCCATCAAAAGATTTCTTGTTGCCTTATAGGATGTCAGTGTTTTTCCCGAACCGGTTGTATGCCATACAAAACCGGATTCTCCGGTTTTTGAAGCTTCACGTATAGACTCAATGGCATGAATCTGATATGGTCTGAGCAAAATCAGCCGTCTGGCATCTTCATCCAGAACTGTGTATCTGGCAATCATTTCATGAGCCTGGGGAATACGGAGTACACTCTTTGCAAAGCTGAGATAATCTGAAACAGGATTATTCTTTCTGTCTACCCATCCACTCATAAATTTTGGATTTAACTCTGTATCCCCTGCTGCCGCAAAATATCTGGTATCCACACCGTTACTGACTACAAACATCTGCACAGCTGAGAAAATCCCGGTAAATTTACCCTCACCAATATATTTTTTTATCTGCCAGAATCCGTCCATGTAAGAATGCTGTTTATTCTTCAACTCAATATGTATCATGGGAAGCCCATTAATCATAAGAGTTACATCAAATCTTCTGTCCCGCACATCTGTGGAATCCTCATCATCTGATTTCAGTGCTTTATACTGATTAATCACTTCATAAACACTAGAACCGCCTGCAATATGCTCATGGTTCATCACTACAAGATGCAACTTTTCCATATCCCGCTGTACATGAACCATTACCTTTCCATTCTCACCTACCAACCATTCCCCTGCTTTATAAAATGAGGAAAACTGCAACTGGTTCTTTACCTGTTCAAATTCAGAGTCAGAAAGTCCCTCTCCATCCAGTCTGTCCTTATTATTCTGCTCCAGAATATATCTGAAATTCGCCCACAGATCCTCCTCCGTCTTTAAATCTTCTCGGTATGTCCACTGGGAATCTCCGTAAATTAGCTGTTCTATTAGTTTTTTCTCTATCATTGACTCTAATTCTGACATATTTTTCTTCTCCTTTGTGTTTCGTGTGGATAGTTGGATGGTTGAGATGAGAAATTGGCTTTCGCTGGTGAAGAGTGATGAGGTGGTCGAGGGAGTCAAAATACGTAGCAATTTTTTGTTGCTCCTCTCGTTTTGGCGCAACTAATATATCTAGTGTCACTAAATCTTCAGGATTAACTGACTGTCGTTTTGTAACAGTACCTTCTTCAAACCTTAAAGCTCTTTGTTGGAAATCATGAGACGTAACAATTCTTTCAATAAATCCAGGAATTTCATTCGTTGTAAAAGTAACGTAAATAGGCGAAATCAAGCCTCTTCTACACTTATTTCTATCTATTGCACCATACTTAACATTTGCAGGATTATAAACAATATCATTTAATTCTGTAACTAAATATTTCTTTGTATATTCATCTTTTGTTAGCTGTTCTCTATTATTTGTTTTTCGTTCACTAAGCGGAATTACTCCCTGTCCAGATGCAAATGCTAAACGTGGATATTCTTCAGATTGTTGTCGTTGTTCTATTCTTCTTTCCAACACATCCCCCAACTTACGCTGTTCCCAAGCTTCCGTAAATCCCTCAAATCTAATCTCTGGAACTTTTTGTTCATTTTGAGGAAACATTTTTTGTAACATATATTTTTTTAAACTTTTTACTTCATCACACTTTCGCTGTTGAAGAGTGATGAGGTGGTCGAGGGAGTCAAAATACTTCCCAATTTTTTGCTGCTCTTCTAACGTCGGATATGGAATTGGCATTTCCATAAACTGTGTTGACGAAATCGTAAATCTGTCAAACCGAGCACCTGAATCTCCGTTTAATTTCATGAAGCGGTGCCACTTTGTAGTTTTGAAATAAAATTCTAAATACAGATTATCTATATCATGTGTTCTAAATACCGTATAAAGTGGTGACATTACGCCATTTCTGCCAAGTCTGTTACGATTTATCGGTCCAACAGGAGCCGTTGCAGAAATTCTTGGATTATAAATGAAGTCATCATTCCTGACGATATAATAACCGTCCAGATTCTCATTGTTTACGATCTCTCTATCAAAATAGTCCTTCTGACTAATGATTCCCTGTTCTGCTGAGTTTGTAAACGGCTCTGAAAATTCATTATTTTTATTCTTCTCTGATACCTTATCGGCAATCTCTTTCAACTTACGCTGTTCCCACTCATCCGTATACCCTTTAAATCTAATCTCTGGTTTTCCCATAACTTACCCCTCCATTTTTGCAATTAGTTCATCTAATGATTTCATAATTGCATCATCTGTAGAAGTTAAATCCCTGAGCAGGGTCAGGAATTCCCCCTGTGTTTTTTCTAATTCGTCATCTGTTTTCTTCATCTCGGATAACAAATCATTCAGGTCTATCTCTTCTTCTTTTTCAAAGTTGTCAACATAGCGTGGGATGTTGAGGTTAAAGTCGTTCTTTTCTATTTCTTCAAAACTGGCAAGAAATGATTCTTTTTCTACAGTTTCCCGTTTACTGTACAGTTCCATCACTTCATTGATGTGCACATCTGTCATTTCATTCTGCTTCTTGCCTTTGTCAAACTTCTTTGAAGCATCAATAAACAGCACATCTCTGCCATCTCTATGCTTCTTCAGCACGATAATGCAAGTTGGAATCGAAGTATTATAGAAAAGATTCGCAGGTAAGCCAATTACTGCATAAATATTTCCGGAACGAAGCAGTTTTTCTCTGATTTTCCCTTCTGCAGCTCCCCGGAAGAGAACACCGTGCGGAAGTACAATTGCCATAGTTCCATTATTTTTCAGATGGTACAGTCCATGCAGTAAGAAAGCGTAATCTGCTTTTGATTTTGGTGCAAGTACCCCATAATCACTGAATCTTTCATCCTGCAGAAAGCCTGCTGCAGCGGTCCATTTTGCGCTGTAAGGTGGGTTCATAAGTACCATATTGAAGTCTGTTTCTTCATCTGTTGGCCAGTCTCCGTCAAGAGTGTCTCCGTTTCTCAGGTTCTGATTCTCTGCCGGAATGCCATGAAGAAACATATTCATTCTTGCAAGATTGTAAGTCGAAGTATTTAATTCCTGTCCATAATATTTGATATACTGAGAATATTTCGCATATTTTTTTGCATTAAGCAGAAGAGAGCCGGAACCCATGCATGGATCATAGACAGATAATCCCTGTTTTTCTTCCTGTCCTGCGATTACAATGCGGGTAAGAATTTTGGATACTGCCTGAGGTGTATAGAATTCTCCGGCTTTCTTTCCTGTCTCTGATGCAAACTGTCCGATCAGATACTCATAGGCATTTCCAAGTATTTCCGCATCTGAATTCAATAAATCTGCTTTATCAATTTCCTTTATCAGACTTGCAACTGTATCGCTCTGCTTCTGATCTCCTGTTCCCAGACGGTTGGAATACAGATCAATATCCGCAAACAGGTCTGCAAAGATAGGATCACTTTGTTCGATATTATTGAATGCTTTCTGCAGCTGCTCTCTATTAAAAGAATTGTTTCTTGCGGCGTCTGCAAAATATGTGTATGTAAGTTCAGGTTCGATCACATAATGGCATTCTTCTTTCATTCCCTGTTTCAGTTCTTCGCCATCTTCACTTTTTAATTCTTTTACATATACATCCAGTGCTTCTTTTAATGTCTGTGGTTTGCTGTCACAGATCATATCATATACTTTAATAAGAAAAGAATCTGACAGATATTTATAGAAAATAATTCCCAGAAGATAGTTTTTGTATTCATTTGCATCCATTTTTGAGCGAAGAATATCTGCTCCGCTCCACAATACACTGATCAGATCTTTACTGTTTTCCATTTCAGCCATTTCGTGTTCCCCCGTTTTTTACTCTAGCTTATATACAGCGTAAGTATATCATATTTTTTGTGAACATGATACATTCCTGTATTAATTGTCGTGGGAAATTTCATCAGGAAATATAATCGTAGCATAAAAGGCAGTCCCTGTTAATCAGAAACTGCCCTACTACTGTTATGCGATTTTATTGACATAAATTCTGTTTTCTTCTTCTGATAATCTTTACAATTCCGAAGATCAGCAACAAAATCACCCCAACAGCCACAATACAGATTCCCACAATCGCTATTGCAAATTTATTCGGATGTTTTATCAGATTTATGATGTTTTTGCTGTTGTCTGCAACTTTTCTTTCGTGTGTTGTATCATAATATTCCGGCACATTTGCAATTCCGTCTTTGTCTGTGTCTTCAAAGGATTGCATATACTCTGCAATTGCAGCCCAGGCTTTCAGTTCTTTTTTTCCATCCATGACTGCATAATCTTCCAGGTTCTCTATGGGATTGCCGTCTTTATCCTTAGGGATGATGGATATCAGTCCATAGGATTTGTCCAGAACAGAGCCAAGCATACGGCCTGTGTACAGATCGGTGACAACATGATATAATTTATCGTCCTGTATTTCTTCCCTTTCCCCGCCCTTGCCTGTCAGATAACAGTCTGTTACTTTATTTAAGATCATGCGGTGGGGATTATAGGTGAAATTCATTCCACTGCAATATAATCTGGCTATTGTCATAAAATCTGAAATTGAGGCATCTACCTCTGCCACTGTTTTCAGTTCTTTTCCCGTTAAATATGCACTGATCAGAGGATAACCTGCAAGTCCGTCCTTTCCTGTTCCCAGCGAGAAGGAATTATATACCTGCTCCACTGTTATATCGCCTTTTGTATAAGTATCTCTTACAGTTCCGGCAGGTACGATTGCAACATCTACTTTTTCTCCGTCAGAGTCTCCTGTATTCTCTACTGCATATACATAAGCATCTGATATGATATCTCCCAGATTTAACTCCTCATGCTTTGTTTCCATCTCACTGAGGCTGTTGAATTCAATATCATTCTCTGCCAGAATTTCCTCTCTGGTGTAACCAAAATTGGAAAGATAATTGGTGTCAACAGTATCTGACAATTCATCTATTTTCTTCTGTGTGGCTTCATCTGCTTTGATTTCATCCGTAACCGGAACAAGCTCATAGGTATCCGTTTCCCACCGTCCATTCTCTTTCTGAGTCATGGAAAGTGTTCCCAGGTTTTTCCCATATTCTCCACAGGATACGATGCAGGTATCTCCCTGCAGGATTGGTTCTGCCAACTGTGTGTGGGTATGTCCGCTGACGATCAGATCAATGTCCGGAACATTCTTTGCAAGGATTTCGTCCTCTGATACTTTTTCGTCCTCCCATGTTCCGCTGTGTGATACACAGGCGATCATGTCTACATCTTCGTTCTTTTTTATTTCCTCTACTGTTTCTCTGGCTGCTTCTGACGGGTCTTTGAAAAGAAGCTCGCAGGTAGGAGCGCAATCCAGAGAATCCTTGCCGAAAACACCCAGTACTGCAATCTTTACATCACCTTTTTGAATTACCGTATAGTCTTTTACTCCATATGTCTGAAATTCTTCATAAATCTGTTTCTGTCCTTCACTGAGGCCGGCTTTTTTCATTGCATCCCAGTCCACATTACACACAACCATCCTGGGAAGGTTTTCGCCTGAACTGACTGCGGCGTTCAGCATATCTGCCAGACCATCGGAGCCGTAATCAAATTCATGATTTCCCAGAGTTGTCACATCACAGCCCAGATATCCAAGCATCCGCAGTTCGGCGGCCTCAGTGTCATATACAGTCTGTATCAGAGTTCCCATAGAGAAGTCTCCGCCATCCAATATGAGTGTATCTGTATTCTCTTTCTCATGCTCATTGATCAATGTTTTCAGCCGGGCAAACCCGCCGGTCTCCTGCTGTGTCCCGTCTACAATCGTTTGAAAGCTGTTCAAATGAGAATGCAGATCATGGGTGAAGAGGATATCCAGATGTTTTGGCTCCTCTGAGGCGTTTACCTGATATCCTGTCAGTCCTGAAACGCTCAGCATAAATATAAATGTGAATGCGAATGCTTTTTTTAATAATTTCATAAAATTCTCCTGTAATATCAAAAGTGGTTCCACAGTATCATTTATCTTCCCGCAGGATAATGATACCATGAAACCATTTTACAAAAAAAAACTAATTTATCTTTCATCTCCCACAAAGAACAACGCCATTGTTCCCGGACCTGAATGAGCGCCGATGGTGGCTCCTACCTGATTCATGATAATCGTGTTGATCTGGTATTTTTCTTTTACTTTCTCTGCCACATAATTTGCATCTTCTTCGCAGTCGCCATGACTGATAAAGATGGTATGGCAGGTGTCATGATAGCTGCCGATTTTCTCATCCATAAGCTTTACCAGCTCCTGAAGGGATTTTTTACGGCCGCGGACTTTACCGATGGCAGTGAGTTTTCCGTCGTTGTCTACATGAAGGACCGGTTTAATATTCAGCATACTTCCTACTACTGCAGTAGTTCTGGAAATGCGGCCTCCGCGGTATAGGTGGTTTAAATCGTTGACTGTAAAAAGGTGTACCATATGAAGCCTGTTCTCTTCTGCCCATTTCGCAACTGTCTCCATATCTTCTCCCTGCTCTTTCTTCTCCTGTGCAAGGTAAACCAGAAGCCCCTGACCAAGGGAAGCGCCAAGAGAATCTACCACGATGATCTTGCGGTCCGGATAATCCTCCATCAGTTCCTCTGCTGCGATACGGCTGCTATTGTATGTACCGCTTAAGGCAGAGGAAAATGCAATATGAAGAATATCTTTTCCTTCTTTCAGGTAAGGCTCCAGCAGTGCTTTTGCATTTTCAGGATTTACCTGTGCTGTGGTTGGCATGGAACCGTTTCTCATTGCCTCATAAAATTCATGCTCCGGAAGGAAATTTCCATGTGTATAATTTTTTCCATCCATGGAATAACTGAGATACATGCAGCCTACTCCATGGTCTTTGAGATATTCCTCCGGAAGATCTGAATTGTTGTCGGTGGTGATCACATATTCGCTCATGTTGTCGCCTCTCGTTTTCTGATATTTTTCAATTTCTGCCCATATAAATACAGATATATACAGTATAGCATCAAACTATCAACCAAACAACTACTTTTCCTTCTCAACTGCCTTAATCGCTTCCTGCAGCTGGTTATCCTCCTCATGTGTGATCTCATCTCTGGTCTTATTCAGCAGGTTATTATCCAGAGAAACCTCTATATCCGGTTTGATCCCAATTTTATTAATATTATTTCCCTTAGGTGTATAATAATTGGCAATAGTAAGCTTCACTGCACTTCCATCGTTCAGCTGACGGATAGACTGTACTACCCCTTTTCCATATGTAGTAGTGCCCACAATGGTTCCGATTCCATAATCCTGCACAGCTCCTGCAAAAATCTCCGATGCACTGGCGCTGCTTTCATTAACCAGAACAGACAGGGGAAGCTGCAGTTCATTTTCTCCATCGCATTTTTCTTCTGTACGGTTTCCTTCTTTATCTTCTGTATATACAATCAATCCCTCAGGCAAAATATCCCGCAGGATTTCGCAGACAGAATCCAGCAGGCCGCCAGGATTGTCCCTAAGGTCTACGATCAGCCTTTCCATTCCCTGGGAATCCAGATCTGCAAAAGCCTTTCTGTACTGTTGGGCAGTTACACCTGCAAATTCTGTAATACGGATATATCCAATCTGATCCTCCAGCATTTCATGGAACACGTAAGGAAGCTCCACATCTGTAATGGAAACCGTAAGCTCCATAGCTTCCTTTACCCCTTCCCGATGAACAGTAAGAACAATACTGTCTTTGTCAGAATTTTTAACCAGTCCAGCCACATCTGAGACTTCCATATCTGTAATGTCCTTGCCGTCAACAGCACTGATAATATCCCCTTCCTTCAGTCCTGCTTCTTCCCCGGGGCCACCTTCATAGCATTTTTCCACACGCACGCCGCCCTCTTTATTCTTTGACATCAGGATACCGATTCCCACATAAGAACCCTGATTGGAGGTATTCTCCGCCTCATATTCCTCTGCAGTATAATACCTGGAGTAAGGATCATCCAGGCCATAGAGCAAACCTGTATACAATCCTTCCTTCAGTTTCTCCTCATCCTTATCTCCCAGATAATATTGATCGATCATACTTTCCAAATATGTAAGTTTTTCCGTACATTTCCGATCCCCAAGTACTGTATCTCCCCTGAAATAATTCACTCCTGCATAAACCCCGGTGCTTACACAGGCAGTAATCAGGACTCCTGCCAGTGCTCCTTTCCAGAATTCTCTGTTCTTCATGTTCTGTCTCCTGTTTTTTATTTTTTCGCCTTCTGTCAAAGGCCACACAACCAGCCAGTAAAAAAGGCTGCCGTTTTCCGTCCGGCAGCCTGACCTTTTCTCACTGTTCTCAGTAACAATTGTCATACTCGTAAGTGTTTTCTTGTTGTAAAGAAGCTTCCTATTAATCCAATGCCAATTCCCAGCCCCAGGCTGATCGGCAGCAGAGTCCGGTACATCTTCAGAACAGGGATAAAATCCACCACTCCGGTCAGTACATTAAATTTATTCAGGATATAGGAGATTGCTGCATTGTATCCAAAATACAGGCCAATCAGCGGAATTGCTGCCCCAATAATTCCAAGTACGATTCCTTCCAGCATAAAGGGAGCCCGGACAAAGGAATCTGTGGCACCTATGTATTTCATAATCCCGATTTCATCCTTGCGGACTGCAATACCAACTGATATGGTATTGCTGATCAGGAAAACAGAAATAACAAGAAGAAGTGCAATGATCGCAATGGAAACATAGGATACCAGCTTATTTATATTTCCCAGTGTTTTGGCAGCTTCTTCTGACTGATTTACCATTCTGACATGTTCCAGACTTTGGATATAGGAAACCAGTTCTGTCTGTTTGGTAATATCATTCATATAAACACGGTAATTGGCTGAATTTGCCAGAGGATTGTCATCCTTAAATCCGTCTGCTGCATCAGAACCCTGGAAATATTTGTCTTTATACTCTTTCCACGCATCCTCTGCTGACTGGAACTCAATCTTCTCCACTTCCGGGCGGGCTTTGATCTGCTTTCCTACTGCTTTCATCTGCTTACTGTTGGTTCCCTCATCAAAAAATACTG
>OLRJ01002460.1_pt1 | contig 13739 bp, 9 predicted proteins | sample 1672741 | NCBI WGS metagenome assembly OLRJ01 (sample SAMEA3136719, study PRJEB25190) | human gut metagenome | biome: human gut; feature: human-associated habitat; material: faeces | place: Austria | collected 2013
CGGAATATTTTGCAGAGTTCCTGCCTGAATATCAGAATCTGGATGAACTGAAAGCCCATTATACACGCGGCGGTCTGGGTGATGTCAAGGTTAAGAAATTCCTGAATAAAGTACTCCAGGCAGAGCTTTCTCCAATCCGCGAGAGACGTAAATACTGGGAACAGCATCTTGATGATGTATATGATATCCTCAAAGAGGGAAGCAAGGTTGCTGAAGCAAAAGCTGCACAGACACTTCATGATGTTCGTTCAGCAATGCAGATCAACTACTTTGATGATAACAGCTTAATCAAATAATTATATGCCGGTGGCTACAGCGACCGACAACAATGCGTAAATAAGAAATTCAAACGCAAGCTTGTTCAAAAATCAACTTATTGACACATCAAAACAGGTTCAGGCAAAAGCATTCTGCTCACGTCTGAACCTGTTCTGTTATTTCTTCACTGACTTTCTTTTCAATCTATTTTACAGATAAAATCTATCCGATATCTTTCATATCTGATACCATTTGATCTCATTTGCCTCCATATGTAACCGGAAGCTGCTTCCATCACCTCTGTAAACTACTGTATCCTGTGGTTCGTAAGTGTTGTTGACTACACAGTATTTTCCATTTTTTACGTAAGCATGTACTTCTACATTGTAGTTGGTTGAATACCAGCAGTGAAGTTCTTCCTCTGCGGATGCTGACCAAAGGACTGCACGATAAAGCACGCGGCTGTTCTTGAAGCTGTATGGAAGTCCGCTGATATAAACGCCTCTTCCTTTACCGAAAGTCTTTACAGCCATCTGCACTTCCTGGTCTTTCTGGATTAAGATTTCTGTTTCCGGTAAGGCATAAATGTTCTTCTTACCTTCACCGAAATCAACCTCGCCTTCTGCATCTTTAAGGATGAAATGATCTCTGTGTTCTTCCCAGTTATATTTATCTGTATTCAGGTTAAATCCATGTTCTTCTTCTACTCCAAGTACATCATCTAACTGAATGAATCTGCCCTGCCACTGATGCGCTGCCGGTTCTCCTACACCGATAAATCCACCGCCATTATATACAAATTCTCTGACTGCTGTGATGATTGTTTCGTCGATCCAGTTCTCGCCGCCTGACTGTGCAGTGTCCGCATCTCCCACATTGATCACTACGTCAAATTTCTTCAGAAGATCTTTGTCTGCTTTGATATCGTCAAAGCTGATAAATGATACATCAAACGGCGCGCCGCTTAATGCTTCGATAATTCCGAAATAAGAATAATTCTGCTTGTAATAGATGGCGTGATGTACCATATGGTTACCCCATGAGCGCATCTTTCCCCAACAATTCAGGACTGCTACCCGTTTTACGCAATAAGGAGTCGTTCCCTGAATGTTATCATATAAAGTGCGGAACTCTTCGCAGACTTCTTTGATATACTGTACAAAATCCGGGAATTCCAGGGCAAGTTTCAGATATCCGCCGTATCCGATTCTCTGGATCGGGCTTCGAAGGATTGCTCTTCTTGCTGTTACCCAGTTCACTTTTGCCTCCTTTACAGGATCGCCGCCTTCATGGAACGTATCCGGGAAAAAGTATGGCAAAAATCTTCCTTCTGTATATTTTACATTCTTAATATCGCTGAACAGACGCAGGGTCGCACCATTTCCAACACTTCCAACTACAGCATCCAGTCCGATAGATGCAAATTCGTCCATAAACGGTTCCATGCCAATCCAGTGATCTCCCATGAACATCATGGCCTCTTTTCCGTATTCATGTACGATATCTACCATTTCTTTGGCAAGCTTCGCTACTTCTCTTCTCTGGAATGCCTGGAAATCTTTAAATTCTTTAGACGGGATTCTGTATGTATTGTTCATGTATCCCTGGTCAATGATATATTCCGGTCTGAAAGGATAGCCCACTTCTTTCTCAAACTGCTCCAGAATATATGGGCTGACTGAAGCTGAATAGCCAAACCAGTCTACATATTTCTCTCTTGCAAGTTCATCAAATATAAGAGTAAACTGATGGAAAAATGTAGTGAAGCGCACAACATCCACATACTCATGAGTATCCAGGAATCTGCGCAGACGTTCCAGGGAATGAGCTCTTGTTTTCGGCTGACGCACATCAAATGTAATCTGCGGTTCTACGTCTTTCCAGTCATTTACTACTGCATTGTACATATGTACAGGATCCCACATAATATATGCCAGGAAACTTACAGTATATTCATGGAAGCGTTTCGCAGATAAGATCACTACATTTCCTGTCTCTTCTTCATATGACCACTGATCTGTCGGTACTGGCTCTCCTGTGGTACGATCCATTACTTCCCACCATCTGCGGATATCATCTCTTGTGTTGACTGCAAGCATATCCGGATAGAGGTGATCCATCAGATGAATCTCCAGTGTATCTGCAACCGCTGTGTGGAAAGATGTCATAATATACATCTGCTGGATTTCTTCCGGATGTGCTTTCGCCCAGGCATTATCCTTACGGGTTGTATAGTAGGTTGCATAAATTTTGGCACCTGTGTCTTTTAATTTCTGCGGAAATTCTGTTCCGTCACAGTCACGTATAGCATCAGCGCCCCACTCTTCTATCATTTCCAGTGTCTGTGGAACTACATCCAGGTCAGTTGGTATGGTTACACGACCTTTTCCCATTTTCTGTTACCTCCTTCATTTTGCTGACAAGCGGATAATTACTGTCCGTTCACTTCTGTAATCACATTATTTTCAGTCTATCTGTTTATAAAATACTTTCTTTCAAAATTTTTTTCAATTCACTTTTTGCTTTGTTTTTTAGAAATCTTGCTCTTACAAAAAAATTATGGTATTATAGAAAATATGTTATCAGCTATCTGAAAAGCCTTCTATTTTTTACCTTAATAACTGATGTTGATTTTATTTTTTATTATTTTTTATGCACTTATTCTAATTATCCTGAAGAATCTCAGTTATATCTTTTGCGATATAAAATACTGTCATTCAGAATCCACAAACAAAATTGCTACAAATATACTCATCTGCCGTAAACAGAAGAAAGGAGAATCTGCCATGAGCTCACAATCATTTCGTTTCAGCCCCGAACACCCAACAGCTCAAAATATTACACTTTTAAATACCTCTTCTTCCCGCTACGAGGGTGACTGGCCCAGTATTCCTCACTCTCATGCCTTTACAGAATTGTTCTATGTACGTGACGGTCAGGGAGATTTTCTGATCGAGGATCAGATTTTCCCAATCTCAAAGGACGATCTGGTCATCATTAATCCACATATCAATCACACTGAAATCTCCAAAGGGAGTCCTCCTCTGAGTTATTTTACTGTAGGTGTGGATGGACTATGTTTTTCCTTTAACGGTCATAAAGAGTATCGCATTTTTAACTGTCGTGAAAAGAAAACAGATTTGTTATTTTACTTTAATTCTCTGTTTCAGGAGCTGGACAGACAGTCTGAAGGATATGAAACCATCTGCAGTCATATGCTGGATATTCTGATCCTGCAGCTTCGGCGCATTACGGATTCACCATTTGAACTGATCACCGCCCAGCATCCAAGTAAAGAATGCGCTCATATTAAGCGTTATCTTGACTCCAATTACGGAGAAAATATCACACTGGATCATCTGGCTGCTCTCAGTCACCTGAACAAGTATTATCTGAGTCACAGATTCACAAAGTATTATGGGATTTCTCCGATAAATTATCTGACACAGAAACGCATCAATGTATGTAAAGAACTCCTTGAAAATTCAGATTACAGAATTTCAGATATTGCTCATCTGGTAGGGTTTTCCTCTCAGAGTTATTTGTCCCAGAGTTTCCGTAAATCCTGTGGCATGACCCCCGGAACTTATCGTAAACTTAAGAAAAAAGGTAAAGAAAAAGGATGAAGGATCCGGCATAAAAATTGTTCTGTTTTACATCCACTAAAAAAAATCAATAAAAAGTTCTGGACAAAACGTAGTGTATTAGTTAATACAAATAGAGCATCAAGATAAATTTGCTTAAAAATTGTGCAGATTTTCTGTTAATGATTTTAACAATGTTCTTTTTTTAAGCAATTTTTCTGACAAAGGAGAGAATAACATGTTAGGATTTTTCAAAGGAAAAGAAAAAGGAATTGTAATTTATCCACCTTGTAAAGGAAAAGTAGTTCCGCTTACAGAAGTTCCGGATCCGACTTTTTCTGAAAAAATTCTTGGTGACGGATTTGCAGTGATTCCTTCTGAAGGAAAAGTATATGCACCTGCTGACGGTGAAGTGACTATGGTATTTGACACACTTCATGCAGTGACACTGACAAGCAGCCAGGGTGCTGAACTTCTGATTCACATCGGACTGGATACCGTTACTCTTAAAGGTGAACCATTTACAGCACATGTTGCAGCCGGAGATCAGGTCAAAAAAGGAGATCTGCTGATGGAAGTAGATTTCACCAAGATAAAAGAGGCCGGTTTAAATACGATCACTCCGGTTCTGATCTGCAACACAGATGATTATTCTAAAATTACTCTTCAGAAAGAAGGAAATGTTGAGTTAGATGAAGCCGTTCTCAAACTCTCAAAATAATCTCTGTGCACTAAACGTAACTAGCTGGAGCAGTCCAGTTTAGTATAAACAAAAGGAGGGGGAAATATATGAAATTTCTTCAGAAACTTGGCAAAGCTTTAATGCTTCCAGTCGCAGTATTACCTATCTGTGGTATCCTCATGGGTATTGGTTACTGGTTATGTCCGGCAACCATGCAGGGTGGAGACATCCAGGGAGCAGCTAACCTCATCGGTCTGTTTTTAGTAAAAGCAGGCGGTGCACTTATCGATAACATGGCTATTCTTTTCGCAATCGGCGTTGGTGTCGGTATGTCGGAAAAGAACGACGGAACAGGCGGAATCGCTGCTCTGGCTTCCTGGCTGATGCTCACAACACTCCTTTCAACAGGATTTGTTACAACAATCATGCCATCTATCGCTGACAGTGCGACAAAAACTCTTGCATTCGATAAGATTGCAAACCCATTCATCGGTATCCTTGCTGGTATCATCGGATCAACATGCTACAACAAATTCAAAGGCACAAAGCTTCCGGACTGGTTATCATTCTTCAGCGGTAAACGTTGTGTAGCAATTATTGCAGGTGTTGTTTCCATCGTCGTATCTGCTGTATTACTTTTTGTATGGCCATTACTTTTCGGCGCACTTGTTGCACTCGGAAAAGCAATCGTTGGTATGGACGTAGTTGGTGCAGGTATCTACGCATTCCTGAACCGTCTGTTAATCCCAACTGGATTACATCACGCACTGAACAACGTATTCTGGTTTGACACAATTGGTCTTGGTGACTTACAGCACTTCTGGGCTGGACAGACATCTGCAGATGTATCTTGGAGCCTTGGAATGTACATGTCCGGATTCTTCCCATGTATGATGTTTGGTATCCCTGGTGCAGCTCTTGCAATGGTTAAATGTGCAAAACCTGCAAAGAAAAAAATCGCAATCGGTCTTGTAGCTTCCGCAGCTATCTGTGCATTCATTTGCGGTGTTACTGAACCATTCGAATTCGGTTTCATGTTCCTTGCACCTGGCCTTTATTTAATCTATGCATTACTGTATGGTATCTTCACAGTAATCACAGTTGCTCTTGGATTCCGTGCTGGATTTAGTTTCTCAGCTGGTGCTATGGACTTACTTTTCTCAGCTTCCCTTCCGGCAGCTCAGAAAACATTGCTCATCATTCCTCTTGGAATCGCAGCATTCATCGTATTTTACTTTGTATTCCTCTTTGCAATCAAGAAATTCGATCTGAAAACTCCTGGTAGAGAAGATGACGACGATCTTGAAGCAGAGAAAAAAGTTGAATTAGGAAGCAATGACTACACAACAATCGCAGCAAAAATCCTCGAAGGCTGTGGCGGAAAAGAAAACATCACAAGCATTGACAACTGCATCACAAGATTAAGACTTGAAGTAAAAGATATTACTGCAGTCAGTGATAAAGTAATCAAATCTGCTGGTGTTGCTGGTGTTATCAAACCTGGCAAAACTTCCGTACAGGTAATCATTGGACCAAAAGTTCAGTTTGTAGCTGACGAATTTTCCAAACTTTGTGAATAATTAGAATTAAAAAATACCGGACTGTCCTGATGGATAGCCCGGTATTTTTTCCTTGGGAGGTAAGATGATGGAGCATACAAATAATTCCTGTTGTGGTGGTCCATATTATCCGGTATAATAGAGTATCACGCGTTTTGCAGAATATAAGGCTGTATCTTTCCATTCTGCTTTTCTGCAATTCAGAGATATGGTATCTCCGTCTGTCAGAACATTCCTGAGTGATTCCATTCCTTTGTCTGATGTGAGAAGTGCTGTAATTTCTTTTTTGTCTTCTGTGATCCTGACACTGTAATCTACCAGTTCCGGAATCTGAAACAACACATCATCCATCTCTCTGATCGTTCCGGGCTGACTGATCCGCTTCACAAAATCCAGGCGCTTTACTTCACTTCCACAGATACATCTTCCCGGAATAATACGTGTACAGTCTCCGGTCCGGTACCGGATCAGAGGCTGTGCCTCCATTCCAATGGTTGTGATCACCAGTTCTCCCCATTCTCCATCAGGAAGTACGTTTCCCTTTTCATCTATGATTTCCATAATACAATGATTTTCCCGCATATGCATGCCATCATGAGCAGCACAGCAGATGGCTCCGCCAAGCCCCATCTCTCTGGAACCATAATGCGGCCAGAGCTGTGTCTCCAGAATTTTTTCTATCGCATTCATCACTGTTTCCGGACAGGCATCGCCAGATACCAGAGCTCTTTTTATACTGCCTTTTCCACACATTCTGAGCATGGAAAGCAGTGCCACCGGCATACCGACATAAGTATCCGGCTGCTCTTTTTCCAGAATTGTTTTTAGTTCGCCGTAAGTTCTGCCAGTTCCGGTCAGGAGAGGTTTTGCGCCTATACGCCTGATGGCCTCCGCGATCAGTTCTCCAAGACCGAAGGGACCGGAAAACGGCATGGCAACCATAGTCGTACTTCCAGGATAAATAAACTCACCAAGTCCCGCCATAAAAAGCTCTATCGTATGTTCACAGTCTCTTTCTGTGTAAAATACACGTTTACCGGCACCGGTTGTTCCACTCGTCTGTTCTGAGATTACTCTCTGGACTTCTCCCTGTGAACACAGAAGCATCCTTCCACTGTTTTTCGCCAGCTCCGACTCTGTCGTAAACGGAAATGTTTTCAAAGCATCCAGATTTTCCAGTTTTTCCGGCAGATTCCTGTAAAATCCCTCTCGTTCTTTTTCTCTTTTCAGAACAGCATTCAGTTTAGCAAGCTGTATTTTATTTAGTGCTTCTCTCGTAACTTCTGCAATACCTTCCTGCTTACAGATCATTTCATCAATATTGGTTCGTTTCACTTTCTGTATAAATATGTTCCTTTCGAATTAGTCAGGTTGTAGGCACAAAACGGTACCATACCATATTCCGAATCCACTTCACAGATATAGCAGCGTTTCAGACGGTCAAGTTCCAGATTCCAGGCATCCTGAAAAAGCATTCCTGATACTGCAAAGGTCTCATTATGAACCCGATTCAGAAACTCATCCAGTGCGTCTGTCTGCGTCATCTCACCCTCATCATAAGTTTTTGTACTGTAGCTCCACTGGTTCTCAACATACTGTCTGGAATCATCACTGGTTGTACAACAACATCCTTTTCCGGATTTCTTTTCAAGAAGCTTTAATTTTCTCTCACCTTTTCTCAGATAACTCGCATGAAAAGAACAGTATGGATTCTCAGCTCCGCCTCCGGCAAAATCCTCTGCTTTCATGAGTCCCTCTGTCTGTTCCTCGATCAGCTTCAACATCCTCGGTATCGTGATCGGATTTTGCGGGCGTTCCTGTGAACACCTGCCAAAATAACTGATTGGCTGAAAATGTACCCCTCGTACGAATGGCATATGATCCAGAGCAAACTTCAGGATATCCCCTGCCTGCATATCATTCACTCCGGGGGCAATGACCGGTACCAGAGCAATTCCAAGCTCCGCCTCGGAACAGTTCCGGACAGCTTTCTTCTTCACTTCCATCATATCCTGTCCACGAAGCGTCCGATAAACATCATCACTCACTCCGTCAAACTGAAGAAACACCGTGTTCAGTCCCGCTTTTTTCAGTTTTCTGGCATATTCCTCTTCCTCTGCAAGGCGGATCCCATTAGTATTCAGCTGAAAAAATGTAAAACCTTTTTCTCTTCCCATACGTATGATTTCAGGAAGATCATCTCTCATCGTCGGCTCACCGCCTGAAAGCTGTATATTAAACGGACCTCCATGCTCCATCAGAAAATCAAACTGTTTTTCTATTTCACAGATAGAAGGATCTCCTTTCTCCTGACTTTCACCTGCCGAAGCAAAACAGACCGGACAATGAAGATTGCAGCGCTTTGTAACTTCCAGAACCATACAGCAGCCTTTTCGTTCATGTTCCTCGCAGAGCCCGCAGTTATTCGGACAGGCCTTTTCTTTACTCTTTGGATTTACAGGAGTCTCAGCAGACAGATTTTCTCTTCCCCAGGAGAGGTAATCTGCTACACTTCCCTCCCAGATCAGTGTCCGGAATTTCCCATGAAGATCACATTCCTTTGTCAGATAAATCCCCTCTTCACCTATACATTTTTTAGCCGGAAGTACCTTCATACATACCGGACAGACGCTTTTCGTTTTACCAATTGTAATCAAACTTCAATTATCCCCCGTTCTGTCAGTATTTCCATAACTTTCATGTATGTCTCTGCGATGAGTGCAGGACATCTCTCCATGATCACTCCCCAGTCCAGATGTGTGATATCTTTACAATAAAACACTCCGAATTCTTCTTCCGTCTTTTCACGGAACCACTGATACAGTTCCTGCACAGCCGGTTTCATCTGAACATCTTCTTTCTCCTCCGGTGCCAGGTTGCCAAGGAAATATCCTATCGCACAGGCACCTCCTGTCAGACATCCGCATGTATCTCCACAATAACCGATTCCTCCGCCAAGACCACCCAGAGCTTTTACAAGCTGTGGATTTTCTTCACCTATGGTTTCCAGCGTCATGATCATCATCATCTGCGAACAATGATATCCCATGCTCCCAAGTTCCGCTATTCTTTCATAAAGGTCCATATGCTACTCCTTTCTGCCAATCACTGCCGTATAACTTAGCTTTTTTCCTTTATACTGCTTCTGCAGAAGCTTATACTCCTCGCAGCAGAATGAATCATTCCAGATTGCTTCCAGATAATATTCCCTCCAGAGAGCCGTCTGGTCTTCCTGGTGAAGAATGCAGAATCCTGTACATTTAACAACCTCTACAAGATTTCCCTGATCCAGATCTGACAACACGAGTAATCCGCCTTTTTTCAATACACGCCAACATTCTGAAACAGCTTTTTGCTGATCTCCGCTGACAAAAAATGCACACTGGCTGATGCAAAGATCCATACTCTCTGCTGTGTAGTCAAGGTTCAGAAAATCTCCTTTCTGTACATCCCTGCTCCGTGGTGAAAGATCCACTCCATGTGCATTTATTCCCAGGGATTTCAGGATTCGCACGGTCTCACCTTCACCCGCTCCAAGATCAAGGGCTTCCATTCCTTTCCTGAATTTGACATATTCCAGAAGATGGAGTGTCTGTGCCTCACCACCCGGATGTCTGTTCATTTATTTGTCCTCCAGTGCACGTTCCACTGCCAGAACTTTTCCAAGAGCCAGTTCCTCCGGAACATAGACAAAACCACACTTTGGACAGACCGGCATCTCAACCGGAAAACCGTTTTCCAGATACATGAATTTTGCTTTTCCTTTTACCAGTGGAACCTTGCATTTGTTGCAGGTCAGCTTTCCTTCCGGATCAATCGTATAATAGTTTCTCTCAACTGCCATTATTGTCCCACCCTTTTCATAATATTCATTCGATGACTGTATGCTCTGCGTACCAGATACCCTTCTTCTGTTTCTATAAAACGCACCCAGAATGTTACATTTCCAAGTCGACTTCTTGCTACCAGTTCTTTTGTTTCTTCATCAAGGACTGCTTCCTGACTTTCTCGGTAATCTGCCAGCACTCTCTCAACGTCACTCTTAAGGATCATACGTTCATCCATCATTCGGATCGCATCTTCTGTATAGGTCACGGTATAATCTTTTTTTTCCATCATCAGTTCCTCATTCCAGATATTTTTCAGAAGTTTTTCTTTCAGCATAAGCCTGTTGTATCGTTTCTCGCTGATATCCGGCATACTGCAGGCATGATCTCCATACAGTAGTTCCAGAATATGTCTGGACTCTCTTCCTTCTCTGACAAATCGATCTCTGCATGCCATGCAATATGTCACATATGGTGCATCTGAACGTTCCAGACATTTTGCTGCCATTTTGGCTGCCATATCCTTATTCGCATATGCCGTCAGGCCGCCATACCCACAACAGGGAGACAGATCTCTGGAATATTCTGTATTTTCAACTGTACATCCCATTTCGGTCAGAAGCTCTCTTATCGTATCCTGTGTATGTACATCTCCTCTGGCACCGCAGGCATCATGTATTGCAACCGGTACTTCCAGTCCCCTGGCCGTCTCGGGAAGTCCGATTTCCTTCAGAATTTCCCAGACTCCTGTGACCACTGCACCAGTACTCTCTTTTAACTGTTTCATACAGCTCGGACAACCTGCTATGATTGCAGGATCGCCAAGCTTTGCAAGCTCCTGTTTCAGCTGCTCATTTACTTTTTCTGTCATTTCATAACGACCTGCCCATTCACTGATTGCACCACAGCACCCCAGAATCAGTGCAACCCCGCCTTCAACTCTTCTGCACAGGTCTTCATATACATCCATGACTACATCCGGCGCAATCGCTCCGGCCTGACATCCTGGAAAAAACACATATCTGCAGATATCAAATCCAGGCTGAGGTTTACATAAAAAAGCTTCTGAATTTGAAAACAACATGTCCATCAACGCAAACTCATGCGGCGCCAATGGCATCTTATCCGTGGATACCATGTTTTCTCTTGCGGATCTGCAAACCTGACTCATATCAAATCCGTTCGGACATGTCACCGTACACTGTCCGCAGAGTGAACAGGAATTCATCGCTTTATTCATTGGATGATCTCCCATAATAATCTGGGTATTATTATAAATTTCACGGGCCAGAAGCCCCGGATGCTTTTTATATTCACTTAAGTAAACACAGCTTTTTATACACTCATCACAATGACACTGTATGCATCTCTTTGCTTCCTCAACAGCCTCTTCTTTCGAATATCCCTCTGCACCACAGGGGATTCTTTCTGACCCTTTGATGCCTTCTATATTCGTATAAAGCCTGGTAGTAACTGCTCCTTCACTGCCTCTGTTGCTGTACGGAGAAAGATTCTGCACGAGAAGATCTACCGTCAGGGCGGCTCTCTTTGCAGAAAAAGCAGCATCCATCACTGATTGTGTTGATCCGCTGACGATCCTGGCCTGTTCTCTCAGCATGATTTCTATATCTGCTTCTTCCTGTGGTGCCAGCTTTTGTGCAATCTCTTCTGATGCACAAACCACATCTGCCAGTTCCATCTTTTCTCTGATAAATACAGGATCAAGACTGCATCCGAATTCAAAAACAAGATCCATGGATTTCAGACGTTTCGCTTCATTCCGACAATCAGATTCCGACAGATGTGCAGCTGCTGCAATATACTCTTCATAATTTTCTTCCTGACAGTAAATAGTTGTAGGATACATTTTCCGCTCCAGTTCCCCTGCCAGAAACAGTGGAAATAATCCTGACCCGAAAATTACTGCCTTTTTCTTTTTTCTTATACGAAAAACACTGCTCCGTTTTCCGGATTCCCCATATCGGACAATTGCGCGCTCTACTTCACGTATGGATACACCGTCGCCAATTTCACAAAGCTTACATTTCTCTTCACAGGGAGCCGTGCATCCGTCGCAGAGAATCATCGGAAATGGAGTGATCTTTTCATAGATTGCCAGAGCCTTCTTAAAATTTCCTTTTGCAGCATAAAACAGCATCTCTTTTGTATCTACTTTGAAGGGACAGGCCGCAACACAGTACGCCGGCTGATCATGGACGCAGAGACTGATCATATGATCCATCTCTTCCTTTGACATTCGATTTACATGATACACATGAGTAGAACCTCTTTCCTGTATATATGTCATAGCCTGCACTCCTTTCGTTGCTGTGAACCGGATCAATACAATTCTTTCGTCTCTAAAGGGGAGACAGTTTACCGTCTCCCCTCATTATATCACATGATAAAATCAGATTTATGATTTATTTCTCAAGTTCCTTCAATGCTGCAAGAACTCTTTCCGGACGGGCAGGAACACGTGTAATACGTGCACCTGTCGCGTTGTAGATTGCATTCAGGATTGCAGGATGCGGAGCATCCAGTGGAGCCTCACCACAGCCGGCAGCGCCATAAGGGCCACTTGGACGATAGGTTTCATTGAAATGAAGTTCAATATCATCCGGCGCATCCTTCGGGTATGGGATACCACAATTTTTCAGAGTGGTATCGTGGTTCAAATCTTCAAAGTCTTCTGTCAGAGCAAGACCCACACCCTGTACAAGGCCACCATAGAAGTTGCCTTCTACAAGAAGTCTGTTCATGATCGTACCTACATCGGCAACACATGTAAATTTCTCAACAGTAACCTTGCCGGTTTCTGTATTAACTGCAACTTCCGGAAGGAAAATCGTGTACATATAAGTTGCAAACGGATCACCCTGTGCCGTATCCTGATCGATCGGATGATCTGCACAGAAGGTTGTTACCCAGTTACCTTCATATTTTGTTTCAAGACCTTCCGCTACCATTTCGTCATAAGTACGGAACGTTCCATCTTCTTTCTTCATTGCTGCAACAAGGTTTTCTGCTGCCAGACGGCATGCATTGCCTGACATAACCTGTGAACGAGAACCACCTGCCGGACCTGCATTCGGACATGTCTTAGTATCATTCATAACAAGTTTGATCTGTTCAGGTCTGATTCCGGCCTGACGAAGTGTTTCATGAGATGATACAAGAACGCCCATATCCGCACCCTGTCCATGATCTTCCCATGCAGCATACATTGTAACAGTTCCATCCGGATTCAGTTCTGCAAAAGCATTGGATGTATCAACACCATCAAGTCCGCAGCCATAAACACCAAGAGATACACCGATACCATATTTTATCTTGCCATCAGAAGCTGCATTCTTCTCGGCAACACGTTTCTTAGCTGCTTCATACAACGGACGTGCAGTCTTGAACAGTGCTTCCTCACAATATACTTCCGGCGGATAACCTGTCGGGATCGTGGTTCCTTCAGATTCCTTGTAACAGTTCATTTCACGCATATCAAACGGATCGATTCCCATCTTTGCTGCCAGAACATCAATTGCGATCTCAGATCCCATATAGGACTGCGGAGAACCGTAAGCACGGAAAGCAGATCCCCATGCATGGTTAGTAAATACTGTTGTAGATTTGTTACGGATAGAATTGATTCCATAACCAGCGCCTGTGAACTGAGAAAGTCTCATGGTAAGCAGATCACCAAATTCTGAATATGGACCATGATCCACATAATTGTTGCCCCAGAGAGCAAGGAGTTTACCATTTTCATCTGCCGCAAGTTTAATATTCATAAATGCAGGAGATCTCTTTCCTGTATAAGTAATGTTCTGGAACT
>OLRJ01002464.1_pt1 | contig 13724 bp, 10 predicted proteins | sample 1672741 | NCBI WGS metagenome assembly OLRJ01 (sample SAMEA3136719, study PRJEB25190) | human gut metagenome | biome: human gut; feature: human-associated habitat; material: faeces | place: Austria | collected 2013
TCGGCGTGTCAATAAGTATAAATTGCTTATTTGTGCGAGCACAAACGCAATTTATGCTTTTGACACTTACATCATCAGATTCTCAAAATGCACTTTACAGTATACTCCATTGGTCAGTTTTTTTCAATCCCGAGATACGGAAGTACATTGTCATAGATGCTGCGCAAAACCGGAGCTGCAATCGTTCCTCCGTAATAAATCCCCTGTGGGTTACGGATCACTACAATTCCAAGAACCTGCGGATCTTCCGCCGGTGCAAACCCTATAAATGATGAAATATACTTGTTTGCGCTTCTTGGAAGAGTCTGTGATGTTGCAGTCTTGCCTCCGATCGAATATCCTTCAATGTATCCATTTTTACCAGATCCTTCTTCTACCACACTCTTCAGAAGTATTCTCATCGTCTCCGATGTTTTTTCAGATACAATCCCATTCTTCTTTTTGTATTTCAGCTTTCGTATCTCTGTTCCGTCTTTTTCAAGAACTGCCACTCCAAAATGCGGTGTCACCCGGTATCCCCCATTAACCAGCGAACTTACTGTTGTTGCCATTTGAACCGGTGTTACCTGGAACGACTGTCCAAATGAAATCGTTGCCAATTCCACAAGACCAATATCTTCTACGTTATGCATAATTGTTCCCGCTTCACCCGGAAGATCAATATTCGTCAGACTAAGTAATCCAAACTGTTTAAAATAAGCATAAAATTTCTCTGCTCCAAGCCGAAGACCAATATCAATAAATACCGGATTACAGGAATTCTGTATCCCCTGGATAAACGTTTCCTGTCCATGTCCACCAACCTTATGACACCGGATTTTTCTGTCTTCTACAATCCGGTATCCCGGACAGGAAAATGTATCCGACAAAGAAACGACACCTTCTTCAAGACATGCTGATGCTGTAATGATTTTAAACGTTGATCCCGGCTCATATGTATCATTAATACAGGGATTTCGCCACATCTGATTTAACATCTCCTGAGTCTGTTCATCCGTCTGTTCTGTATTTTCATCCACACCAATCAATTCAAAAGGGGTATTCAGATTAAATTCCGGTGTATTTACCATTGCAAATATCTCTCCGTCCTGCGGATTCATAAGCAATACAGATACACTATCCGCCTGTTTTTCCTCCTGAACCTTTTTTGCTGCCTGTTCACAGTACTTCTGAATATTATGATCCAGACTGATCTGAAGCGTGTTCCCGGCCACAGGTTCAATCCTGTCTTCTGCTACTTTCTCAAGTTCGACTCCTCTCGCATCCGTCACTGTAAGAATGGTTCCATTGGTTCCTTTTAATACCTCTTCATATTTCACTTCAAGTCCGATGATTCCCTGGTTGTCCCCACCTGTAAATCCAAGAACTCTGGATGCAAGTGTATCATAAGGATAATATCTTTTAAAATCCTCATCTACTTTTACTCCTGCAAGATCCAGATTACGGATTCTATCCCCCGTTTCTTTTTCCACATTTGTTTTAATTTTTTCCATCGAAGACACTTTTTCTACTTTTTTACGGATGTTTTCTTCCTCTTCTCCAAGTTCCTGACAGAGAGCTGCAATCACTTGCTCCGGATCTTTCATCTGATTATGAATCACGGAAATTGTGCATACCGTCCTGTTCGTTGCCAGGACAACTCCATTTCTGTCAACAATCTCTCCTCTTGCCGCTTTGATTTTTCTTTCTCGCTCATGAAGATCTTTCGCCAGCTTCTGATAATGTGCAGCATCAAAAATCATCAGATAAACAAGTCTTCCGAAAAGAGCCGAAATCAAAAGAACTGCGCAGAAAAAAACAACCATTGTTTTTTTTCGGTTATATGTTTTATTTTTCACAAAAAACAACTCCGAAAAAGACATTTCTACAATGTATTATGTCTTTTTCGGAGTTATTCCTGTTTGCCTGTCTGCTATAACACTTAATCTATATTGGATGATGTTGCCCAGCTGTCCAAATCCGGCTTATAATTTTCATCAACATATGAGCCGTCTTCATTACTGTAATCATCTGTATAGTCCTGATCATAATCAGAATACTCTGTATCTTCAAAGCTCTGACCGCTCTGCTGTGTCTGACTTTCCCCTGTCTCTTCTATGGTTGTGATACCAAGATACGGAAATGCTTCTGACATGATATTCTTCGCAAGTTCAAGAACCAATGAACTATTATCCTGTGCATCTACATTTGCTTCATCAATTACCACATAGATAACAACTTCCGGATTCTCCTGTGGAGCATATCCGATATAAGAAAGCAGATATTTCCCATCTTTACGTGGAAGTTTCTGCGCCGTACCAGTCTTCGCTCCGATATCATATCCTTCCACCTGGGCTCTCTTACCTGTACCATACTGCATTACCGCCTGTAAATATGTTTTTACTAATTCAGATGTTTCTGTCGAAACCGTCTTACGGAGCAATACGGGATTCTTCGTTTCAATCACATTTCCATTCTCATCCTGGATCTGCTTTACAACATGCGGTTCATAATAATACCCACCGTTGATCAGAGAACTGAACCCTGCTGCCAGCTGAGTCATTGTCACATTAAAGTTTTGTCCGAAAGCATTCGTTGCAAGGTCAACCGGTGTCATCGTATCAGTTGTATACAGAAGACTTGCTGTTGATGCTTCTGCCGGAAGGTCAATTCCCGTATATTCTCCAAAGCCAAAAATATGCTGGTATCTGATAAAATTATCAATTCCGATTTTTTCCGCCATTTCCATCAATGCAACGTTACAGGAATTAGCAATCGCATCCATTGTGCTTTCTGTTCCATGTCCGGAACGAAGATGACATCCGATATCATTATCCCCCACATGAAGATAACCACCACAATAATAAGATTCCTCTCCGGTAAGAGTTCCTGTCTCCAATCCGGCTGCAACAGTGAATGGTTTCATCGTAGACCCCGGTTCAAATGCATCACTGACACAGAAATTTCTCCAGATGCTACTCAATATGTTCAATTGATCCTTCTCATCTATCGCATTCCATTTTTCTTCGGAATAAATACTGGACAGATCTCTTGGTTTGTTCAAATCAAAATTAGGGTAAGAGGCCTCAGCCAGAATTTCTCCGGTATTCGGATTCATGATCATAACCGCTGTATTCTTGCTACCGGTCACTCCACTTCCTTCTTCTCCGGCATGTTCTTCATTGAACTGTTGAATGTATTTTTCCACAATACTCTGTAAGGTAATATCTATTGTCGTAACAACATTATTCCCATTCTTTGCTGCTTTTACATTCTGTTCGACTGTATCATCTTCATCCAGATAACCATACTCTCTTCCATCTGTCCCCGTCATAACATCATTGTAAGCACTCTCAATTCCAATTGCTCCTATATTTCCGGAATAAGTAAAGCCTATCACATCGCTTGCCAGCGTATTATATGGGTATGTTCTGTTATAATCATCCTCCAGCCAGATTCCCTTTACATTTGGATAATTCTCAGTATCATTCTTTATCTCATTATATTTCTGAGCCGTCTCGTAATCGATTCCTTTTTTCAATATAACATATCTGCTATTAGGTTTTTCTTCTACAATCTCTCGTACTGTCTTTTCACTGATTCCGAAACATTTATTCAATACTTTAATCGTAGGATCTATATATTCTTCTTTATCTGTCATTACAGCAACATCAAGAATCACATTATAAACCCTTTCACTTGTCGCTATTTTTGTACCGTTTCTATCCAGAATATCTCCACGTTTATATGGAATTGTCTTACTGTCATAAATTTTCTGATTCAGTACAAGCTTTGTATACTTGCTTCCCTTTGTAACATTAATGTATGTAATTCTTCCTACAAGAACAAGAAAAGCCAGTATAACTGCTATAAACAGCAGTACCAGCTTTCTCTGCATTCTTACCGGGAATTTTTTAGTCAGAAATTGAAATCTGTTCTTCCTTCTTTTTCTTCCTGCCATCTTCCATTATTCCTTATTTTTCACATCCTTGGATTGCGCTAAAACGCCATCTTCCGGGATGTTATCATACTGTTTTACATAGTCACTTGTCGGGCTTTGATAATGAATCACTTTGCCCTGAGACTCATAAACCATTCCCATCTCGTTCATTGCCTTTTCACGAACACTCTCAAGATTAACAGAATCTTCTGCTGCCTGATGTGCAGTATCATTTGATTCCTTCAGATCCGTCAGTTCCTGCTGCAGCGCTGTGATCTGATCTGCACGATTCAAAACATCTGCCTGTAAGCGTAAATACATAACACATATAAAAACCGCACAGACTGCCGCCACAATTAGAAAAGTCGCATATGCCGGACTGATCCGCTGCGCACGATGCCGGTTTTTAATCACCTGACGGCTTGTTCTTTTTTTCTTTGGCTTACGAACTGTCCCATTTCCAGACGGTAAAGCTTCTGGCTGACGCACGGCACTACCGTACACATAGAAGTGGTTCCAGTCTGCTGCTGGTCTATTCTGCTGTCTGCGACCTGTGTTTCTCGCCATCGCTTTCCTGTCCTTTCTCTGGATTCTTGTTCCGCCGGGCTCTCCCCTTCCCGGAGGAACGTTTCGTTTATACTCTAAATACTCCCTGTGATATCAAATTATGCACGTTCAAAGATTCTAAGCTTTGCACTCTTTGATCTGCTGTTTACCGTCAACTCCTCTTCTGACGGAAGGATTGGCTTCCTGGTGATCACTTTCCCTTTGGATACATTTCCACATACACAAACCGGAAAATGACTTGGACAAATGCACGGATTCTCATTCTTACGGAAAGAACTCTTCACAATTCTGTCTTCAAGCGAATGAAATGTAATAATGCAAAGTCTTCCTCCTGGATTCAACAGATCGATCATATCATCTAATGTATCCCGCAAAACATCAAGCTCATGATTCAATTCAATTCGAAGAGCCTGAAATGTACGTTTTGACGGATGTCCTGACGTCTTCTGAATCTTCATTGGTATTGCATGACTAATAATCTCATTCAATTGTCCTGTTGTCTCAATCGGACCTTTTGTGCGTTCTGCAACAATATGCTTCGCGATATTTTTAGCAAATCTGTCCTCGCCATAATCACGAATCACACGATAAAGTTCCGATTCACTATAGTCGTTGACAATGTCTCTGGCTGTCATCTTCTGACGCTGATCCATACGCATATCAAGAGGTGCGTCAACCCGATATGAAAATCCCCTCTCAGCTGTATCCAACTGATAAGAAGAAACTCCAAGATCTACTGTAATTCCATCTACTTTGTCAATTCCTATCTCATGAAGCCGCGGTTTCATATCACAATAATTGCTCCGGATTATTGTGACCTTCTCCCCGAAACCTTCCAGGCGTTTTCCTGCTGCTTTAATCGCATCAGCGTCCTGGTCTATACCTATTAATCTCCCCTGCTCGCCAAGCTTTGTACAGACTTCATATGCATGTCCGCCTCCACCCAACGTGGCATCTACATAGATGCCATCCGGTTTTACGTTCAAACCGTCTACTGTCTCATGCAACAGCACTGAAACGTGCTCGAATGCCATAGACTCCTCCTTCTGACTGCCTCACTTGGCGGTCTTTGTTGTCATCAGATGCGAATTCCGATCGCTTCCATACGTTCTGCAATCGCATCCAGATCTTCCTCGCTGATCTGGTTTTTCTCTTCCCAGAGTGCCTTGTCCCAGATCTCAACACGATCCTGGACTCCGACCAGAACTACTTCCTTCTCCAGATGTGCATTCTTTCTAAGTGACGGTGGGACAAGAACTCTCCCCTGCTTGTCGAAACTGCCCTCAGATGCACTTCCAAAAAAGTAGCGTTTAAAGATTCTGGCATCCTTGTTCATTCGTGGTAAGCTTTCGAGTTCGGCTACGAATTTATTCCATTCTTCCTGGGAATAGACAAATAGACAGCCCTCTAATCCGTTACAGATCACGAAGCTGTCACCAAGATCTTCCCTTAACTTTGCCGGGATGATCAGTCTGCCTTTTTCGTCTATGTTATGGTTAAACTCTCCTAATAACATACGAAACCCTTTCTCTGGAATCTATGGAAATGTTCGCGTTCGCTAAAGGTATCACTACCGTAATCCCTTTGCTTCCACTCCTTCTCCATATTGCACCACATTCTACCACTTCTCACCACTTAGCTCCATTGTAAACCACACTTCCACCTTTTTCAAGTCCTTTTTATGAACTTTTTCGTTTCTTTTCAGAGTTCACGTTACTGTTCACTTCCTGTTTTGTTGCAAGAAACACAAAAAGAGGTTGCCGCTTTAACAATGATATGCCACCTTCATATAGGATAACGAAATATAAAAATCCTATAATCGGAGGACGTATCACTTAATACGACAACCTCTTTTTATTGTGCTATTCAGTTATACATTCAAATAAAATATCAATGTTTTTATGGAGTAATTATAGCTCCGGATTTAATCACCCGCCACACTTTACAACCAGAAGCTTGAGGAACAATTCTCGAAACCTGGTTTCCGTTTACTGTTGACCCATATTGATTACTCATAGCGAATGTTGAATGCCATAATTTATCTTCATACGGATTAGAACCAACAAAGATACCCACATGGTGAATTGAACTGATACTATTCGGTCCACTTGTATCAAACATCCAAATAATATCACCATAATCTAAGATTCCACTGGCTAACATATCTTCTTTTGAGCTGTAATCGTAATACGGTAATCCATGATGATTGTTATAAGCAACCCATCCCTTTCCACCGCCTCCTACAGACATTGGATGGCTGGCTCCGCATTGTTTTAACACATTATCGATAAAACCTTCACAATCCATTCCGGCACCCGCAGAATTAACCCATCCACTAAATCCATTCGCACCATCTTTATAACTGTTTTTTGAATATTTTGTTCCTATATATGTTTTATCAGAAATATGAGTTTTCAAAAAATTATAATATTTTCGTCCATCAATCCCTAAAAATTGACACAAATTTCCCTTCTTATAATTTTCCGCTCTTAATTTTGCATGTCCTGATGAATCAATTCTAATACCATCAATTGTAGTATCTCTCGCCATCACATAATTTGATGGATAAAAATAATACTGATATCCATCAATCTTCTGCCAGCCTTTTACTAAAAAGCCTTTTACATTTGCATAATACGCTGTTTTTCCAAAAGTGATCCAGCCTTTATAAGGAAATCCTGTTGATGGATTTATATAATATTTATTACCATTATATTCTCCCCATCCCGGCGTAATCTGTAAAACACCTGTTGCATCAAAAGTGTATAAAACACCATTTACCGGATATTTTTTTCCTTTGATGATCGCAGCATCAGGTCCACAATAATAGTAAGTTTTTCCGAAAGAAATAAACTGATTACTATACAATTTTCCTTGGTCATTTGCAAAATACTTTTTATCACCCACTTCAATCCAACCGGCTTTTCTCACAAGCTTACCAGTTGTTTCATCCATATGGTAATATTTCCCATCATTTGCTTTCACAATCCCTTTCTGTACACTTCCGTCTGCTCCCATATAATAGCGTGTACTTCCGAAAGATATAAACTGATTAACGTACAATTTCCCTTGGTCATTCACAAAATAGCGTTTGCCATCTATTTCTAACCAACCAGCTTGTTTTTGTAACTTTCCGGTTTCCAGATCAAAATAGTAACTAACGCCTTCAATTTTTACTATACCTTTTGCAGGAGTTCCATCTTCAAATGTATAGTACAATCCATCCTCTGACCATCCATGATTAACTTCTGAAATATTATTTTGCTCATTTTCTGTTGTTTGATCAACTATTTCTTCTGAAACAACCTCTGTTTCTTTTGAACTGTCAACAGCTCTTTGATCGATCGTTATATTTACAGTAATCACTTGCTCGTCAACTATAAACTCTATTTTACCCGTTCCTGCTGATTTTCCTGTAATTTTGTACCATATAACATTCTTCTCATTCGATGCCTGATTGATTAAATCTTCCAATTCGTCATTTTCTTCAGAAAGTAATTCTTCAATACTACAAGTACATATTTCAACATTCAGACAATCTGTATTAGTATCTACACACTCTGCAAGTTCCTCTTCTGAAAGTTCTAAAGAATTATTATAGATATAGATGTATTCTGTTTTTCCTTCTTCAATCTTGAGATTTTCTTCACTTGCATTCCAGCTGCCAATAGAAGTAATTTCAACGTTGTTTGTTTCACCCACTTGCAAACTATCCATTGGTGATTCAGCCAAAACCAATTCTCCCTTACTTCCTACAAATATGCTGCAAATCATCAATACTGCCAATATTTGTTTTTTCTTCATTTCTTTCTCCCTTATTCCTTTTTTAATAAGTCAAAAAAGATATGGCACATAATCCCTTCCACATATGCCATATCTTACATCTACATATTCTATTCATTTTATTCTGCTGAAAGTGTACTCAGATAATCCTTAACAGAGTCATAATTCACTTCTGCAACTGCACGTTCCTGGTTGGAAGAATGCAGATCATATGCTGAATATCCGAACCAGCCAACAATTGCAAGTGCAATTACTCCCGCTACACATCTTTTTACATTGCGCATGATCTTCTCTTTACGCATTGTCTTCTTTCGATCCGCCTTTTCCTTCTTATAACGATCCACCTTCGCCTGACTCATCTCTTGCCTGCTCCCTTCCTATTAGGTCTTTAGCAATTATTTTACCACAGCACATCTTAAAGTACAACAATAATTCCACCATCATTCGCATACATACTACTAATTCCTGCTGTATCTACAATAAAGGAATCTTTCACCTTTACTTTCTCCAAAATCAATTTTCTGACGACCTCTGCACGTTCCGGACAGTTGCAATGTGCAATTGCAAGAATCTTCTCCTCCGGTTTTACAGCGTCCTTCGCGACATGCTCTGCCATCTTCGCCAAAGCTTTCTTCATTCCTCTGCTCTTATCCAACTGACAGATTGTTCCCTCTGGGGTAGAACCCATAACAGGCTTGATATTCAATGCGCTGACTACCAGAGATTTCAGTCCTGTCAGTCGTCCATTCTTACGAAGTGTATCAAGATTCTCAAGAACAAAATACGTATGCTGTTCTTCAATATAAGCTTCTACCGTTTCAACTACCTGTTCAAAATCCATTCCGGCTTCTTCACATTCCTGAATCTTTCGTCCGATCAACGTCTCTCCGACAGATGCTGAACGAGAGTTAAATACATGGATCTTTTCTTCTCCGCCTTCTTCCTTATAAAGTTTCTCTCCAAGAAGTGCACTGTTATAAGATCCGCTCAATTCCCCTGACAAAGTAACTGCATAGACTCTGTCAACATCACATTTGTATAATTCCATATAACGCTCCGGGGATGGACAGGATGACTTCGGACATTCCTCGCTTGCAGCCACTCTTCTTAAAAAATCAGCCTGATCAAATGTCTCGTCATCCGGAATGTGAAAGCCATCCACTTCCATGCTAAGAGAAGCCGTCTTAAAAATTCCACTCTCCTTCATCTGTAGGGTCAACTCTCCGCAACTATCTACGATCACTCTGTAACTCATAACTTATATCCTCCCATGCTCTATCGCATATTTTCCCATCCTACTTTACGTGGTTTTTAATACTACATATTAATATAACACACTTCAGTCAAGTTGAAAAGAGGGAGAATTTATTTCAACCGTATCTTAGATGATATTCCAAGCGCAATTCCCATCTCAGCCAACAATATTACTATCGCTGTACCTCCATAACTAATAAACGGAAGGGTAACACCGGTTGTCGGCAGTAGTCCTGTTACAACTCCTATGTTCAGAGTAACCTGCAGTGCAATATGTGCAAAAATGCCCGTTGCGATCAACGCACCATACAAGTCCGGAGCATTTCTTGCGATAAACAGTAATCTATACAGCATGAAAGCAAACAAGCACAAAATAATAATTGCGCCGAACACTCCCAGCTCTTCACAGATAACTGCAAGGATCATATCGTTCTGAGCCTCTGGTATTGCATGTAATTTCTGCGTACTATTCCCAAGACCCTTTCCAAAAAATCCACCTGAACCAATTGCATATAGCCCCTGCAAGAACTGATAGCTGTCTGTATCAGCATTCGCCTCCGGATTCAGCCATGCAATGATTCGGCGCATACGAAAGTTATCACTTTCCGCAAGTGCATATTTCAAAAAAATAATCCCAATAATTCCCACGATTCCCGCTACAATTACTCCAGCAACAAATGGTTTTGTCTTCGGGTGTACAACAAAAATTAAAATACATGTAATTGCAAACACAATAATTGCTGTACTCAGATTATCCGTCAATAGAAAAACTCCCAGTGTTGCAACAAGACCATAACCAAGCAGAATCTTAATTCCATCCCATTTTTTCGCCTTTTGCCCCAAGAGGCAGATTTCATATGCTATAAATAGAATCACCGCAATCTTCGTAAACTCTGCCGGCTGCAATGACAAGCCACCAGGAAGCCTGATCCACCTTCTGGCTCCATTTACAGTCTTACCAAGTGGTGTCTGCACCAATGCCATCAAAAACATTGAAAACCAAAAAAATTCTTTTGCATACGCACCATACAGATGATAGTCAATCTTAGAAACGATAAACATTGCAAGAAATCCGATAATACCGATAATCGCCTGCCTTGTAAAGAAAAACATATCATTATTATAATCATTCTGTGCACTGTAGGCACTACTGCTATAAAGCATTACAAGTCCAAAGCACATCAGAAAAATAATTACAAGAAGCAGATCATAATCATAATAAGGTTTTTCCTTTTCTCTTGTCCTTTTACGTTTTGTACTCGCAGACCTTTCCGCTATTTGCCGTTTCCCTTGTACCGCAGTCTGCTGAGAATATGGAGAACCTGACGTTCTCACAACCTTCTGTCTCTGCTCCATTGAGCTTCGATACTTCCTATAAGCATCACTCTCATAGTTTCTCATACATACTCCCATCTAAAATCTGTATCCATTCTATTTTTTAACATTCCCAATTAATAAACAGCAGATACATTTTTTATTATTGAACACTCATCGCCGGATGAATCGGTTTTCCATGCTCAAAGAATCTGTCATACCATACGAGGAAGATATAAACTGTCCAGATCTTACGGCTGTTATCCGTCTTCTCATTCGTATTCTTTCCGTTCTTATGATCATCAAGCATCTTAAGCAGGAGCTTCGTATCAAAGAACTTCTTCGCTGCATCAGACTCAAACATCTCTTTTACAATATTATAATACTTCTCTTCCTTCAACCATACACGAATCGGAATTGGGAATCCCAGTTTCTTCTTCTCCGCTGTCTTACTTCTGATATGTCGCTCTGCCGCGGCACGCAATGCAACCTTCGTCTTTGGCGCACGTACTTTGTATTTTAACGGAAGTGTCTCGGCAAGTTCAAGTACTTCTCTGTCAAGGAACGGAACTCTGACTTCAAGAGAATTCGCCATTCCCATCTTGTCACCCTTCATCAGAATATCATGCACCAGCCATAAATGAAGATCCACATACTGCATCTTTGTCACAGGATCTTTTCCTTTTACACGTGCATACAATGGTTTTGTCACTTTTTGGATTCCCGGCTTACATCCTTTTTTCAAAATACGATTTGCCTCACGCTCTGTAAAAATATTCGTCGCATTTGCGAAATATCTCTCTTCCAGTGTCTTTCCGTGACGCATAAGGAAACCTCTTCCCTTCATACCACGTGGCAGACAGCGTTCTGCAAACGCACCCAGGAAACGGCGTACCGGCATCGGTATTTTATTAAAAGAAGTATGTTCCAAAGGTTCACAATATATGTTATATCCTCCAAACAATTCATCAGAACCTTCTCCTGAAAGAACTACCTTAACCTTCTTGGACGCTTCTGCACTGAGGAAATAAAGTGCGATTGCAGCCGGATCTGCGACCGGCTCATCCATATAATACTGAATATCCGAAAGCTTATCCCAATATTCTTCCGGTGAAATCACCTTAGCGTCATTCTTCATGTTAATGCTTGCTGCAAATTCCTTTGCATCCTGAATCTCACTGTATTTTCCTTCATCAAATCCGACTGTAAAAGTACGATCCACCTGTCCCAGATAAGTCAGATAACTGGAGTCCACACCACTGGAAAGGTAAGACGCAACCTCTACATCACTGATTTTATGCTTCTCAACGGAATCCTTCATCACACGTTCTACATCATCCACAACTTCCTCAAACGGTTTCTTACAATCACCTGTAAAATGAGGTTCAAAATAACGTGTAATGTTCATTTTTCCATTTTCATATATAAAGTAATGTCCTGGCTGTACACAGAACACTCCTTTAAAAAATGTCTCATTCGTAGGAACAAACTGGAAAGAAAGATAGTTGCCAAGCGCCTCTTCATTGAACACCTTATCAAACTTCGGATGCTCCATAAATGCTTTGATTTCAGAAGCAAACATCAATGTACCATTCATATTCGCATAATATAGCGGTTTGATTCCGAAAATATCTCTCGCTGCAAACAATCTTTTCTTCTTTGTATCCCAGATTGCAAAAGCATACATTCCGCGAAGACGGTCTACCAATTTCTCGCCCCACTCTTCGTATCCATGAATCAGTGTCTCTGAATCTGTATTCGATACAAACTCATGACCTGCCGCTTTCAGTTCTTCTCTCAGGTCCTGGTAATTATAAATCTCTCCATTAAATACAAGAACCATGCTGCGATCCTCATTGTACAACGGCTGATCACCAACGGAAGAAAGATCTATGATACTCAGACGGCGAAATCCGAGTGCTGCATCTTCATCCACATACTTTCCCGCACTATCCGGTCCCCTGTGTACGATTGTATTCATCATATTAACAAGTACCTGTTCTCTGTCATCAACTTCTCCGACAAATCCTGCAAATCCACACATATGCCTTCTCCTTTTTTAATTACTGTCAACTGTATATTTGTTACTGTTCACACGTTGTGCGACCAGCAACGCATCTCGCCATTTTAAATCGCCTTTGGCGATGGGGCGAGATGCATTCAAGCCAAAACATGCATCCTCCGTGTCAATCAGCGGAGTGATTGACACGGGAGTGAACAGTAACGTATATTTACACCCGACAATAAATTTCTTTTATTATAGCCTCTTTTACTCAGGGAAAAAAGTCCCTTTCATCAGAAAAACAGAAAAATACTGTGAGTATAACATCACAGTATCCCCATTGATCGTATATTTAATTGTTATGGTTTCCCCATCAACGCGTATATTATATCTGATTTATAGGGAAAAGTAAAGGGGGATTTTTGAGCAGTATTTACATAAAATGTAAATCAGGGATTGCCGTCTGACAATCCCTTTCACAAAATAAACACTTCATCTTCATTCAAATTCTGGGTTGATCGCATAGAAATTCTTACTGTCAAGATGTTCCTGTACAATTCTTAGACTTTCACCAAATCTCTGATAATGCACAATCTCTCTTTCTCTCAGAAAACGGATCGGATCACAGATTTCAGGATCTTTAATCAGCCGCAGGATATTATCATACGTAGTCCGTGCTTTTTGCTCTGGGGCGACCTTGTAAGTACAACATATACAAAAATATAGAGGGTAAAGCAGATATTCCGCCTTTCCAGTGTATCAATTCAGACGTTCAGAAATGAGCGTCTATTTTTTTACCCTAAAGCCAGAAAGGATGTGATACCACGAAAAAATCACCACCGCCGGAGCGTTCCCCTCCGGCTTCCAGACCGGAACCCGAAACCA
>OLRJ01002477.1_pt1 | contig 13690 bp, 8 predicted proteins | sample 1672741 | NCBI WGS metagenome assembly OLRJ01 (sample SAMEA3136719, study PRJEB25190) | human gut metagenome | biome: human gut; feature: human-associated habitat; material: faeces | place: Austria | collected 2013
GCCAGCTCGCCGACGGCAAGGCGCAACTGGCCGCGGGCCAGTCCGAGTACAACGACGGCCTTTCGCAGTGGAAGGCGGGCGCCGAGGAGCTCGCCGCCAAGCGCGCCGAGGCGGAAGGCGAGTTTGCCGACGCCGAGGCCCAGCTTGCCGACGCGCAGGCAAAGGTGAACGACATCGCATCCGGGAACGCGGCCGTCTACACCCTCGACCTCACCAAGAACATCGGTGCCGAGAGCTTCCGCTCCGACGCGGGCCGCATCGACAAGATCGCCCAGGTGTTCCCCTTGATCTTCTTTCTCGTGGCGGCGCTCGTTTCGCTCACCACCATGACGCGCATGGTCGACGAGGACCGCGTGCTCATCGGCACCTATAAGGCGCTCGGCTACTCGAAGGCCAAAATCTCGTCGAAGTACCTACTGTACGCTGCCGTCGCGAGCGGCATCGGGTCGGCCGTCGGCATCGTGGCGCTCTCGATCTTCTTGCCGTGGTTCATCATGGGCGCGTATGCCATCATCTATCCGCTGCCGTGCCGGCCCGTGCCCATCGACGCGGGCATAGCGCTCGCGTCGGCGGGGCTCGGCATGGGCATAACGGTGGCCGCGACCTGGGCCGCAGTTGCCACGACCCTGCGCGAGAAGCCCTCCGAGCTCATGCTCCCGCGCGCCCCGAAGGCGGGCAAGCGTATCCTGCTCGAGCGCGTGAGGCCGGTGTGGCGCCGGATGTCCTTCAGCTGGAAGGTCACGGCGCGCAACCTCTTCCGCTACAAGCGCCGCCTGTGCATGACCATCATCGGCATCGCCGGCTGCACGGCGCTGCTGCTCACGGGCTTGGGGCTCCAAAATGCCATCAACGACATCATCGACAAGCAGTTCGGCGAGCTCTACCACTACAACACGACCGTGCGCATGGACGCCGACGCCACCGACGCGCAGCGCGAGGCCGTGGCAGGCCGCGTAGCCGCCGACTCCCAGGGCGACCGTGCCTGGATCTTTGCCGACAATGCCGTCGCGCGCGTCGCGGGGGCAGCCGACGACGACGGCGACCAGCGCATCGAGATCGACGTCCCGCAGGACGAGAACGCCTTCGGTCGGCTCGTCACCATGCGCACGAGGTTGGGCCACGAGCCGCTCGCGCTCTCCGGCGACGGCGCGATCATTACCGAGAAGCTCGCGACGCGCCTCGGCGTCAAGGCCGGCGATGTCATTGCGGTCTACGACGAGGACACCATCGGCAACGCTACGGGCGAGCCCCACGAGGTGCGCGTCGACGGCGTGATGGAGTACTACATCGGCCAGGTCGTCATCATGTCGCCGGAGGCCTACAAGACGATTTTCGGGCAGGAGCCGGCGCCCAACGCCCTGTACGCGGGCGTCTCCGAGGACGCCGATGCGCGCTCCTCGCTTTCTGCCGATGTCCTGGCACTGGACGGCGCAAAGACGCTCATTTACAACGACGAGACCATCAACAGCTACCGCAACATGCTCAAGAGCGTCGACTCGGTCGTCGTCGTGCTCGTGGTCGCCGCCGCGCTTCTTGCCTTCGTGGTGCTCTACAACCTGACGAACATCAACATCGCCGAGCGCGTGCGCGAGATCGCGACCCTGAAGGTCCTCGGCTTCAAGCCGCACGAGGTCGACGCCTATATCTACCGCGAGACGCTGCTGCTTGCGCTCATCGGCGCGGCCGTGGGCTTGGCGCTCGGCGTCTACATGGAGGGCTTCGTCGTGGTTACGGCCGAGGTCGACCAGGTCATGTTCGGCCGCGAGATCCACCCCCAGAGCTTCCTGCTCGCCTTCGCGCTCACCATGGCCTTTGCCGTGGCGGTGACCATCGCCATGCGCAGCAAGCTCCGCCGCATCAACATGGTCGAGAGCCTAAAGAGCGTCGACTAGCGATCGGTCCCGTGCCCGCTACAGGCCGAGGGCGCCGGCCCAGGCGGCTTCGCGGAAGCCGGGGAGGGCGAAGTCGTCGCCCACAAGCAGCGGCCGCTTAACCAGCATCCCGTCGGTGCCAAGAAGCGCAAAGCACTCCTCGTCGGTCATGCCGGCGTCGAGCTTCGCCTTGAGGCCGAGCTCGCGGTACCTTATGCCGGATGAGTTGAAGAAGCGGCGGGCCGGCAGGCCGGATCGGGCGCACCAGTCGGCGAGCTCGCCGGCCGTGGGGTTTTCGGCAACGATGTCGCGATCCTCGAACTTGACGTCGTGCTCCTCGAGCCATTTCTTCGCCTTGCGGCAGGTTGAGCACTTGGGGTATTCCACAAACAGCACGGCCATGGCGCCTCCGGTCTTCGGGCTTCTTTCCACCACATCAGTTTAGCGGGCGCCCGCCCTTATTTCCGACACAGCCATGAGCGATAATGGCGGCCTTACGAACTGGGGGGTTGGGCCATCGCATGATTCTGTACTTCAGCGCAGAGGGAAATAGCCGTCACGTCGCCGAGCGCATTGCCGAGCGCGTGGGCGACACCGCCGTGTCTATCGAGAAGTACAAGGGCGAGGCGGCGCCCCGCATCGTCATCGACGAGGACGAGTGCCTGGGCTTTATTGCCCCGACGTACTGCTGGGGGCTGCCGGCTCCCGCCGCCGACTTCCTCGAGCGCGCCTCGTTCTACGTGGCGGAGGGGGCCTACGTCTTTACCGCCACGACGTTCGGCACGACTGCCGGCCAGACCACGCGCCTTGCCGCCGACCTGCTGCGAAAGCAGGGCGTTCAGACGACGGCCCAGTTCAGTGTCCAGATGCCGGACACCTGGACGCCCCTGTTCGACCTCTCCGACAAGCAGAAGGTCGCGAAGATCAACGTCGCCGCGGAGGTCCAGATCGACGAGTGCGCCGACATGGTGAGCAAGCGCGTCGCCGGCAACCACGTTCGTCGCGAGATTCCGATGCTCGCTTCAAAAATCTACTACCGCCTCGGCGTCCCGGCATGCCAGGACACGAGCAAGTTCACCGTCGACGTGGACGCCTGCGTGGGCTGCGGGCTGTGCGCGAGGCGATGCCCCGTCGACGCCATCCAGATGCACGGCGGCCTGCCCACCTGGGTTAAGGCCCAGTGCGCCGCCTGTCTGCGCTGCCTGCACAGCTGTCCCAAGTTCGCCATTCAACGCGGCCCCAAGACCCGCTCTCACGGGCAGTACCTGCACCCGTAGCCGACCTGCGGCGCCGCGCGCCGGCGGCTAGGCCGCGACGGCGACGGCGGTGCTGTCGACGCCCTTCTTGCCATAGGTCTTCGCGGGATGGATGGCCAGGGCTGACGAGACGATCAGGATCGCGGTCACGCAGAGGCTGATGGGGTAGACGAGCATGATCGTCTGGAAGTCGTGGTGTACGGGGAACACGCCGAACACCCACCAGAAGCGGATGCCGCAGATGCCGAGCGCGGTTAGAATCGCCGGCGCGAGCGAGATGCCGAAGCCGCGCAGGTAGCCCGAGAAGTTCTCGTAGCACATCGAGAAGATATAGGCGGGGAAGATCGTGCACACGCGGATGTAGCCGATGCTCACCACGTTGGGATCGCTGTTGAAGACCGCGAGGATCGACTTCCCAAAGAAGACCACGCTCGTCACCGTGGCGATGGCGACCACCAGGTCCTCGGCCAAGCATACTTTGAGCACCTGCTTGCAGCGGGGGATGTCGCGCGCGCCGAAGGCCTGGCCGACGAAGGTGGTGCAAGCCTGGCTGAAGGAGTTCAGCAGGTTGTAGAACACGTACTCGAGGCTCATCGCCGCGCTCGAGGCGGCCATGACCTCGGTGCCAAGAGAGTTGATGCCGGCCTGGATGATGGTGTTTGCCAAGGCGAAGACCGCGGACTGAAGGCCCGCCGGAAGGCCGATTCTGACGATGCGCGCGAGGACGGCGCCGTCGACGCGCAGCTTGCGGGGGTCGAGGCGCACGGGCGAGTCGGTCTTGGTGAGCCTATAGAAGAGCGTGGCCGCGCTAAGGGTGTAGGCGATCGCGGAGGCGGCGGCCAGGCCGGCGACGCCCCAGCGGAGTACGGGAACAAACACGAGGTCGAGCCCGACGTTCACCACGGTGGACACCATCAGTGCCTGCAGCGGCATGCGCGTGATGCCGACGCTTCTGAAGATGGCCGCCTCGAAGTTGTACATCAGGATCGACGACATGCCGAGCAGGTACACGCGCAGGAAGAGCGCGGCCGTCGGCAGGGTCTCGAGGGGGACGGAGAGCGCGGTCAGCAAGGCCTCGGCGTAGATCTCGCCGATGATCACCACGGCGAAGCCGATGAGCGACATGAGGACCGAGGTGTGGACGGCGCGGGTCACGGTCTGCTGGTCGCCTTTGCCGATGGCGTTGGCTATGACCACGTTGGTGCCGAGCGAGATGCCGATGAACAGATTAAGGATCAGGCTCATGATCGGCGTGTTCGCGCCGACCGCGGCCATCCCGAGGGTGCCCTCGGGACCCGGGACCTGGCCGATGACGACCGTCGCGATGAGGCTCGAGAGCTGCTCGAGGATGCTGGTTGCGGCCACGGGGAACGCAAAAAGCGGAATGGCTTTCCATAGGTTTCCGGTGAGCATGCCCTTGTCTTCCATGAGGCGAGTCCTTAGGGGTTTGAGCAGGTGTTTTGGTTAAGCACGCGACATGCTACACCAGATTCAGACTCCTGAACCGAAAGCCACAACCCCTTCAGATGCGGTCGTCCTTAAGCGCGAGCCGGTTTCCGCATTCTGCTGAGCGCGAGCGTTCTGGGTGTCCCGAAGAATGGGCGCCCAAGATGCCTTCTTAGCTGTTTCTGCGTGCCATCATGAGCTATTTGCATAGACGGCACTTAGGGTGCTTCTTTGCAAGTACCCTATCTTTTTAACTATTCACAAAACCGCAGGTCGCTGGAAAGAAGTGCCTGCCAAGTGGTCGTTAGGGCACTTCCGTGGAAGCACCCTAAGCGGCTGGGCCGGGGCTCCTGCCGCCGAGCCCGGCGCGCAGACGCTACTGGGAGACGACGAACTCGACGCGGTCGAGCGCGGGGACGTTCAGGCGGATCAGCCTCTCGGCGGTGGCGCGGTCGCGCTCGTCCAGCTCGGCGTCGCTGGTCACGCGCGCCACGACCTCGCGTGTCGCGGTTTTGCCCTGGTCACCAGCGGAAACCTCGACGTCAACGGCGTAGCGCGCAAAGCCGGGCACCACCGCGGCGAGCTCTCGGGTGGTCTCGGACACGCCGTAGCCGTCCTCGATGCCGGCCTCCGCCGAGCCGATGGAGTTCGCGGTTAGAAGCACGCAGGGAATGGCGAACACGAGGGTTCCCGCGATGACGCGCCGGCGGACCTTGTGCGAGAGGGCCTCGGCCTGCGCTTCCTCCTCCCTCGTCACGACGCCGTCGTTGTTGAGGTCGCTCGACAGCGGCACGCGCAGGGCAAGAAGGACCGTCTCTGTGGCCAATGCGATGAACACGACGTTGATGCCGAACTCGTAGAGCGCCGAGAGGAACAGCGAGAGGTTCGCCGCCGCGATGCCAAAGCCCGCGGCGCACAGGGGCGGCATGAGCGCGGTTGCCACGGCCACGCCCGAGATGAGCGTGGCGGGCTCCTGGTCGCGAGACATGCCGAGGCCTCCCGCGAAGCCGCCTGCCAGTGCGACCGCGAGGTCCCAGACCGTGGGCGTCGAGTTGTCCACGAGCGCCGCGGTCGTCGAGGCGATGGGGGAGAGCTTGAAGTAGATGGTCGACGTCGCGAGGCAGAACGCCATCTGGAGCGCGAGACCGGCGATGGCCTCGGCCGCGATGCCCCGGTCGAGCGTGGCGATGCCGTAGGCGATGGCCAGAACCGACCCCATGAGCGGGCAGATGAGCATGGCGCCGACGATGGCGATGTCTGAGTCGGTGTCGAGGCCGATGCACGCGACGAGCATTGCCACGATGAGGATGCACAGGTGGGTGCCGGTAAGGCGGGCCCCGTTGAGGAAGCGCCGGTGGATCACGCTGTAGGGCGCGCGCCCTTCTCGCACGTTGAGCGAGCGTTTGAAGAACTTGCCGGCATGTTGACGAAGCAGGTCGACGCCGTGGCGGAGCCTGCCCGTGAGCGCCCGCGTGGTGAGGCGGTGGCCGCGCCGGTACTTGCGTCTATGTCGTTCGGGTCTCATCGGATTTCGGGCCCCTTTCGAGATGCTGGCGAGAATCGTCTATCTTTGTACCCATAGCTGTAAATTAGATAATTAGACAAACGTCTAAATAACGATTAGAATAGCCGTGCACTGCAAAACATGACCGAAGGAGGGACTATGCCGGGGGAGGGCTTCAAGGCGCTCGCCGACCCGACGCGTCGGCGCATCCTCGAGCTTTTGCGCGACAGCGACCTCACGGCGGGCGAGCTTGCCGAGCACTTCGACATAAGTAAGCCGTCGCTCAGCCATCACCTCGCCACGCTCAAGTCGGCGGGCCTCGTGAGCGACGAGCGTCGCGGACAGAACATCGTTTACAGCCTGAATACCACCGTTATGCAGGACCTCATCGGGTGGTTTCTGGGCTTCTCGCAGAATTCGGAGGAACACAAATGATCAATGGCAAGAAGGGCGACGGCGTCGTGCCCGCCGCCGATGCGAGCAAAAACTCCGGTATCCCAGCGCGCGTGTGGGCCGTGCTCATCGCCGTGTGCGTGGTCAACGTTGTCGGGCACCTTGCTGTGTTGTCGAGCCTGCCCGCGCAGATTCCCGTCCACTGGGGTGCCGACGGAGCGGTCAACGGCTGGGGCCCGAGCTGGACGGTCGTGGCGCTGGGCTTTCTGCCCTTGGCCATGCTCGCGATGTTCTGGGTGGTCCCGCGCATCGACCCTAAGGGCGCGGCGTACGCCAAGTCCGGCAGATTCTACCTTGGGTTCGTTATTGCGTTCACGGTGTTCATGTGCGGGATGACCTGGCTTTCCGAGCTGACGGTCTGGGGCGTTGTGCCGCAGACGGGCGCCGTGGGGGCCATCGTGACGACGGCGATCGGGCTTCTGTTCATCGGAATCGGCAACTACCTGCCGCGCGTTCGCCAGAACTACACCATGGGCGTCAAGACCCCGTGGGCACTCGCCGACCCCGAGAACTGGCGGCGCACGCAGCGCTTCGGCGGCAAGTGCTTTGTCGCCATGGGGGTGGGTTTCATCGTGTTCGGCTTCGTGGCGTCCGCACTGCCCGACGAGGCGGCGGCTGCCGGAATCACGGCGATCGCCCTTATTCCCGTGGCTGCGATGTACCTCTACTCGTATTTGACCTGGCGCAAGGCGGGCGGGCGCTAGGCTGGGCAAAACTTTTTACGTATAAATGACGAAAACGAAACGACCTCCCTGATCTAATGGCGGAACTGGGCAATCGAGGTATCATGCTTCTTCGAAAGGGGTAATCAGCATGAGACTCGATGAGCTTGAGATCGGCAAGGACGCGATCATCGCGTCGGTTGAATCGGACGACGCGGCGCTGCGCCAGCACATTCTGGATATGGGGCTTACGCCCGGTACCGAGGTCACCATGATGAAGCTCGCCCCCATGGGCGATCCCATGGAGATCCGGCTGCGAGGCTATGAGCTTACGCTGCGGCGCGCGGACGCGAGTCGCATCGAGCTCGCGGGCATCCACAACACCGATGCGGTTCCGCGCGACACCCCGAAGACCGGCGGCACCGCGCACCCCGCCCTCGGCGAGGGATTCCTCCCTCGCCGTGCGCCCAAGGCCATCCCTGAGGGCGAGCCCATCGCCTTTGCGCTTGCCGGCAACCAGAACTGCGGCAAGACCACGCTGTTCAACCGCCTGACCGGCTCGAACCAGCACGTCGGCAACTTCCCGGGCGTCACGGTCGACCGGAAGGACGGCCAGATCCGCAACCATCCCGAGGCCACCGTCACCGACCTGCCCGGCATCTACTCGCTCTCGCCGTTCACGGGCGAGGAGGTGGTGAGCCGGCAGTTCATCCTCGACTCGCGCCCCGACGCGATCATCGACATCATCGACGCCACGAACATCGAGAGAAACCTCTACCTCACCTTGCAGCTCATGGAGCTCGATCGGCCCATGGTCATCGCGCTCAACATGATGGACGAGGTCACCGCCAACGGCGGGACCATCGACGTCAATCTGCTCGAGAGTCAACTCGGCGTGCCGGTGGTGCCCATCTCGGCCGCAAGGAACGAGGGCATCGACGAGCTTGTGGAGCATGCCATGCACGTGGCGCGCTACGGCGAGAGGCCCGGGCGCGTCGACTTCTGCTCCGACGACCCCGACGCCCCCGACCACGGCGCGCTGCACCGCTGCATCCACGGCATCGCGCACCTGATCGAAGACCATGCGGCCGCCGCGTCGATCCCCGTGCGCTTCGCCGCCACGAAGATTGTGGAGGGCGACGAGCTCGTCCTCAAAGCGCTCGACCTCGACGACAACGAGTACAACGGCATCAAGCACATCATCCGCCAGATGGAGGAGGAGTCGGGCAACGACCGCATGGCCGCCCTTGCCGACATGCGCTTCTCGTTTATCGAGCACGTTTGCACCTCGTGCGTGGTCAAGCCGCACGAGAGCCTCGAGCACAAGCGCTCCGTCGCCATCGACCGCGTGCTCACGGGCAAGTGGACAGCCATTCCGATGTTCATCCTCATCATGGGGCTTGTGTTCTGGATCACGTTCGGCGTGGTGGGGGCGGCTCTCCAGGGTGTGCTCGAGCAGGCGGTCGACGCCGTGATCGCTGCCGCTGCGACAGGCCTCGACGCCTTCGGGACAAACCCCGCTGTGCGGTCGCTCGTGGTCGACGGCGTGCTCACGGGTGTGGGCAGCGTAATTTCCTTCCTGCCCATCATCGTCGTGCTGTTCCTTTTGCTTTCCATTCTCGAGGACTCGGGGTACATGGCGCGCGTGGCCTTCGTCATGGACAAAATCCTGCGCCGCTTCGGGCTTTCGGGTCGCAGCTTCGTGCCGATGCTCGTGGGCTTTGGCTGCAGCGTGCCGGCCATCATGTCCACGCGCACGCTGCCTTCCGAGCACGACCGAAAGATGACGGTCATGCTCACGCCCTTCATGTCGTGCTCCGCCAAGCTGCCGGTGTACGGCCTGCTCTGCGCGGCGTTCTTCCCGCAGGCGCCGGCGCTTGCGATGATCTCGCTGTATGTGCTCGGCATCGTGGTGGGCATGGCCGTCGCGGTGATCTTGAACCACACTTCGTTCAAGGGCGAGCCCGTGCCCTTCATCATGGAGCTGCCCAACTACCGCATGCCCAGCGCAAAGACCACCCTGCAGCTCGCGTGGGACAAGGCGCAGGGCTTCATCACCAAGGCGTTTACCATCATCTTCGCGGCGTCGGTGGCCATCTGGTTCTTGCAGACCTTCGATGTGCGGTTCAACGAGGTCACGGATCAGTCGCAGAGCATGCTCGCGAGCCTGGGCGGCCTCATCGCGCCGATCTTTGCGCCGCTCGGTTTCGGCGATTGGCGCGCGTCGACTGCGCTGGTGTGCGGGCTTGTTGCCAAGGAAAGCGTCATCTCGACGTTGACGGTGCTTCTGGGCTCGACCACGGTGGAGGCGCTCTCGGGCCTCTTTACGCCGGCGATCGCCTACGTCTTCCTCGTGTTCACGCTTCTGTACCCGCCGTGCGTGGCAGCCATCGGAACGGTTCGCTCCGAGCTCGGCTGGCGCTACGCCGCCGCGGTGTTCGCATTGCAGATCGCGGTCGCGTGGGTCGTCGCGTTTATATTCCACGCGGTCTTTATGCTCGTGGGCTTGGCGTAGCCGGAGGGGCGCTCGACTGCCCTTAGATGGCAAGAAGGGCCGGCGAAGGGTTTTGCCCCTCGCCGGCCCTTTTGTTTTGCGCGATAGCGATTCGAGTCAGTGCGCTAGAGGTGCAGGACGCGATCGCGGATCTCCTCGGTGCGGCCCTGGTTCCAGAACTGCGTGCCGATGTAGCCGCAGGTGCGGCGCGCGACGTTGAGCTTGGACTGGTCTCGGTTGCCGCAGTGCGGGCACTCCCACACGAGCTTGCCGTCGTCCTCCACGATCTTGATCTCGCCGTCGTAGCCGCAGACCTGGCAGTAATCGCTCTTTGTGTTGAGCTCGGCGTACATGATGTTGTCGTAGATGTAGCGCATGACGGCGAGGACAGCCTCGAGGTTGTCCTGCATGTCGGGGACCTCGACGTAGGAGATGGCGCCGCCGGGCGAGAGGCGCTGGAACTCGCTCTCGAACTTGAGCTTGGTGAAGGCGTCGATCTTCTCGGTGACGTGGACGTGGTAGCTGTTGGTGATGTAGCCCTTGTCGGTGATGCCGGGCACCACGCCGAAGCGCTTCTGAAGGCACTTGGCGAACTTGTACGTGGTGGACTCCAGCGGCGTGCCGTAGAGGGAGTAGTCGATGTTCTCGGCCTTTTTCCAGGCGTTGCACTTGTCGTTCATGTGCTGCATCACGCTCAGAGCAAAGGGCTTTGCACCGGCATCGGTGTGGCTCTTGCCAGTCATATACTTCACGCACTCATACAGGCCGGCATAGCCCAGACTGATGGTGGAGTAGCCGCCGAACAGCAGCTTGTCGATCTTTTCGCCCTTCTTCAGTCGGGCCAGTGCGCCGTACTGCCACAGGATGGGTGCGGCATCGCTGGGAGTGCCCAGCAGTCGCTTGTGCCGTGCCTGCAGTGCGCGGTGGCACAGGGCCAGACGGTCGTCGAAGATCTTCCAGAACTTCTCAAAGTTGCCCTTGGAGGAGAGCGCCACGTCCACCAGATTGATGGTGACAACGCCCTGATTGAACCGACCGTAGTATTTGGGCTTGCCGGTCTCGGGGTCCACATAGGGGGTCAGGAAGCTGCGGCAGCCCATGCAGGTGTAGCAGTGGCCTTCGCCGTTTTTGTCCACCTTGAGCTCCAGCATTTTCTTCTCGGAGATATAGTCGGGCACCATGCGTTTTGCGGTGCACTTGGCGGCCAGTTCGGTCAGGTAGTAATAAGGAGTGCCGGGGCGGATGTTGTCCTCTTCCAGCACATAGATCAGCTTGGGGAAGGCGGGGGTGATCCACACACCGGCCTCGTTCTTCACGCCCTGATAGCGCTGGCGGATGGTCTCCTCAATGATGATGGCAAGGTCTGCCTTCTCCTGCGGATTGCGCGCCTCACCCAGATACATGAACACGGTGATAAAGGGGGCCTGACCATTGGTGGTCATCAGCGTGACCACCTGATACTGGATGGTCTGCACACCGCGGTTGATCTCGCTGCGCAGGCGGCGCTCTACGATTTCCTTCTTGCGCTCGGCAGAAACGTCCAGACCGGCCATTTCCACTTCTACCTCAGCGGCGATCTTCTTGCGTGAGACATCCACAAAGGGGGCAAGGTGGGTCAGGCTGATGCTCTGGCCGCCGTACTGGTTGGATGCCACCTGTGCAATGATCTGGGTGGCGATGTTGCAGGCGGTGGAGAAGCTGTGAGGCTTTTCAATATAGGTGCCGGAAATGACGGTGCCGTTCTGCAGCATGTCCTCCAGATTCACCAGATCGCAGTTGTGCATGTGCTGGGCAAAGTAGTCGGAATCGTGGAAGTGGATCAGGCCCTCCTGATGGGCCTTGACGATCTCCGGGTCCAGCAGCAGACGGGCGGTCAGATCTTTGGAGATCTCACCGGCCATATAGTCGCGCTGTACGCTGTTCACGGTGGGGTTCTTGTTGGCGTTCTCCTGCTTGACCTCTTCGTTCTGGCACTCGATCAGGCTCAGGATGCGCTCATCGGTGGTGTTGGTCTGGCGCTTCAGGCTCTGCACATAGCGGTAGGTGATGTAGTGCCGGGCCACATCATGTGCCTTGATGTCCATGAGCTGGTTCTCCACCATATCCTGCACTTCTTCCACGCTGACGGCGCGGTTCAGCGCCTGACACTGGTCGGTAACAGCAGCGGCGATCTGGGTGATCTGGTCCTTTGTCAGACGGCTCTGGCCGCTCACAGAATCGCTGGCCTTAGTAACAGCGGTGATGATCTTGGTGATATCAAAGGGGACCTCTGCACCGTTGCGTTTGATGATCTTCATCGGCTCTCCTCCTTAACAAATAAAGCACAGTGTGAACGGGTATCTCTTACAATAAGAGATACCCGTTTTGCGCACACGATATCCAACAAACTGAATATAGCTCTATTCTATCACTATCTAGTGGCAAGTCAAGGAAAATACCACTACATTTTGCGTTTTGGAGTTTTAGCCAAAATTCATGGATAATTTTCAGGATAAAATCTGAGCCAAGACCTCTTGACAACGCACACCCGTTTCCGAGGTGTAATATCGCAAAATATTATACGGCGAAAGCTTTATAATACATTATATAAGCAAAGAGAAAGGGCATTCGTGCCAAGCTGCACCAAAGCAGCTGCGGCGCATATACCTCACAGTCAGATGCCGTTTCCGGTCGTGCGCAAAAAAGAATGGAAAAAATCTGTCAAAAAGTGTTGACAAGGAGGCGGGGGTGTGGTATTATACTTGAGCGCCAAGCGCTGAGGCAAAAGAATGACTTCCGAAGCCTCAGCAGGAAGCCCTTGAAAAGAACCAATAGACGCTGAAAAGTTCCAGTTTGTTCTGAGAAACTTCTTGGATGTCCAAGTTCAGAAAGTTCAAAAGCTTCTAAAAAATAAGGCTTGACAAAAAACCACTTCGGTGGTAAAATAAACAGGTCGTCAGCCGCAAGGCTGAGGCGCTACAGGACCTTGAAAATTGAACAATATCGAAAAACTTGTAAGGAACCTTTTAAGTGTTTGGAAAAACACTAAAAACAATTCCAAAAGTAATTCACACAGGACGCAAGCGATTGCGTGCTGAGCGAACAAGATTTAACACTTTTAAGTGATAAATATCATTTATAAAGAGTTTGATCCTGGCTCAGGACGAACGCTGGCGGCGCGCCTAACACATGCAAGTCGAACGGAGCTTAGAGAGCTTGCTTTTTAAGCTTAGTGGCGAACGGGTGAGTAACGCGTGAGTAACCTGCCCTAGAGTGGGGGACAACAGTTGGAAACGACTGCTAATACCGCATAAGCCCACGGTGCCGCATGGCACAGAGGGAAAAGGAGCAATCCGCTTTGAGATGGCCTCGCGTCCGATTAGCTAGTTGGTGAGGTAACGGCCCACCAAGGCGACGATCGGTAGCCGGACTGAGAGGTTGAACGGCCACATTGGGACTGAGACACGGCCCAGACTCCTACGGGAGGCAGCAGTGGGGAATATTGCACAATGGGGGAAACCCTGATGCAGCGACGCCGCGTGGAGGAAGAAGGTTTTCGGATTGTAAACTCCTGTCGTTAGGGACGATAATGACGGTACCTAACAAGAAAGCACCGGCTAACTACGTGCCAGCAGCCGCGGTAAAACGTAGGGTGCAAGCGTTGTCCGGAATTACTGGGTGTAAAGGGAGCGCAGGCGGGAAGACAAGTTGGAAGTGAAAACCATGGGCTCAACCCATGAATTGCTTTCAAAACTGTTTTTCTTGAGTAGTGCAGAGGTAGATGGAATTCCCGGTGTAGCGGTGGAATGCGTAGATATCGGGAGGAACACCAGTGGCGAAGGCGGTCTACTGGGCACCAACTGACGCTGAGGCTCGAAAGCATGGGTAGCAAACAGGATTAGATACCCTGGTAGTCCATGCCGTAAACGATGATTACTAGGTGTTGGGGGATTGACCCCCTCAGTGCCGCAGTTAACACAATAAGTAATCCACCTGGGGAGTACGACCGCAAGGTTGAAACTCAA
>OLRJ01002486.1_pt1 | contig 13653 bp, 12 predicted proteins | sample 1672741 | NCBI WGS metagenome assembly OLRJ01 (sample SAMEA3136719, study PRJEB25190) | human gut metagenome | biome: human gut; feature: human-associated habitat; material: faeces | place: Austria | collected 2013
ATAAAGCTCCGGAGGACTGGATCACAGTCAGGGATACCCACGAAGCAATCATTCCGCAGGATGTATTTGATCTGGTACAGGCAAAGATGAAAGGCAGGAAACGCCAGACAGAACAGGGAGAATACAGCATGTTTGCCGGATTACTCCGCTGTGCAGAGTGTGGCGGTGCGTTGACGTTGAAGAAGACGCACACCAAAGACCAGCATGAAGTTTATACCTGTTCCACTTATATCCATAAGGGGAAAGCACATTGTACCCAGCACCGGGTGGACGCTGATGACCTGTATGATGCAGTCCTTACCAGAATCCAGGAATGTGCAAAAGCAGTTACCGGAGACGGAACAGAACTGGAAAACCGGGTAAAGGAGTTATGCGAGGAAGATACACAGGGACACAGGGAAAGTCTGGAGAAGCTGGTATCAAAGCAGAAAGACCGCCTGGAAACGTTAGACCGGCTGATTGCAAAACTGTATGATGACCTTATCAATGACAAGATTACAGAATCTGTTTTTGATAAGATGCTGGAGAAGACACAGAAGGAGCAGACAGATATCAAAAAGGAACTTTTCCAGAATGAGAGTGTGCTGAATACGGAAGAAAAACTGGATGCACAGTCCCAGCAGTGGATTGACGATATTAGCGAGTATGCGGACATCAAAGAACTGGATGCCAATCTTCTGAACCGGCTGATCAGTAAAATCGTTATCTCAGAACCGCAGGAGAAAGACGGAACAGAAAATTACTGCCGTACTCCTGAAACGGTCACAATGGAAATTCATTTCAACTTAAAACCAATACCGGAGCTTGGAACCATCGAAAGAGGTTCCGGCTCCCATAAATAAGAAAAATCTATCAAAATTTAATCTATTTTAATCTTTTCAAGGCTCATTTCGAGCAAATATTTTCTCATAAAAGACATAAAACAGCTCATGGCTGGCGGCGGTGTTGCCCTCATCGGCACCACCCTTGTACCTCTGCTCTCCGGACTGTTCGGTTAATCACAAAACAAGGAGGTAATCGCCTTTGGACAGCATACTCCAACAGATCACAGACTGGCTGAAAGAAATGCTCGTTTCAGCTATTATGGGAAATCTGTCGGGGATGTTTGAGTCCGTCAACAACCAGGTTGGCGAGATAGCAACCTCCGTTGGCATGACCCCGGCGAATTTTTCGCCGGGTGTCTTTGCCATGGTACGAAACATCTCCGAGTCAGTGATTATCCCAATCGCAGGCTTGATTCTGACCTTCATTGCCTGTTATGAGCTAATTCAGATGATTATTGACCACAACAATCTGGCAAATTTTGAAACCTGGATCTTCTTCAAATGGGTGTTCAAGACTTTTGTTGCGGTCATGTTAATCACAAACACATTCAATATCACGATGGCTGTGTTTGATGTGACACAGCACGTTATAAACGCAAGCGCCGGTATCATATCCGGAAATACTGCCATAGATGCTTCGGCATTGGAAACAATGGAAGAAACGCTGATGGCAATGGATTTGGGTCCTTTGCTCGGCTTGTTCCTGCAATCCTTTATCGTGCAGGTCACGATGTCCGCTTTGGCAATCATCATCTTTGTGATCGTCTACGGTCGAATGATTGAAATTTATCTGATGGTCAGCCTTGCCCCGATTCCGCTTTCCACTTTTGGAAACAGAGAACAGAGCAATATCGGACAGAATTATCTGCGTTCGCTGTTTGCAATCGGATTCCAGGGATTCCTGATTATGATCTGCGTGGGCATTTATGCGGTGCTGATTCAGTCTATCGCATTCAGTGATGACATCATCGGTTCTATCTGGGGTGTTATGGGCTACACCGTCCTTTTGTGCTTCACCCTGTTTAAGACTGGTTCGCTTGCGAAGGGTGTATTCAGCGCTCACTAAGGGAAGGAGGAAATTGTTTGGCAGCGTATATTCCCGTACCTCGTGACCTGACGAGGGTAAAAACAAAAGTGTTCTTCAATCTGACGAAACGGCAGTTACTTTGCTTTGGTGCGGCGGCGCTCATCGGAGTGCCGATTTTCTTTCTGGTCAAAGCAACCGGAAATGTGAGCCTTGCAGCACTGTCCATGATGATCGTCATGTTACCGTTGTTCTTTCTGGCAATGTATGAAAAGGATAGTCAGCCGTTGGAAGTGGTTGTAGAACACTTCATTCAGACCAAATTCGTTCGTCCCAAGGTTCGCCCTTATCAGACGGACAACTATTATGACGCTTTGATGCGTCAGTACAAACTGGAAAAGGAGGTTGAACGAATTGTTTTTCAAAAAGAAGCCACAGGCAAGAAACATCAAAATGCCTGCAAATCTGAATCGGAAGCAGCAGCGAGAAATTAAAGCTGTTGTGGAACGGGCAAAGAAGGACAACGGTATTCCGCAGACTGCACAGCAGTCCATTCCCTTTCAGAGAATGTTCCCGGATGGCATCTGCCGTGTCACTGACAGTTATTACACCAAGACCATTCAGTTTCAGGACATCAACTATCAGCTGGCACAGCAGGAAGATAAGACTGCCATCTTCGATGAGTGGTGCAGTTTCCTGAATTTCTTTGACAGCTCCATTCACTTTGAGCTTTCCTTTATGAACCTGAGTACCGATGCTGAAAGCTTTGAAAAGAGTATCCGTATCCCGTTCAAGAAGGACAGCTTCAATCCCGTCCGTGCCGAGTATAGCCAGATGCTGAAAAAGCAGTTGGCGCAGGGCAACAACGGCTTGACCAAAACCAAGTACCTGACATTCGGCATTGAAGCCGAATCCATGCGGCAGGCAAAGCCGAGACTCAACCATATCGAAAACGATCTGCTCAATAACTTTCGGCGTTTGGGTGTCATTGCCACTACCATGAACGGCAAAGAGCGGCTGCATCTGATGCACTCTATGTTCCACATGGGTGATAATGATAAGTTCTTCTTCGATTGGAAGTATCTTGTGGAATCCGGGCTGTCCGTAAAGGACTTCATTGCTCCGACGGCGTTTGCCTTTAAGACCAACCGCACCTTCCAGATGGGCAGTATCTTCGGTTCGATGTCTTATCTGGCAATTACGGCATCAGACCTGTCTGATCGTATGCTGGCGGATTTTCTGGATATGGAATCCACGCAGATCGTGACCATGCACATCCAGTCGGTTGACCAGACTGCGGCGATTAAGACCATCAAGAGAATCATCACCGAGCTTGACCGTTCCAAAATCGAGGAACAGAAAAAGGCTGTGCGTTCTGGCTATGACATGGACATTATCCCATCTGACCTTGCTACCTATGGTAAAGATGCGAAGTCACTTCTGAAAGAATTGCAGAGCCAGAATGAGCGAATGTTCATGGTGACATTTCTGGTGCTGAACACCGGGCGCACCGAGCAGGAACTGGAGAACAATGTGTTCCAGGCACAGAGCATCGCCCAGAAGCATAACTGCAATCTGCGTCGTTTGGATTTTCAGCAGGAATCCGGACTGATGAGCAGCCTGCCTTTGGCACAAAACCTGATTGAGATTCGTCGTGGCCTGACTACCAGTTCCACGGCTATTTTTGTGCCTTTCACCACGCAGGAGCTGTTCCAGAATGGTGGAGAAACGCTCTATTACGGGCTGAATGCTCTGTCGAACAACCTTATCATGGTGGACAGAAAGAAGCTCAAGAACCCCAACGGACTGATTCTGGGTACTCCCGGTTCCGGTAAATCCTTTTCCGCAAAGCGTGAAATCACCAATGCGTTCCTGGTTACGGATGACGATATTATCATCTGCGACCCCGAAGCGGAATATGCGGCTCTGGTTCACAAGTTCAATGGTCAGGTGGTAAAAATCAGCTCCTCCAGTACCAACTATATCAACCCTATGGACATCAACCTGAACTACTCTGAGGATGACAACCCGGTAGCACTGAAAGCTGATTTTATCCTGTCCCTCTGTGAGTTGATTATGGGCAGTAAGGATGGCTTGCAGCCTATCGAAAAGACGGTTATCGACCGTTGTGTGCATCAGATTTACCAGAGATATTTCGACAATCCTGCCCCTGAGAATATGCCGATCCTTGAGGATTTGTATGATGCCCTTCTGAAACAGGACGAAAAGGAAGCCCACCATGTAGCGACCGCCTTGGAAATCTATGTTAAGGGTTCTCTGAAACTGTTTAACAACAGAACCAATGTGGATATTCAGAATCGTCTGGTGTGCTTCGACATTAAGGAGCTGGGCAATCAGCTGAAAAAAATCGGTATGCTGATCGTTCAGGATCAGGTCTGGGGGCGTGTAACTGCCAACCGTTCTGCCGGTAAATCGACCAGATATTATATTGACGAGTTCCATCTGCTTCTGAAGGAAGAACAGACGGCAACCTATTCCGTAGAAATCTGGAAGCGATTCCGTAAATGGGGCGGCTTGCCGACCGGTATTACTCAGAATGTCAAAGACCTGCTTCGTTCCCCGGAGATTGCCAACATCCTCGAAAACTCTGATTTCATCTATATGCTGAATCAGGCAAGCGATGACCGAAGTATTCTGGCACAGCGGTTGAACATTTCGCCGCATCAGCTGTCCTATGTAACCAACTCCGGTGAGGGCGAAGGACTTCTGTTCTATGGCAATGTGATTCTGCCGTTCATTGACCGATTCCCGACAGATCTGGAACTGTATCGCATTATGACCACGAAGTTAAACGAGGTGGCACAGGAAAAGGAGGCGTAATGTATGGCGAAAAGACCTACACGACTCCGTTTTACCGAAGATGACCTTGCAGATTCTCATGTGAAGAAAGCTGCCGACCGTGCAGATAAGGCGGTTGATAGGGCTGAAAAAGCGGCAGACAAATTGGCTTCTAAAAAGGCAAAGCCGAAGCTAAAGCTGGAAACAGATGCAGCCGGTTCCCGTAAAGCAAAGCTCCGTTTTGAAAAAGCGGAGTTTACGGAAATCGAGCGCCCATCTGTGGCAAAGCACATGGCAAGCCGTGGTGCCGCAGTCACGCTCACATCCAAAGCACATCGGGCGGTGTCAGAATATGAGGATGATAATATCGGCGTTCAGGCTGTGCAGGAAACGACCAAGGCTGTTGAATCCACTGTCTATACCGTCGATCATGCCGTTTACAGGCACAAGCTGAAAGCCTACGACAAGGCGGAAAAGCTGGTTGAGAAGTCAGATAAAGCAAATGTAAATGCCCTGTATGAGAAGTTCAAAAAGGACAACCCCGATGCCGGTTCCAATCCCTTTTCCCGTTGGCAACAGAAAAGGGCAATCAAGAAAGAATATGCTGCCGCCAAAGCCGGTAAGAATACCGCTTCGACAACGGCTTCTGCATCTAAGGGTGCAGGCAAGGCAACGGGCAAAGCAGCTCAGGGAGCCAAGAACATCACAGAAAGAGTAACGGAGTTCTGCACCACACACTCTAAAACGATTCTGTTTGTTTTGATTGCCGGACTGCTTTTTATGATACTCTCAGGGATGTTCTCGTCTTGTTCGGCTATGTTCCAAGGCGGCACACAGATCATTCTGGGAACTTCTTTTACTGCAAAAGAGGAAGATATTATTGGTGCGGACAATGATTACAAGGCTTTGGAAGCTGCGCTCCGCAATAAAATCAATAATATCGAGCGTACTCATAGCGGATATGACGAGTACCGGTATGACCTTGATGAAATCAACCACAATCCTTATGAGCTGGCGGCGTATTTGACGGTGAAGTTTGAGGATTACACCAGAGATGAGGTGCAGGCTACCCTGCAATGGCTATTTGAGCAACAATATGAGCTGACCCTGACGGAAGTAGTAGAGATTCGTACACGAACAACATCTTCTACTGATCCCGAAACGGGAGAGACAACAACAGAGGAAGAAGATTACGAATATTATATTCTGAATGTGAAGCTCAGAAATAAGGGCTTGAACAGTGTGATTTCAAATTCCGGCTTGTCGGAAGATGATATGGAGCGATATAGAATTTTGCTTCAGACAAGGGGCAACAGACCGGATATTTTCGGAAATGACATTTACGCCACCCCTGGCGGCGAGTACACCGATTATGATATTCCGGGCGAAGCGCTGACAGACACAAGATTTGCCAATATGATTCGGGAAGCTGAAAAATATCTGGGATACCCGTATGTGTGGGGCGGCAGCAGCCCGTCTACCTCCTTTGACTGCTCCGGATTTGTTTCCTATGTAATCAATCACTGCGGAAACGGTTGGAGTGTTGGTCGTTTGACCGCAAACGGTTTGATGGGCGTATGCGACATTATCCCGAAAAGCTCTGCCAAACCGGGAGATTTGATTTTCTTCCAAGGCACTTATGATACCTCCGGTGCATCACACGTTGGTATCTATGTTGGCAATGGTATGATGATCCACTGCGGAAACCCCATTTCCTACGCTTCTATCGAATCGAATTACTGGCAACAGCATTTTTACTGCTTCGGCAGAATCAGAAACTAAAGGAGGGATGGCGATTGAGTGCCAAGTTAGACAGAATAGGTGCAGACCTTGAAAAAGCCCGTAAGAAACGGGCAGAATGGGATGCTAAGGTGAAAGACCTGGAACGCAGATACCGTGAGGAGGAAAATTCCGAAATCCATGAGATGGTTCATGCTGCGAACCTGAATCCCGAACAGCTTTCCGAGCTGCTCCGTATGTTTGCTGCGGATATGGCTCCGAAGCCTGATACGATCAATACTATGAATGAGGAGGAAACGCAGAATGAGATTTAAGAAAATTGGAGCCGCATTGCTGGCGTGTGCAATGTGTTTTGGCGTGTTTTCTACAACGGCATTTGCCTATGTAGATGAAAGCGTAGCGACTGAAGAACCTGCGGTCGAAGAAAAAGTTCCCGAAACAGAGCCGGAGGAGCCGATGCTACCGCTTACTCCCGACGGCAATCTGACTTTGGTTGATGACGCTGGCTCGCCTACGAAAAGCGGAAAGCAGTTCATTACCGCTGTAACCAAAAACGGAAACTACTTCTATATCATCATTGACCGTGATGATAAGGGCGAGGAAACCGTGCATTTTCTGAATCAGGTGGATGAAGCCGACCTGCTCAAGCTGATGGACGAGGAAGAAGTTGCAGAGTTCACCAAGCCGGTTGAGGAAACAAAGCCGGAAGTAGTTGAAACAGTTCCTGAAATTACAGAACCGACACCGGAGGAAAAGCCGAAATCCACAAATATGCTCCCGGCGATTCTTACTCTGATTGTGCTTGCCTGTGGTGGTGGATTCTTCGTATTTAAGAAAGTCCAGGAAAAGAAGAAGGCACAGGAAGCGGCAAAGCCTGACCCAGATGCTGATTATGTGGACGATGACGAGGACTATGGGTACGATCCGGAGTTTGAGGACGACGATGAAGATAGCTCCGTCGATGAAGATGATAATGAACCTGTGTAAACAGGATAGGCTTGATGCCTGGGGCAGCCTTCGGGTTGCCTTTACATAGTTTCCGCTTTCAAAAAATAAAAAAATTTGTGTTTTTGAAAGCGACATCTTGCATATACTATTAGCAGACAGTATACTAAGTACAACGAAGCGGTTTCGAAAAATAAAAAAACTTCAATTTTTGAAAGTGGGTGACTAAATGAAAACAATCACAAGAGCAAAATATCTCGATATCGATATACATTCTTCTTTCATAGATCAGCAACAGTTGTGGCATATTGATATCCAAAAGTGTTAAATTTTGAATCATCTACAATGAGTATTTTTTGTTTCTTATCATCTGTATCTGCCTGCTGTTGTATGATAGATATTGCATCTTTGTTCATTGCAACCACCATTTTGATACAAGGAAACGATTGCACCCCCTAAATACAGGAGATGCATCACCCTCCATCCGGGCATTGGATCAGGCTACTCTTCATTTTATGGACAATTACAGAGTAGTCTTTTCTTTCACGAAAAAAGAGATATCAACGCGCCAGGGTCAATATCTCTTCCTTTTTTATAATTCAATTATCAGGTTCACAGTCTTTCCCTCTCACAAGCTGTGCTTTCTCCGATCTTTTCCTGTCACGATGTAGTATTGCTTCTTGTTTTCATACATTTCCGCATCTGCGGCTTTCAGAAGCGACTCAAAATCCGTGTCCTTTGTGCCGCTTATCGTCGTACCGAGGGACGCGGTAGCACCCAGTTGGCTTTTTGCCGTTTCCAGTAGTTTCTGAAACGCCGGATGTGTGATGTTTGGCAGAACCGCAATGAACTCATCTCCGCCAAGCCGATACACATGACGCTTTCCGAACACAGATTTCAGCGTCTGTGCGGTCTGCACAATGAATTTATCACCGGCGTCATGTCCCTTTTGGTCATTTATTTCCTTTAGGCCATTTATGTCGCACATGACAATCGCCAGGGGAAAGTACTTCTCCAGCTTTTCTGTGTACGCCCAATCCAGAGCTTTTCTGTTTTTACAATCTGTGAGCTGGTCATATAATGCACTGTGCTCCAGTGCATCTGCATTATCGCGCAGTCTTATCATAAAAGAGATCATAAACTCAATCATATCTATCAGATTCGAGATCTCATGCAGTTTCTCTTCGGGAGGATTGTCCACACCGTAGAATCCGACCATCTTGCCGTTGATTTTGATTGGCCCTGTCACAAGGGTATTGACACCCTGAGGTTTTAGCCGTTCATAGATGGCTTCGCTTGTTTTTTTGCATTCTTCAATGTCATGGATGATGACATTGTTGGATTCTTGAAATTGTGCAAACCATGTTTCAATGATGCCTTCATACGGCACATCCTGCAAGTTATCTTTTTCTTTGGATACGCCCGCTTTGCACCACTCGTAGGTGTTGTCAAACGTTCCGCGGTCATTCTGTTCAAAGATGTATGCTCGATCGGCGGTCATACGCTGTCCGATATACTCCACCAGTTGATTCAGTACTTTGTCCGGATTTTCTTCTGAAGCGGCATACCGAACCATGTCCGTGAGGAATCTCTCGTAATTCAGGATTCGTTCCTGCGATTCGCGCTTGCTGACTTCCAACGTTTCCTTTTCCTTATGGTACAGGATTCTCTGGAGCTTGCTTCGCATCATCGGGGCAGTCAGAAGCATACTCAGCACCCCGTACAGAATAACATCCACTAGGTTTTTGGATAGAATTGGGTTGTGCTGCGCAAAGAAAGCAAGTCCGATATAGAGCAGCATACTGCTCAGAATCAGCCCGTTCATGACCGCCGTTCTGGCGGTAAACAGCAGCGGCGCTACCATCATGAACACAATGTAGTTGACAGTGAGCTCTTCCGGTGTAATCAGCGTTCCCGTAATAATGCCGAACAGCAACAGCGCGGCAAAAAAGCTATATACAACCAGTTCTTTCCCCAAGAAGCTTCTAAGTTGACAACGAGAAATGCAAAAATAGACCAAAGAAAGGAACGTATAGACCAGATACACCCATTTATATTTTCCGATACTCAGAGAAAACGCACTCACCAGCGTTATGACTCCAAAGGCAACAAGCGCCACAACAGAATACAGCCGCATGGCTTTCCAGTTTTCTTCCCATACATCCTGTTTTACTTTCTCATAATCACCACAACTAAACATAAACAACGAAACAATTTGATTCATACGTTTTTTCTCTCCAAACTCTGTTCAATTACCGCTTTGCCCGTCTCATAAGGAGCACAGATTCAACGGTACTTTCATTGTCCCAATCAAGTTCATATAATTCCTGTTCATTGAAAAATACAGGAAAACGGAACTTGAGACTTCTTAAAATCCTGCCATCCTCTTGTTCTGCTTCATAGATATTTCCTTCCTCGAGGAAGCTCTTCATAAATATCTTCTTCTCCATATCTGTAAATCGCCAAACAACGAGTTATAAAACTCTTTAAATCAATATTTACTCTTTCTTCCCAGTGTACCTCTTGGCTTTTCTGGTTACAGTCCCATCTGCATGGCGCTCAATGTTACTTCTGCTCTCACGCATTTCCTGGACTGCCCGGAACGTCTCTCGTGAGATGATTGCCGGATGATGATCCTCCTGGATGTATTTCTGATGCTCTCCGTTGTTCGGTATTCGCTTCTTCTCCGGGAAGTTAGGGGAAAAGGTCTTATAGAGAATGACATCACCGATATACTTCTCATTTGTCAGTGTGGTTTCGATGGTACGTTTCGACCAAGTCGTTTTTCCCCTGGAAGTCAAAATGCCGTTTCCTTCCAGATACTTCTTAATCCCGCCTACACTATATCCATCCAGGTACATCTGGAATATCTGCCGTATGACTTCTGCCTCCGGCTCGTTGATCACAAGGCTGCCGTCTTCGGCATTACTGTATCCGTAGCATTTCCGATTATATATTTGTGCATCCGGGTTCTGAGCTGCCTTTTTCAAGCTCCATTTGATGTTCTCACTCTTGTTCTCTGACTCACCCTGGGCAATAGCCCCATGAAGGCTGATCGCAAGTTCCGCATCCTTGTCAAAGGAATACAGCTGCTCATTCTCAAAGTAGACCGGGACATTCATCTTCTTCAGTTCCCGAACAATAGTCAGAACATCTACCGTATTTCTGGCAAATCGGCTGATGGACTTGGTGTACACAAGAGTCACTCTCCCGGCTCTGCAATCGTCCAGGAGCCGCATCAGGTTCTTACGGTTATCAGATGTCCTGCCAGACTGAATGTCCAAATAGACATCATACAGCCGCTCCTGCTGGCTATTAGCCACATCCGCAATAAGGCCGGAAAGCTGATGACCAATGCTCACGACTTGTGTTTTACTTGCAGTGCTGACACGGCAATAAATGCCAACCTCATATCTTGACGGCGGTAATGGCGGATACTGTTTCAATTTTTTAACGATAGCCATAATGCCCTCCTGCGTTATCGTTATAGAGTACACCCGTATAGGCTGTTCTCATTATAACTCAGATTAGGCTAACTGTATATAAAAATGTAAAAACCATTGAAAATAAAGGGCTTATTAAGATTGGTGGAACAGCCTACTTTCCAGTTGTAGGGACTGACACTTTGATACGATTTAACGTTAAACCCGCTTTACACCCACCTATCTTTTAGAGTGCACACACTAATGAAAGCCGCATAAATACGCCATTTTTTGACAAAAAAGTTTCTATCAATCGATGCACACGATGTGTCTCGCATTTTCACTTAAGTAGGCAAACGACATACAAAAAAAGAAGGCACCCAGCAATTATGCTGAATGCCTATAATAATGCGTTTCTTCTATAATAATACCGTCAATGAACGGTTATCTCAATTCCGCCCTTAAAGACTACCGCCGCTGTTCCGTCTTTTTGAATTACCATCTTCTCAACCAGACCGCCCCAAAGGGTCTCATCAACCTTGATCTGCTGGCCATCCAGGGACCGAAGCGCTCGGATGAAATAATCAATACCCGGAGCTTATTAAAGTCATCCCCGGTTGCGACAGAAACGGCTGCGACCTGGCTCATGGAAGCATCAAAGTCGGAAGCAGTCTTCACAGCAGCAACACCGACGGCGGTAACCGGAAGAAGCTTCTGCCCAGCAGACGAAACTGTATCACCCGCAGATTTTAACTTCTCACCGCTCGAAGCGATCTTCTGCACTGCGGTTGCGGATTGGTTTGCCTACTCTTCCAGCTTCTTTAAATCCTGCTCGGTTTCGATGATCTCTCGCTGAAGGGCATCGTACTGTTCCTTCGAGATGTCACCATTCTGAAGCGCCTGATTCGCCTGTTCGGCAGCGGTCTTCAGTGTTTCAAGCTTCTCTTTTGTTTGACTGACCGCGCCGGAAAGGAGCTTCTGCTTCTGACAGAGAAGTTCCGTATTCCCGGGATCGAGTTTTAATAGTTTCTCGACATCTTTTAACTGCGTCTGGGTGTTCTTCACTTCTGAATTCACCTTCTTTAATGCAGTCTGAAGTTTCGTGGTATCGCCGCCGATCTCGACGGTAATACCTTTAATACGGCTTCCTGCCATGAGGGCCTCCTTTCCTTAAAAATGGGTATAAAAAATGCCCGGCATCTTTGCCGAGCATAGGAAACTCACCATTCAAATAAATCTGAACGATTCCATACATTATAGTTTTAGCCAATCACAGTAGTACATCCAGGATCACCGAAATGGCTTGCATTATTACAATAGTAGCTTATTTGGTATCCCGCCCCATCAATAAATCGAACGGCAAAATACCCGTCCTTAAGATCGATGTGATCACCGTTTAAATCTGTATAAGATGTATGCTTTGTCTGCGATAGGTCATAGTTTTTAATAACAGTTTCATTCTTTTTTTCAGTCTCAAGATAATTAACTTGAAGTTCTGCATAGAAATTACGCAAATTTGCGATGTCAGTTGCCACGCGTGCTTTATGAAGTTGCGAAGAAAAAATAGGTATGGAAATAGCTACCAGTACACCTATGATTGCCACTACAACTAAAAGCTCTGCTAAGGTGAAGCCATCCCGACGCACATTTTTCTTCATTTCGTACTTCCGTCTCACTAAGCTCGCATTTTCTACTCCTTTACGGATGTCAGCAATATGGTCAATCGCATTTACCCCGGACTTAACAAATTCAATCCGAATCTTTCTGTCTACCATTTTCATCGGCCAGCTTCTCCTCTCTCTTCATGCTACTATATATATCACATGCACCTCCTAATGTCAAACGTAAGTGTAATGCTAGTGTAATACGCGTAAAATACCACAGGTCATAAAGACCTGCGGCATTTATTTTAAGCCTTTCCGAACAGTAGCACCTGTAAATGCTGAAGTGCTCGATTCTTCTTGTTATAGGCACTGGACCTTTCGATGTTATACTTGTCGCAAATCGCATAGACTACATTTGTATCCTCGTAGCCTTCTGTGTAGAACGCCTCAAGAACATACTGCTCATCTGGTGTCAGCTGATCCCACGAGAGCTGGAACCACTCCATGTACTCGACAGCCTGACGATACCGTTCTTTCAGCACATCGATTTCTTCAATACCACCGATGATCCGATCCTCTGCAGCCCGCTGGTTGTGACTATGAGGCATGCCGTTGTACCGCGGAGAGCCAAGAGATACCATCTTGTTTTGCTCTTCCTTGATCTTTTCGTCTGTGTGCTCAATGATGAACTACATGCTGCTGTAATCCTTGATGGCTTCTACTGTTGCAGATCGTTTGTCCAGGTACTTCCAAATAATACTCATAATGCTTCCTCCGATGCGAAATGGTAAAAGTTCCACTCGGATTGACTCTGATTGACTCGGCCCATTTCGGGCTCATTTACAGTTCTGCTTTCACGGCATTGAGTAACGCGTTTTGCCCCTTTTCCTTATATATTTCATTTCCATCAATCAAAAAACGACCCTCACCCTACTCCATCCAGAAGTAAGACAAAGGTCGCAAAAGTGCCGTATTTATGCGGTTTCTGACCGCTTTTCTATGATTTCTTAGTGAGCAGTACTACTGTCTCAACGTGCGTTGAGACGTCTGAACTGCTCTCTTTTTTAACTCGTTGGTTTGTGGAAACATGTTCAACATCTCATCAGTTTGTGGAAACATATCAATGGATTACGGCTTCTCCATTGTATGTTTTTGGTATAGTTAACTTCTGGAATAACCTACTTACTTCAATGTATCATTTCGATGATAAATTGTTCCGTTCCCACTTCCAATTTTCTTCCTCCACTTGGAGTAAAACCGTGTCGCAAATAAAAGCGCTGCGCTTTTGTATTCTT
>OLRJ01002492.1_pt1 | contig 13633 bp, 19 predicted proteins | sample 1672741 | NCBI WGS metagenome assembly OLRJ01 (sample SAMEA3136719, study PRJEB25190) | human gut metagenome | biome: human gut; feature: human-associated habitat; material: faeces | place: Austria | collected 2013
TATATGACTATTCAGGAGGAATCCAAATGAAACACATCGTACTTACCGGCGGTGGTACTGCCGGCCATGTAACTCCAAATATTGCCCTGATTCCAAGGCTCAAGGAGCTTGGTTATCAAATTTCCTATATCGGTTCCTACAACGGAATCGAAAAAAAACTGATCGAAGAACTTGGAATTCCCTACTATGGAATCTCATCCGGAAAACTGAGACGCTACTTCGATCTCAAAAACTTTTCTGACCCGTTCCGTGTCCTGAAGGGCTTCAGCCAGGCCAGAAAAATTCTCAAAGAGCTGAAACCGGACGTTGTTTTCTCCAAAGGTGGATTCGTTACCGTTCCAGTTGTAATTGCGGCAAAGCGCTTAAAAATTCCGGCTCTTATCCATGAATCCGATATGACACCGGGCCTTGCCAATAAACTCTGTCTCTCCTCAGCATCTAAAATCTGTTGTAACTTTCCTGAGACAGTTGCAAATCTTCCTGCCGAAAAAGCAGTTCTCACAGGAACTCCCATCCGCCAGGAACTTCTTTCCGGAGATGCCGAGGCCGGACGTAAATTCTGTAGTTTCACAGCTGACAAACCGGTACTTATGGTCATCGGTGGCAGTCTCGGTGCAGCCTCAGTCAATGATAATGTACGCAAAATTCTCCCTGAACTTCTGAAAGAATTCCAGGTTGTCCATCTTTGCGGAAAAGGTAAAACAGATGAAAGCCTTAACGGTACTGCCGGATATGTTCAGTATGAATATATTCAGGATGAGCTTCCAGATCTGTTCGCCATGGCTGATATCGTAATTTCACGTGCAGGTGCCAACGCAATCTGCGAAATCCGCGAGCTTCATAAGCCTAATCTTCTGATTCCACTCTCAGCAAAAGCCAGCCGTGGTGATCAGATTCTCAATGCCCGTTCTTTCGAACGTCAGGGCTTCAGCATGGTACTGGAGGAAGAAGAAATCACAGAAGCCAAACTTCTGGATACAATCCGCCAGCTTTATACTGACCGCCAGAAATATACAGATGCCATGGCAGGAAACGGCCGTGTGGATTCTATCAGCAAGATTACCGATCTTATTGAAGAGTGTGCCCGTTCCTGACACACCGCTCTCATACAGAAAACTCTGCCATTTCTCTTTCAGATACGGCAGGGTTTTCTTTTTTTATTCGTATACTTTCCGAAATTCTTCTTTCAGCCAGCGCTTTGCCTTATATATCCTGTTATTAACGCCACTTTTGGTCAGTCCGTACTCTTCTGCGACTACTTCAACGGGAACATCCAGATATTTAACCTGAATCAGAATGTCATAATTAACAGGCTGCTCCTCACGAAATCTTTCCAGTACCATATACATAAATTTATTCTTCTCTTTACGCAGAAATTCTTCTTCCGCATCAACGGTCTTATATACATTCAGAACTTCTGTAACTTCAGCTGTGCAGATAACTTCATGTCGGAAACTGGATTTCTTTTTGTAATCCATCGCCTTATTCACCGATGCCCTCCGTATCAGAGAATACATCATTTTTTCATTATCAATATTCAGATGTTTCCGCTTGGTATACATTTTGTAGAGTACATCCTGACTGACATCATCGGATATGTTCCAGTCATGCAAAACTCCGTATGCATATGCTCTGGATATTTTTCGATACTTAAGGTAAAACTCTTCATATGTCTGATTTTTCATTTTTCCTCTTTAGTAGGTATTGATTAGTCTCTGACCTTTTTTAGAATTTCGTCTCTCACCTCATCACTGAGTTCTCCAGGAGTCCAGGTCAGTCCAACTCCGTCTCCTTTATATCTCGGAATCAGATGCATATGAAAATGAAATACAGTCTGTCCCGCAATTTCTCCATTGTTCTGCACAATATTAAATCCGTCGCAATTCAGTGCGTCGCTAAGCTTGCCGGCCATTTTTTTTGCAAGGATCATAGCTTTTCCTGCGGTTTCATCCGGAAGCTCATAAATATTAGCTGCATGTTTCTTTGGCAGAATCAGCGAATGCCCTTTGCTGGCAGGACCCAGATCAAGAATTACCCGAAAATCTTCATCCTCATAAAGTGTTGCTGCCGGAATTTCTCCATTTGCGATTTTACAAAATATACAATCTCCCATTTTATTGCCCTCCTGTTTCAGAAAATATTTTCATTTATTCTTATTGTGTCGTATTTTGTCGATTTTTTCAATACTGTTCTTGTTGATATTCGAAATTTCTGATGTTAATATTTCTCCGAGGTGATAATATGTGCAACGATGACACAGTCAGTAAATTAAAAAACGATTTTCATTACACACTTTCCAAATTTTCTCATGAAATCCGAAATCCCCTGACACTGATCAGCAGTGAACTCCAGATGATTTCTTCCGCTCATCCAGAAGTTGAAGATTACGACCACTGGAACGATGTCATGGATAATCTCGCTTATGTAACAGATCTTCTTGATGATCTTTCTGTTTTTAATAATGCAGGACGTATCCGGCTGGAAGCCACAGATACCTGCGATTATCTGAAAACAGTAGTTTCTTCCATCAAACCCACTCTTGATTACCTGGGTATTACTTTTGAATCCCATATCCCGGAATCTCTTCCAGTTTTAATGCTTGACAAAATCCGAATCCGGGAAATGCTGCTGAACCTTCTGAAAAATGCATGGGAAGCCGTTCCTGTTCCCGGCGGAAAAATTTCCGTATCTGCTTTTTCCAAAAAATCCGGTATCTGTATCGATATTAAAGATAATGGATGCGGGGTTTCAAAAGAACAGCTGAGCAGTATTTTTCAGCCGTTTTTCACAACAAAAGAATCTGGCACCGGCCTCGGACTTGCCATTTCCAGACAGATTATTGAAGCGCACCACGGCAGTATCTCCATAGAGAGTACTCCTGGTCAGGGAACCGTTTTCCATATTTTTCTTGGATGATAAACGATTACAGCAGCAATAAAGCCACACAGCAGACCGCCTGCATGGGCTGCATTATCTACTCCACCACTTGCAAAGCCGAAATAAAGAGAAAATGCAGCCATAAGCAGCATCTGCTTCATATTCAAATCTGCGACTCTTCCTCTGTGACGTATGATCACATAAATCATTCCACCCATCACTGCAAAAACAGCTCCGGAAGCTCCTGCTGACAGTGAATAATTTCCTGTCCGCATATCCCAGATCAGAGAAATCAGATTCCCGCCCAGTCCTCCAAGAATATAAATCAGCAGAAATTTCATTTTTCCGGTAACTGGTTCCAGGCGCTGTCCCAGAACAAACAGTACCAGCATGTTATTAATCAGATGTGGCGCACCGAAATGCAGAAACATACTGATAATCATGCGATACCATTGTCCCTGCTCTATGATAAGTGGTGCATAAACAGCACCACATTCCAGCATATGCTGTCCATTCTCTGAACCACCGGTGAATTCCACAATAAGAAAAATAAGAGTATTCAACAAAATCAGTAGTGCAGTCACAGGTTCTCTCTTTATTTCTTCCACTTTAGTCCTCTTTTCTGCAGTTTTTCATGATAGTCTCAAAAACTGCGCCGTTATAATCTGAAAATTCAAATCTATTGGACTATTTTAACAGATTTCCATTATACAGACAACCTGTGGTCTATTATATAATACGACATAAACCTGATATTTTCGCTCTGTTATTTCAAAAAAATATAACGAGCCTGTGCAAAATCCACTTCATCTTCGTCTTCCAGAAGGCGGTCTTCTCCGTTTTTCAGGATCTGACCATTTACAGACGTTCCATTTCTGGAATTCAGATCTGTCAGATAATACTCCCCCTCTCTTTTTCGAATCTTTGCATGGATACGACTTACGGTAGGCATATTGATCACTGCATCCGCTGCAGTCTCCAGCTTTCCGATTACTGTAATATCCCGATCCAGATATATGGTTGCCAGCTCTCCTGGCTCACGGCTGACCAGCGTAGCCGGTCCCTTTGTTATTCCCACCGATAACACTACTGTCTCTCCAAAACCCTCCGCATTTTCTTCTGATACTTCGTGTTCTTTTATTTCCGGTTGCTCACATTCTCCAGATTCCGACCACCCTTTACCATCTGGTAATAATGTTCCAGATCCAGTGCCGGGATCCTGTTTAATCCTGGTTTTGCATCAACCAATGCCAGACAATGTTTTGTCCCTTCTGCTTCATGAAATTCTTTTATGACTACCTGATGTCCTGCATATGCCTGATCCAGATACTTTGGAACCATTTCCTTTACTGCTTTGTAGAATTCCTCTCTGTCCATATTTAGCCTCCTGCTCTTATTTTTTCATCTACTTCTTTTAGGCATTTTCCGATGGCTTCGATCACATTCACCGTCACACCATTTCCTGCCTGCTTATATAACTGGTTATCTGATGTAACAGCTTCCATCTTGTCAATCTGTTCATCCCGGTATCCCTGCAGCCGCAGACATTCCCTTGGTGTCAGCCTGCGGATCCTCCCATGGTAGATGATCCCATGCCGGTCCGATGCTGTGATCGTGAACATCGCTTCCTCCGGTTCCTTCATCCTCCGTCCATTCTGCCTGATCTTTTCCTTTGCCGGATTGATCACGGCTCTTGGTCCTTCTTCCACCAGTACTCCGGAAGATTCCCCTTTATGGTTATGAATGCTGGAGTCCTGTCTGGTATTTAAGCACCTTGCATGTTCCGTCACCAGCGGCGGTACAGACATATCCACGAAGTGAAGGGTCCCCTGATGGCTGCCTGTTGTCAGTGTGTGGGCGATATTCCGTCCCACACGCCCTCTCCGGCTGTTCATTCCTGGGTAACCTAAGTCAATGCTGTCTCCTTCATAAGCCATCTTATATCCTTTTTTCGTATTTTCCTTGATCGGCACTCCCACGTCATAAAGACCGGTCTTGCCTCCCATTCCACCTGCCCCACTGGTCAGTGTGCAGCTCAATCCTTTTGGGTCGTAGACTCTTTTTCCCTGTTCTCCGGGGATGCGCTGTATAAGAGCTGCTTCATTTGTTTCTGGGAAAGGTAATATTTTTCCGGCACATCTTGAATCAAGATATCCGATAATATACACACGTTTCCTTGACTGGGGGACTCCAAAATCCTTGCTGTTAAGCACTTTCCCTTCGACATGGTACCCCAGTTCAGAAAACGTATGGAGGATCGTATGAAACGTCCTCCCCTTGTCATGCGATAACAATCCGGGAACGTTTTCAAGGAGAAAATACGAAGGTCGCTTGGCTGCAACCAGTCTGGAAACTTCAAAGAAAAGGGTTCCTCTGGCGTCAGCGAATCCTTCCCTTCTTCCAGCGATTGAGAATGCCTGGCAAGGAAATCCTGCACATAAAAGATCAAAGTCTGGCATTCTGTCCGTCTCAATTTGTCTTGCGTCACTACAGAACCACTCCCCTTCCGTATCGAACAGCACCCGGTAGTTGCGGTCCGCATACAGATCAGTTTCGCAGTGTCCGACACAAGTAAAACCTCCGGCCCTTGTAAGGCCTTCACGAAATCCGCCGATTCCGCTGAATAAATCAAAAAATCGAATAGTTCCGGCTATCAACCTCCTCTGCTGTTCCAAAAGAAACAGCGCAGATTACTCTGCGCTGTCTATCCATCGGTATCATTCCGTTGCTTCGGAATCCTGTGGTTCCTCCGGATCTTCCTCCGCCGGTTCCGTTTCATTGGATTCCTCCCGCATTTTTTGCTCTGCTTCTTCGATTGCCTGCTCCAGAAGGTCGATCAAAAAATCTTTCTGTTTACATTTTTTCCACTCGACTACTTTTTTGAATCGGTTGAAGAGTTCCTCTGTTACCTGTACTGCAATCGTCTTTTTTGCATCCATGCCAATCTCTCCTTTTCTTGTAAAGTGTTCCTCGATCACCATCTGAAGGAACTTGGGTATGCTGCTTTCTGTGTCTTCGATCTCCTGGCGAACCCGTTCATGTAAGTCCAGTGGGATCCTTCCACAGATGTTTTTTAGCTCTTCCATATGCGTTTCCCCTTTCGTTTTGTTACATACAACATACCCGAAAGCCGCATAGAAAGCTATTCACAATACCCAACAAAGATCGGCATAAAATAACATGTGAAACGAAGCATATGCAATAACATTACATCACATTCAATAGGCATCCCCCCTCTCAAAAGATATCATCTATTTTGGACAGAAAATCCAGCATCTGATCCGGAAGTTCTTCCGTTTCCTTTTTCTGGGTCAGGTCACAGCCAGAGAGTTCTTCCCGGATAGCATTTCGGATGAGCTTCTCCAGCTGGTCTTCCTTTTCAGCTTTTAAGATCACTGAGACCAGATGCTGTGACCGCTTTCTTTCTGGAACACTCTGCAGAATCTCCCATGCCTGGCGGTGATCTTCCTTTTCCAGATTCGGCCTGAAGGAAAAAACGGGCCGTTTCATTGTGCCCGTATCTGCCCTACGATCCGTTCAAACCCCGCAGCGTTGGCATGGATGTCTGTTAGGTATACAGGGCCACACAAGCCGTCATACGTGGTCACCTGCCGTTTTAAAATGCTGGCTCCACCACCCATGATCACGGAGGGAAGTGCATGCAGGTCAAAGCCAGCCTCCATGATTGCAGATAAGATCTTTTCTGTATAAAGCCTTCCCTGGAAGAGGATGATATCCTTTACCTCCTGTTTTAAGCTGCAGTTTCTTCCATTTAAAATGCGCTCGATCTGCGTGTCCGTTACAGACAGGCCGGTATTTCTCCTCACCTGTTCGGTGATCTCATCAATACAGCGGATCACGCCCAATTCCAGGCTCCGGCAGGTAGAGGCATTTGGAACACCATTGTCAAGCCGCATCAGATCCACAGTCCATCCACCAATATCCACCAGAAGAACAGAAGGTTCATTTTGAACATACTCTGGATGAAGAGCTAATGCAGAATACCCCTGCGGGAACAGTTTTACATCTCTTATCCATATCTCATAGCTTTCATCCTCATAGCGAAAACGAACAGGCTGCTCTTTTCTTAAGAGATATTCCCGGAAAGATTTCTTTTCCCGGCCAAATCCCGCAAGAGGAAGGCCGGCTGCCAGAACAACTTCCGCTTTTCGTTCTCCTTTTCGAAAACGGATCTCCTGTGCAATAGCTGCCAGTGTCAAAATATAATAATTATCGTTAGATGTCTTGTTTTTCACCAGCGTCTGCCGCTCCGTTCCGCACACATAATATTTTCCCTTATACTGAAGAACATTCTGCATGGTATAAGGCTCATAATCATAACCGGTCAAGCCAGTAGGAAAAGACACATGCGCCGTCTTGATCGCATAGTATCCATGATCGATTCCTATATTCATGGGATAACCACATCCTTTCTCAAACACTTTCCTTTTTGAAAATCCTCCCCTGATCCCCAGAACCTTTTCTTTTTCCAGCCGGTAAGATTTCCAATAGAAAAAGGCCATATGCTTTTATTGACATACCGCCTTTTATTTATCTTTCAAAAAAGAGTTTTATGGATTGATCTCACATGGATACAGCTGTAGAAAAAGTTCCTACAGCTGCATATTATCTGATATCAAAACACTCTTTTTTGATTTTCGTTTTAAATTTTTTCTTCTGTATTTGACCTCGCATCCCCAGAACATGCCACACTCATGGCACAGGGCATACCACAGGTGGGTGTTTGGCTGACACCGCTCGCGAATTTCCCCAAGGCCTTGCTGATTACAGCCTTAGGCTCAATCCTTTTTTATCATCTGTTGCGTATCATTATCCCCCAGCCACGCTCTTGGCGAAAGGCCGCCACAGCCTTATTTTCAGCTATAATGGATCGCTCCGGTCAAATGCTGCTCCTTCATCGCGCTTATGCTACTACGCTCCTGCGTCTGGGAATGTACCTGTAGAATGGATATTTTCTTGTCAAAGAGCTAGTAGAGAAAAATATTCCTCTAATAACTAGCCGCCGAAAACACCCATTTTCTTTCACATTTTTCAAAATTTTTTTAATTTATATGAATAATTCGTTTTCTTTTCGATTGGAACAGACCTTGGCAATCTTTTTTGAAGCCACTGCCAGCAAAAGTTTGCTTACCGTTCTGGCCTTTTCCGGACAGATCTCCACACAACGCATGCAGGATATGCACACATCCGGATCCGTTTTTCCAGGGTTATCCACAGGGATGGCTCCTACCGGGCATTTTCTTGCACATAATCCACAGCCTTTACACGCTTTTCCTGCCTTTGGTTTTAATGGAACACCATTATACTCCCTGTATGGAGTATTTCCCGGTACCTTTATATTTGTAATTTCAGTATTCTTTTCCAGCTTGTCAATGATCTCACCCGCAAAATCCACCAGTTGGGCCTGATCTTTTGCATCCGGCCGTCCAGCTGCAAACTGATGCATAATGGAGTGTTCTGCTATCGCTGCAATTGCTGCCACACATGTAAAATTTCTGGAACACAAAACATCTTCCAGTTCTTTCAGGGTATCCTCATATGCCCGGTTTCCATATACCGTCACCAGAACCGCTTTTGCTCCGTTTCCCTCAAAGTGCTTTAACCGATCTACCGCTGGGGCCGGCACTCTGCCTCCATAGGATGGCACCCCTATAATACAGACATCATCCTTCGTAAAAGCATATGACTCTGGCAGATCTCGTTTTGAAAGATCAATCTCCTTATAGCTTCCAAATTCATTGGCAATGGTTTTTACAACGGTTTCCGTACTTCCTGTTGGACTAAAATAAATGGCCTGTGTCGTATTCATAATCTCTTCTGACTCTCCTTTGTGCAGATTTTGAGCATCGGCTCCACTTGTTTCCAAAAATCAATTACTGGCTTTACTGTCGTGTGTTCAAAATCAATATAGTAGTAATTCTTCGTCCCTTCTCTTCGAACAGCAATGATCCCTGCATTTAAAAGAACCTTCAAGTGATGCGATACTGCTGATCTTGATATATGACTTCGCTTTTGAATATCACCCACACGTATCCCGCCATTTCCACCAGTTTCGATCAACACCAGCAGGATCTCCTGACGGACTTCATCTCCCAAAATTGCCATGATAGGCCTGGCCTGATTGTAATTTTGGATAAATTGCTGTTTTTGCTCTTCAAAAGTATTTCCCATATATAACCTCCAATGGTCAATCTTTATTGACCATTATAGCCTATCATGGCACAAGCGCAACATTCGTCCTTCAAATCGAGTTCATTGCTTATAGAATTTCGGAATCTTGTCTGGAGTTTTTACGGAATTCCTTCAGCCACAAAGCATGCAGCTTCTTCTCAGACTCTGTATATCCTTCCCTCAGCCATGCCGGGCGGTCCATTTGGAAAGCCTGAAGACATAAAAATTCTTCTTTAAACTGCGGGGCAAATTCTGCCCAAATTTCCAGCGAATACTCTTCAAACCCTAAATATACGGAGAGATACGTCAGCCGGTCCAGATCTCCGATCGTCATTGGGATTTTCTTTTGCAGAAGTTCCCGGTCATGGTCACCACATAATTTCCAAAAATTTTCCCTCTCTTCTTTGTTCTGCAGCATGATTCTCTCCTTTTTCAGCCATTCCCCTGTATAATCATTTCCGTTTTGCAGACAATACACCATAATCAAACATAGAAAATGCCTGATGTTCTGCCAGTTCCCACACCTTTCGGATCAAACGATCTACATCCCTGTCGCCATCTGTGCCAAGGCGTGTATTTAAGCTTTCTCGTAAGCTGCTGACTTCCTGGCATAAGCAACTGCAATACTTCCCCATCTCATAGTCACTATCAGCAGGCTGGCAGAGGGGCAGAGAAATATACTCTGCCTGAATGGATCTATTTAACATGTTCCAAAGTCTTCTTTTTCCTTCTTCTGTTTTTCTATCCATGCTTATCATCCTTTCACATATAGCACAGGTGTCTTGTCTCACTTTTACAACCGATTGTACGCTTACAACAATGTAAAATCAATGTATGTGGTGCAAAAAGTGAGACAAACTTACAGTTTTTTGACAGAAAGAGAGCGGTCCTGTATGCCAAAACCCAGAACACATTCCGGTGAAAAGAATCTTATCAGCCACCGGCTCATAGAACTTAGAAAACGAGATCATCTCTCGCAGCGTGATCTCGCTCAGAAACTGCAGCTTGCCGGATATGACATGGATAAAAATGTGATCACCAGAATTGAGACCAACAAGCGTTATGTTACAGACCTGGAACTTAAAGCATTTTCTGAACTATTCCATGTTTCATATGAATATCTTATTGATGGAAAGTAACAAAGAAAGAACAGCCACAAACCCACTCAGCATTATGAATGGGCTTATGTCTGTTCTTTTTGGTATGAAATAAAGCAGCTATCTTTTTCCGATCAGTCTTGCCAGATCCTTCATTCCAGCTTTATATGCCTGCTCTACATATAAGATCCATCTTCGATTTACCGCAGATACATAGGCATCTACCTGTTTTTTTACCGGCTTCGTCAATCCCATTGCCTGGATCATATTTTCCTGAAGGGTGACCTCAGTCAATGCCTCTCGATACTCCAGATTTTCAGCTTGGAGTCCCATCTCAACATCATCGATCCGTCCATCCATAACATAATCCAGAAGTTCTTCGTTAATTTCATCATCTATATCTCTTTTCCTTACGGTATCTTGAATCTCCGCCAGCATTCTTCCATAAGAAAACATTCGAGCCTGTCCTAAGAAAAAGCAGTATTTTCGTTCCATACGTTCTGCCTGGTCTTCCAAATCCAAATGTTCTATCAGCTTTTTATGCTCCGTTACTGTTAAATTGACCTCTTCCTCCTCTGCATAAAAAATTTTCAAAATCGCAGGATATTCTTCTAAAATTTTTTTCTGTGCTTCTTTGATCCACCTATATCGTGGATTTCGCTTGCGTAGAAATTCTGCCACTTCCTCTTCTACTTTTTCTCCCATTGGAGTTTCATCCCATAAAAACTCATCTTGTTTCCCCATATGCAAATCTCCTTTCTGCATGATAATTGTCCACTTTCGGCATGACACAATATACCATCTTTTCGGAGAAAAGCTATTCACACAATGTGACAAATATTAAGATAAAGTTTTGTTTATTTTGTCTTTTTACTATAATCCTATTTAGATATTCTGAGTTTAAAGCCTTCGCTATCTGGTAGTTTGAAAAACTCTTATTATTATGCCGTTATACTGGATATAAAAATCTTACTAACGCGAAACTGCTTACATCCCACCATACAACTTTGAGTTTAACCTCAATTCTATTTCTTCTCTAGAACACCAAATTAACTTTGAAATTAAATTTATTCATATAATGTCATTCTGAAATAAAATCAAACAATGATAACTGATTGATATCGTATTTTTTCTTGTATTCTTGAATAATATCTGGCATCTCTTTCCTCATCATCCTTTCTTAATGACCCATTTTCTAATTCACAATATCTTTCCAGCATAATCTTCTTTGCTTTATTTATAAAATTATTTATATCATTATCGCTATATTGAATACCATCTGTTTCTTCACACTCTTCGCTTTCATCTTTTTTATCTTCACATTTTTCTTTTGCGCTCATCTAACACTTCATCCATGAAACATCTGCTCCTTTCTGGAATCTGCATTCCTCACTTTGCGGGACAAAGGTTCCACAAGCTGTGACGCACATCTTGCAGAAAGCATTTTCCAAACACACCCTAGTTTGTGGGAAATTATTGATTGAGAAACAGATATAAACTGGTTATAATAAAAATTAAGAAAAGCAGTACAGATCATGAAAATGGAGGAAATTATGACAAAAGTACAAAAATGGTTTGCAAAATTGAGAAACCGGATTTTTTTCTCTTTTGTTGGATGTTTTTTAGGAATTATGTTGCTCATTATGTGGGTGTTTCAGTTTTCTTCACAAAAATATTTTTCGCAGCTTGTGGTAAGCAGTACCAGGCGAGAGCTTGCTTCTATCACAGATAATCTGGAAAGTACACTGCAGCACGTCATCAATTTCAGCATATCAGCATCAATCAATGATGAGATTATCCGTATTGCCCAAACGTATCCAACACTGCCGGAATCTGAAGCGGAACAATATGCTGTCCGCAAAAAAATAAATACCATTATTAATGCCATTATTGCCCTGAGCCCTAATATTGCAATGTGGGATATTATGGCAAAAGACGGAAGTTTTTTTCAGGCTGGCGGATATAATCTGTCGAAATTGGATTCGTTTGATAAAGAACAGATAATGAAACAGCATCAAAATGCAAGACAGGCGATGATAACAGGTCCTTATTTTTATCTACCTGCAAGAGAGACATTAAAAGAAAACGGGAAATATATTTTTTTGATATCAAAGCCGATTGTTGACTTAAATACCAGAGAAACTTATGGATACCTTATGTTTTTCATCGAAGCATCAACTATAGCCTCGCCATTTGTAAACTACAGGCCAAATAACAGCGAGGTTACTTTTTACATAACGGACCAGGAAAATACTATTTTACTTGCATCGGACCTGGATTACACAGGAAAAACCATACGAGAAGCCTTTCCCTTTTCCAAGAGGGATGTGGAGAATCTGGAAACACAGGGCTATTTAACCAAGGAAAATGTTGTCTATTGCTCAACACAAATGTCACTGCCAGACTGGAAGCTCATTCATGTGATTCCAATGGATGAGCTGATGAAAGAACAGCATTTGTTTGCAAGGATCTTTTTTATCTGTAATTTACTGGTGGTTCTGTTTTTTGCACTTTTATCCTGGTGGAATGCCAGAGCCATATCTGGGCCAATCCTGAATTTGAGTGCGGTCATGAAGAATGTAGTAAAAGAAGCCTATACACCGGTAGAAGTTCCTGGAACCTCTGAAGAAATCCAGATTTTATACCGTGGGTATAATACCCTTGCCGAACAGACACAACAGCTTTTACAAACCATTTATGAAGAAGAACGTGAAAAAAATGACTATCAGTTTCGGTTGATACAGGAGCAGATTAAGCCTCATTTTCTATACAATACACTTGAAATGATTAAATCTATGATAGATCTTGGTATTTATGATGAGGCAGGCGAAGCAATTTCTACACTTGCCAGATTCTATCGCCATTCGTTAAGCAGGGGATCCGATATTATAACCATTGCTACAGAAATCGATATGGTAAAACAGTATTTATACATTGAAAAATTACGCCACATGGAGTATTTTGATTATGAAATTGCATGTGAAAAGGGAACGGAACAGTACGTAATTCCAAAATTGACTCTGCAACCAATTCTGGAGAATGCAATTGTTCACGGAACAGCATCAGATGGTCATATGTGTTTTGTCTCAGTGAGCATAAAAAATGCAGCGGATACTATTGTAATTACCGTAAAGGATGATGGAAACGGAATTGAGCCGGAAAAACTCCGTCAGCTGAATAAGGACCTTGATGAAGCCCGTGGAGAGGAAAAGGGTTCTTTCGGATTATTCAGCATCAACAGGCGTGTACAGCTTTTATATGGAACCGAATACGGCATCCGACTGGAAAGTGAACCAGGAAAAGGGACAATCGTGATATTACGGGTTCCGAAGCGGGAACATTTAGACGAAACAGCATCGTCTATGCTGGAAAGAGACCAAGAAATAGCGGGGAGAAAGCACTATGAAGAAAATCGTTATTATTGATGATGAGTATTTTTTCAGACAGGCGTTAATAAAATATGTCAG
>OLRJ01002494.1_pt1 | contig 13632 bp, 7 predicted proteins | sample 1672741 | NCBI WGS metagenome assembly OLRJ01 (sample SAMEA3136719, study PRJEB25190) | human gut metagenome | biome: human gut; feature: human-associated habitat; material: faeces | place: Austria | collected 2013
TAGTTGAACAGTTCCCCTTGGTTATCGTATGTATTCGTCTTGAATACCGAAACAATCTTCCATTCCGCCGCTTCCTTTTCGGTGTCATAGCGGAATACCGGACAGCTTTTCACGGTCTTGGCACTGCCAAAACCGATCACCTGCCAGAACATTCTGCCGTCCTGCATGCTGTGCCCGTGCAAAACCTGATTATCGGAGTCCACCGTGCACATACCGTCCAAAAAGATACTGCCGTACTTCGTGCTTTCCTTTTTGTAGTTGCGGTAAAGGTAATACTGCGGGTCGTCTGCAGGCGGCGTCAGCACCGGAAAATTGATGTCTGTGCCGTCCAGCTGCACCCAGCCCGTAATGTCGCTGTTCACACTTTGCAGCTTCAAAACAGCCTCGCGGCGGCGCTCCAGCTCTGCCATGCGTTCGCTGTCCGCCGTGCCGTCTTCGGAAGAAACCGGGGCCACGCTTTCCGTGTCGCCCGCTTCGGAGTAGATTTTCTGAATCTCACCTACGTTTTTATCCGTCACATACGGGTTCACAATGAGCTCAATTACAAGCACCGCCGCCGAAACGACAAAAATCACCGAAAACAGCGTGATGAGCACCGGGAACAGAATTCTCCGCTTTCTCGGCTGCACACTTTCTTCGTCTTCATAGACTGCCACGCGCCGCATAGGCTCCGGCTCGCGGTATTTGCGCCGCACGCGTTACGCCTCGTCCACCGGCAAACCGGCAAGGTAGCGGCGCACCATATCGAGTGCTTTGGAGGCCGCGCAGTGGCGGTGCCATTCGCGGGATTTCAGTCTGCCCATCGGCTGGCGCTTTGCCACCCACGTGTTCTTGCCGTCACTCAACGCAATGTACACAAGACCCACCGGCTTTTCTTCTGTGCCGCCGTCCGGGCCCGCAATGCCCGTAATGCCCACGCCGATGTCTGCACCGCTCTCACGCACAATGCCTTCCGCCATCGCGCGCGCCGTCTGTTCGCTCACTGCGCCGTATGTCACAAGCGTCTCGTGCGGTACGCCGAGCAAACGCTCCTTCACGCAGTTTGCATACGTCACACAGCCCGTCTCAAACACGGCGGAGGAACCCGGAATATCCGTAATGCGCTTTGCAAGCATACCGCCCGTGCAGGATTCCGCCGTCGCAAGCTTCTTGCCCGCCTTTTTAAGCGCACTGACCACAAGCTCCTCCAGCGTCTCCACGTCCACACCGTACACGAAGTTGCCGATGCGCTTCTTCAATTCTTCCACCACCGGCACGCACATCGCGTCCGCTTCTTCTTTCGTTGCGGCCTTCGCCGTCACGCGCACGAACATCTCGCCTTCCTTGGCATACGGTGCCACGGTCGGGTTGCTCTGTTCCATCAGGTCTTCGATCATCTGTGCCACCGGCGCTTCGCCTCTGCCGTACACATGCACGCTGTGCGAAGCGATGACCGCACTCTGGAATTTCTCAAGGTACGGCACGGCATAGTTGTGCAGCATCGGGGTCAGTTCCGAAGGCGGGCCGGGCAGCATGATGACAATCTTGCCCTTGTCCGTCCGGAACGCGCAGCCGGGCGCAGTGCCGTTGTCGTTTTTCAGCGCGGTGCAGCCCTCCGGCAGCATCGCCTGCTTCATCTGGTTTTCGGTCATGCCGCCGTTTGCAAAGTAATCGAGCAAATGCTGGTAGCTCTGCTCGTGCAAAACGAGCTTCTTGCCCGCAGCCGCCGCCACGGTCTCTTTCGTCAGGTCGTCGCCCGTCGGCCCAAGGCCGCCCGTCGTGATGAGAATATCGCTTCTGTCGAGCGCGTCGTAAACGGCCTTTTCCAGTCTGCCCACGTTGTCGCCGACTACGGCGGCGTAGAGCAGATCAATGCCGAGCGCCGAAAGCGCCTTTGCAACGATTGTTGTGTCCGTGTTCACGGTCTGGCCGAGCAAAAGCTCTGTACCTACCGATAATACTTCTGCCTGCATGGTAAAATTCCCCTTTCTTACAGATGACGGATCTCCGTCTTTTCAAGGCAATTTTTCAAAAGCTGTTCCACATCAAGCTTCTGTTCCGCAGCCTCCACCACGTTCAACGTGGGGCGGGTGCGCGGGTGCTTCGGCGTAAACACCGTGCAGCAGTCCTCATACGGCTCAATGGAAATATCATACGTGTCAATGCGGTGCGCAAGCGTCACGATTTCCGACTTGTCGCTGCCGATAAGCGGACGGAAAACCGGCATATTCGCCGCGGCGTCCGTGCAGGCGATGGCCTGTATCGTCTGGCTTGCCACCTGCCCAAGGCTCTCACCCGTGATGAGTGCGCTGCATTCGCGCTCGCGTGCAATGCGCTCGGCGGCACGCATCATAAAGCGGCGCATAATCACGGTCGCAAGCTCCTCCGGGCAGTTGTCTCGAATTTGCTCCTGAATTTCGGTGAACGGCACGGTAATCATGTCCATTCTGCCCGCGTATTCGCCGACCTTCTTCAGCAGCGCCACCACCTTTTCATGTGCGCGCTCGCTCGTGTACGGCGGGCTCGCAAAGTGAATGGCCGTCAGCTCCACGCCGCGCTTTGCCATCATCCACGCCGCCACCGGGCTGTCGAGGCCGCCGCTGATGAGAATGGCCGCCTTGCCGCCCGTACCCACCGGAATGCCGCCCGCGCCGGGCTTCGTCTCGCCGTGGATATACGCCGCTTTCTCGCGGATTTCCACGCGCACCGTGATCTCCGGGTTATGCACGTCTACGGAAATGTGCGGGTTCGCGCGCAGCAGCGCCGCGCCCACCTCGCGGGAGATTTCCATGGAGCCGAGCGGGAACTTCTTGTCCGCACGCTTCGATTCCACCTTGAACGTCTTAAAGCCCGCAAGTGTGTCATTGAGGTATTCCGGCGCCATTTTTGTAATGGCATCCATGTCCTTTTCACACACGCAAGCGCGCGCATAGCCGATGACGCCGAAAATCTTCGAGATGCGCTCCTCGGCTTCGTCAATGTCCGCGTCCTCGTCCTTCGGTTCAATGTAAATGGTGGACTGCATGGAGTACACCTCAAAGTTGCCCGCGCGCGCAATGCGGCGGCGAATGTTCTTTAACAGCCGGTCTTCAAACGTGCGGCGATTCAATCCCTTTAAGACGATCTCGCCGAGCTTGACCAGAATCACTTCCTGCATGACAAAATTCCTTTCCGTCTATAAACTCACGCTTACGCGTGCGAAAGCGTTTGGAGGCCCTCTTTCAAGGCGTCCGCAAACGCGTCCATTTCTTCTGCTGTGTTTTCCGCCGAAAGGCTTACGCGCAGCGATGTTTCAACGCGCTCCTTCGGCAGCTGCATCGCGCTCAGAACGTGGCTCGGTTTTGCCTTGCCGCACGCGGAACCGCTTGAAACAAAAATGTTTCGCTCCGCCAAAAAGTGCAGCATCGTCTCCGCACGCACGCGCCCTGCCGAAAGATTCACAATATACGGCAGCGCGTTTTCGGGCGAGTTCAAAACAACCTCCGGCATCGCTTTCAGCCGTTCAATCAAATGCGCCTGCACCGCTTTTACGTGTGTGAGCGCCTCTTTTTCCGTCATCATGTGCTTCACCGCTTCGCCGAACGCACAAATTTGCGGCACGCCCTCGGTGCCGGGGCGCAGATTTTTCTCTTGCCCGCCGCCGAAACTGTGCGGCAAAATGCGTATGCCGCTTTTCACGTACAGCGCACCCACGCCCTTCGGCGCATGCACCTTGTGGCCCGAAACACTGATGAGGTCAACACCGAGCTTTTTCGGCTGGAGCGGAATTTTGCAGAAGCCCTGCACCGCGTCCGTGTGAAACAGCGCCGGGGCCTTTTTCCTCTTGATCATGCCTGCAATGTCTTTCAGCGGCAGCAAAACGCCTGTTTCGTTATTCACCGCCATCACGCTGACCAAAATCGTCTTCGCATCAATGGCCGCGTCAAATTTCTCTTTCGGAATATTTCCGTCCGCATCCGGCTGCACATACACAACCTCAAAGCCCTCTTTTTCAAGCTGTGCCATCGTATTGAGCACCGCCGGATGCTCGATCGCCGTCGTCACAATCTTGTTGCCCGCGCGCTTTTTCGCATGCGCCGCACCCAAAATCGCAATGTTGTCGCTCTCTGTGCCGCCGGACGTGAAATAAATCTCCCCCGGCTGCGCCGAAAGTCTCTCGGCAATGATCTCCCGCGCCGCAGTCATCTCCTTTTCCGCCGCAAAGCCCTTGCTGTGCAGCGAAGAGGGGTTGCCGTAGCATTCCGTCATCATGTAAAGCGCCTTTTCCGCCGCCTCTTTTGAAACGCGCGTCGTCGCGCTGTTGTCCAAATAAATTTCCTGTGTCGTATCCATCATTATCCCTTACAGTTTTCGGTAGCCGGTCGAAAAATCGACCACATTTCTAAGCGGCTCACCCGCCAGAAAACGCTTTAAATTCTCCGCCATAATACGCACAATGCGGTCGTGCGTCTCCTGCAAATGGTATCCGCCGGAGATATGCGGTGTGATGACCGCGTTTTCCATCTTCCACAGCGGGTGATCTGCGGGCAGCGGTTCCGGGTCGGTCACGTCCACGCCCGCGCCCGCAAGCTTTCCGTTTTCCAGCGCCGCGCACAGCGCATCTGTGTCGACGATCATCCCGCGGCCGACGTTTAATAAAATCGCGCCGTCCTTCATCTTCGCCATGCGCTCTGCGTCAAACATCCCCTTCGTTGCCGTCGTGCCCGGCAGCGTGATGGCCACGCAGTCCGCCTGTGGCAAATATTCGTCAAGCTTATCGGTGTGGATGAGCTCGTCCACAAAATCGGGCTTATCCGTACCCGTGCGGCGCACACCGATCACCCTTGCGCCCAGCGCTTTCGCACGCTTCGCAAATTCCCCACCGATGTCGCCGAGGCCGAGCACCAGCACCGTCGAGTTCCACGCCGAGCGCACCTGCCCGAGGTCGCACCACTTGCCCGTGCGCTGCACATCGCGGTACAAATGCAGCTTTTTTAAAAGTTCAAGCCACACCGCGACCATGTATTCCGAAATCGCAAGGCCATACGCGCCCGTTGCATTCGTCAAAACAGTCTCCTCCGGCAGACAGCCGTGGATATACCCGTCCACGCCCGCGCTGTTCGTCTGCAACCATTTAAGCTTATCGCCGGTCGAGATGAGCTTCGGGCTCACGTTGCCGAGGATTATATCCGCGTTCTGCACGTCCTCGCGCTCTGCCTTGCCCTCTTTATAAATAAACGTCTCCCCCGGCGCGACTTCTTCGAGCCACACGCGCTGATAGGGCTTCGTCTCCATCGCAACTAAAATGTTCACAGTGTCTCGATCTCCTCTCTCCACACCGTATTGCACGCATCGCTCGGCATACGGAAATCGCCGCGCGGCGAAAGCGTCACAGAGCCCACCTTCGGGCCGTCCGGCAGGCAGGAGCGCTTAAACTGCTGTTGGAAGAAGCGGCGGTAGAACGTTTTCAGCCACTTTTTAATGGTCACGGCGTCATACTGCCCCGCAAATGAGCGCAGCGCCATCGCATAAATTTTACGCGGAGTAAACCCAAAGCGCAGCATATAATACAAATAGTAATCATGCAGTTCATACGGCCCCACAAGATCTTCCGTCTTCTGTGAAATTTCGCCGTCCTTCGGCGGCAATAATTCCGGACTGACCGGCGTGTCCAAAATATCAAGTAAAACACGGCGCAGCTCGTCGTTGCCGTGCATCGCCTCATAACGCACGAGGTGGCGCACCAGTGTCTTCGGGATAGACGCGTTCACCGCATACATCGACATGTGGTCGCCGTTGTACGTCGCCCAGCCGAGCGCAAGCTCGGAAAGGTCGCCCGTGCCGATGACAATGCCGCCGTGCTGATTCGCAATATCCATCAAAAGCTGCGTGCGCTCGCGCGCCTGCGAATTTTCATACGTCACGTCCAACACCTCGGGATCGTGCTGAATGTCCTTAAAGTGCTGCTCCACCGCCTTCGCAATCGGAATTTCGTCAAAATGCACCTTGAGCTCCTCCGCAAGGCACTGCGCGTTGCTCTTCGTGCGCGCCGTCGTGCCGAAGCATGGCATCGATACCGTGCGGATACCCGTGCGCGGCAGGCCGAGCATATCAAACGCGTTCGCCGTCACAAGCAACGCCAACGTGGAATCGAGACCGCCCGAAAGCCCAATGACCGCCGTTTTACAGCCGATGTGCTTCAGTCTCGTCGCGAGACCCGTCGCCTGCATTTTGAGGATCGTCTCGCAGCGTGCGGAAAGGTCGGCGTCGTCCTTCGGCACAAACGGGTACGGGTACGCCGTGCGCGTCGTCTCAAACTCGGGCAGGTCCATCGAAGCATCGATGATGTCGCACACAGGCTCGTCCTGCCACGTATTCATGCGGCGGCGCTCCTGCACAAGGCGCTCCACGTCGATGTCGCCGTAGGTGATGCCGTTCGTAAACAGATCGCTCTCGTTCAGTAACGAGCCGTTTTCGCAAATCAAATTGTGTCCCGCAAAGATCATGTCCGTCGTGCTTTCGCCAAAGCCACTGTCCGCGTACACATACGCTGCAAGCAGACGACCGGAGTGCATGCGCAGCATGTCGCGGCGGTACTGCGCCTTACCGATAATTTCATCGCTGCACGAAAGATTTAATAAAACGGTCGCGCCGCCCTTTGCAAGCGTCACGCTCGGCGGGTCTGCCACCCAAACATCCTCGCAGATCTCCACGCCCACGGTCACGTCCGGCGCAAGCTCAAACACCACGTCACGGCAGCCGTACCAGTCGCCCGCATAGCGCAGCATGCCGCTTTCCGGCGCGGGGGAAAAATGGCGCAGCTCGTAAAATTCGGAGTAATTCGGAATATGCTGCTTTGCCGGCAGGCCCAGCAAAACGCCGCGACTGAACACCGCCGCGCAGTTATACAGCGCCCCGCCGGACGGGATCGGCATACCCACCGCGCACAGAATATCGAGGTCTTCCGTCTCTTCGATGAGGTCAAACAGGCACGCCTTCGCGCTTTCCATCAGCTTTCTGTCCTTAAACAGGTCGCCGCAGGTGTAGCCCGTCATCGCAAGCTCCGGGAACGCGATGACCGAAGCGCCGTTTGCGGCCGCCTCGCGGATCATCTTCGCCATCTCGTTTTTGTTGTACGGGCAGTCCGCCACCTTCACGTGCGGTGTAGCCGCCGCCACGCGCACCATTCCGTCTATTTTTATGCTCACAAATAAGCTCCTCTCAAGTGTCACCGGAGGTGACACAATTATATTCACTTGCACAAATTCCCCCTGCCGAAAAAAGAGCAGGGGGAAACTGTTTTTATTCTCATTCGCCGGTTTCGGCCGCCGTCACAGGCTCCGGTGTGGGCTCCTCTGTGGGGGCCGCCGTCGGTTCTGCGGGCGGCGCAGGGGTCGGCTCCGGCGTAGGCGCCGCAGTGGGCGCAGGGGTCGCAGTGGGCGCAGGGGTCGCAGTAGGCACTGCCGTTGGGGTTGCCGTAGGTGTCGGGCTCGGGGAGGACGTCTCCGTGCCCGGGCCGATGCGGTAAATGGTGCCGCTTGGGCCGTAGTAGGAGGAAGGAAGCGTCTCGGTGCGGATGACCTCTCCGTCCTTCACAAAATCGCGCCAAGCGCTCGCCTCATAGCCCCAGTTGCCGCTTGTGGAAAGCACCTTTTCGCCCTTTTTAAGGTTCTGGTCCACCACGTATTTCACAGTGCTCAGCGGCGGGATCTCGCTCGTCGTCTGGGAATACACATTGATCGTGTCCCACTCTTTCGGGTGCTTGCCGTAGAACTGCACATGCAGCGTCACACCGTCCATCCAACTCATAATGTACACCGGGGTGTCAAGATCATTGCGGAACTGGAAGTCGATCTCGCCGTAACTCACCGTCGCGTCCAGGCCGATCGGCACGTACGTAGACGGTGAAGAGTGGCAGTCGCGCAGCGTGATTGTCATGCCCGCGCGCAGCGCAGCGCCGTAGATCGTTGAAGAAGCCTGACAAATGCCGCCGCCGTACATCTGCACCAGCGCGCCGCCGGAAAGGCCGCCCGCCGGCAAAAAGCCCGTGGAAGCGTTTGTGGAATCGCCCACGATGTTTTCATAAGAGAATGTGTCGCCCGGGTTCAAAACCGTGCCGTTCACGCGAGAAAGCGCCAGACCCATGTTGTGGTTGCCGTTTTCCGTATTCGTCGAGACCGTCTCAAACGAGGAGATCATGCCGAAATCTTTTCTCAGGTCGTCCACGGTCACTTTCGCCGCGGTCTCCTGCAAAGCAGCCTCCACTTCGCCGCTCGTTTTCTTAAGGAACTGCGCCTTCACGGCGGCAAGCGTTCCGTAAACGTCCAGCTTTTTGCCGTTCACGGCGTCCTCAAACACAAAGTCGCCCGCGTCAAAGTCATAAGAGCCCACGGTCGCGTCCTTAGCCTGCACGACGAAATCGCCGAGTCTTTGCTTTAATTCATTTTCAAAATTCTTGAGCGTCAGGCAGTACGTCATTTCGTAGTCGCCCGCTTTTCTCGATTTCAAAAGCCGCGTCAGCGTAATATCCAGCGTATCCACAACGGTCAGCTCGCTGCCCTTTGCGGTCATTTCGGTATCGCCGCTTTTCACCGTGACGTTAATATTCGCATACGGCTTTAACGCCGCTGCTCTGCACGCCTTTTCGGCTTCCGCGAGCTTCATGCCGGAAATGTCGATGCCGTCCATCGTGGTACCTTCCGCAAACACAGTCAGGTCTTCCGGCTCCGGGGTAGGCGTCGGCGCCGCCGTCGCCGCAGAGTCGGAAGACGTCGGCAGCTTATCGCAACCCGCAAAGCCCAGCATCAAGACAGCCGCCAAAACTGCGCCGACCGCCGCCGCGCGATATTTTTTCGTTTTATGTCTATACATGAGATCGCCTTTCTGAAAATCCCGGCAGCTTCTCACAGCCGCTTTTCTGTATCGTACCGACTTACTTTTTGCAGATATTCTCTCCTTTTCGCCGACAAAATACCGGCTGAGAATATTATACCTGCCGCATCTTTTCTTGTAAAGACATACGTTTAAATATGTCTTAAAAGTTTTTGAACGCATGTAGGTTCTCCGCTTACTTTAAGTATACCGCAAAGCCGCAAAAAAGTCTCCAGAAAAATGCAAATTTTCCGCAAATTTCACTCTTTTTTCGGATTTGATTTCTTAATTTCCGCACAATATATGGAAATTCACAAAAAAATGTGATAAACTGGAGCAAAGGACAGGGGGTATCTGAAAATAAGTTTTGATTTTTCAGACACACCCGATGAAAAGGCTATTGAAAAGGAGCGGTATCATGCGCATTTTGATTCTCACCTGTGCCACCGGCGGCGGCCACCTGCGCGCGGCTGCGGCACTTGAAAAATACATACGCGAAACCACCACCCACGAAGTCATTCAAATGGACTTCTTAAAAAGCATCGGCAAGCTGCTCGACAAAACCATTTGTGACAGCTACCTCTTTATGGCAAAGAAGACTCCGTCTCTCTTCGGCCGCCTCTACAAAACGACAAATAAAGATAATCCCCTTGCGGATTTCGTCCCCCGCACAACGGAGCTTCTGGCGCTCCAGCTCTATCCGCGTTTAGCGGAGGTCGCGCCGGACGTCATCATCAGCGTGCACCCGTTCGCAACAGAGATGATCTCCGGTTTAAAGGAGCGCCGCCGCATCACCTGCCCGCTTATCTGCCTCATGACAGATTACGGCGTGCACAAGGCGTGGATCGCCCCGAATGTCGATGCCTACGTCGTCGCCTGCGACGACATGGTGAACGACCTGCGCCGTCTCGGCATTCCGAAAGAGCATATCTACCCCTACGGCATCCCGGTGCACGACGTCTTCTTCGACAAGGAAGATCAGGCGAAGCTCCTCACCGAAATGGACCTCGAGCCGGAAGTGCCCACCGTGCTCTTCATGGCCGGCAGCATGGGCGTCTCCAACATCGTAGACCTCTACCGCGGCCTGTGCTCCTCCCCGCTCGATTTACAGATCATCATCATCACGGGCAATAACAAAAAGCTCTATAAGCTCTTTGAAAGCGAAATTCCGAACTCGTCGAAAAAGACAAAGCTTATCCAGTTCACAACGGAAGTAGAGCGCTTTATGCACGCGTCCGACCTCATCATCACAAAGCCGGGCGGCCTCACCGTCTCGGAAGCGCTCGCATGCAACCTGCCGCTCGCCGTGTTCGACGCCATTCCCGGTCAGGAGGAAGATAACGCCAACTTCCTGCAAACGCACGATATGGGCGTGCGCGTCACAAAGGAGAATTTCTCCGCTGTCGTGTCCTCACTCATCGAGCATAAAGAGCGTCTGCGCCGCATGCGCGAAAGCTGCCGCACATTCGATAAATCCCGCGCGAACGAGAACATCGTCGCGCTCGCCGTAAGGCTCGCAAAGGAATTCGCCTCGTATAACCCGAACATCTCGTTCTCCACGGATAAAGGCGTGTTCAACTTCCGCACCGCCGCCATCATCGTGCAGAACGGCAAGCTGCTCGTCACAAAAGACGACAGCACAGAGCACTACTACCTCCCCGGCGGCCGCGTCACCATGCGTGAAAAGGCCGAGGACGCTCTCACGCGCGAGTTAAAAGAAGAGCTGGCTGTCACCGTCGCGCCGGAGCGCGCCGTGTGGATTGCCCAAAGCTTCTTCACCCCTACAGGCAAAAAGCAGCGTTACCACGAGCTTTGCACCTACTTCACCGTAGACGCTTCCGACACCGATCTCATCACCCGCGGCGACCGTTTCGACAGCCCGAATGAACCGAGCGTCCACTTCGCGTGGTTCCCGTTTGAAGAGCTGCCGTATATCGATTTAAGGCCGGCGTTTTTGAAAACCGAAGTTCAAAACCTGCCGGAGCATACGCAGTTTATTACGCTTGGGGATTGACGCACGTTCACCGCAGCCCGTCATTTCACCCAACAAACGCCCCTCGTTTTTATCTTCTTTGACGATTGATTTTTCTCCGCACTTTTCCTATATTCAAGATAAAAAGCATCGTCCTGAACAGGAGGTCACACCATGAAAAAACGCTCGCTTTCTCATTTTGCGTACTATGCCGCAAACCGCGCATTCCCCGTTTTTCTGTTGCTCCTGCTTCTGCTCGGATTCACCGCCTGCTCGGCGGGAAAAGGCGCCAAAGCGCTCGATTATCCTGCCATGTTCGGCGAAACGAAGGATGAAGTGCTCGCAGCACTCGATGCGGAAAACCTCACCTACAAGGAAGACGACCTTTATGCCAACGCCTACGTTTTAGACCGGACCGAAACGCTCGAAAACCGTGATTTTTCGGTCTACCTGCTTTTCGATCTCAACACCGATACGCTTTACGGCTACCGCAGGACCCTAGTCGTCGAAAACCCGACCGATGCGGACTGCAAGCTGCCCGAAAAGCTCCTCAACACCCTCACCGCGCAGTACGGCGAGCCGACCACCTACCCCGGCCTTGAAAACCGCATCTCCACGCACCTCGACCGCCTGAGCACCGACGCCGTCGGTTCCGGCGAGGTCTACAACGAATACTGGTCGGTGTCCGAAAATTGCGATGCGTCACTCGGCGTCAGCTTTCTCCCCGACGGCCGCCTTTTTGTAGACATCGTCTGCCAAACCCCGCGAACGTAATTTTAGTAAAACTTCAAAAGGACAGCTTCCCCGGAATGGACACTTCACATAAAGAAGTGTCCGTTGCGGCATTTATAAGTATTTGTAAAGACGGTTGGATATGATGAATTTGTAGTAAGAATTAAATTATTATGGAGGAAAACTATAATGAAATCATTGTTTGAACAAAATGGCGGTACTTACTGCAAACAAAGCGATTATCTCATTCCAAATCTTACACTTCCTAAGAATGAAGAAAACAATATTGGTGTTTATGGTAAATTACATTTGTGTTTTTTACAAGAACACAGTAGATTGACTTATATAAATTTACTTACAAGCGGAGCACTTAATGAATATCTTTCCGAGATTGACAAACAAGCACGGGAGCGTTTTTATTGGATTGTAAGACAGTTAAAAACAACACAGGGCATTACTGAACAGCTTAAAGTTAATAGTCCTATGGAATGGGTTAGAAAAATGGATTGTATCAGGCATCAAGCGGAAGAAGTTTTTATAAGAGATCTATTACATAATTGAAGAGTATATTACTGAAAAACGATTGCTTCTATAATTAATTTTAAAACTATAGAAATGCAATCCGTCTGTTTCCGTGGCTACTATGACAGCGTAGTGTATTTGAAAAAACAGAAATTTTATAACGGACTGACCGAATAAAAGACGGCGTTGGTGTGAAGCTGATGCCGTTTTTTACATAGCCAGACGGAGATTCTGCTTAAGTAGTTTTTTAGAAGCTCAACACAGTGGAATTTTTTAAAGATTTATGGTATAATTTCTTTAATTTGTATAGCATAGCTGATAGCAAATGCTATTTAAGCATAAAAGTCATTAGAACTATAGTGAATAAGGAGATTTTATGGATTTAAAAGTGCATATTAAAAATATTAAGAATATCAATAATTGCGAATTGATTCTACCTATTGAAAAAGGTATTTACTGTTTAGTTGGTGCAAACGGATGCGGGAAAAGCACGGTGTTATCTTGTGTTGCACAGAGTGTTTTTTCTTCAAGCTTGGATAACCTAAGTGAATTTGATTATAAAGAAGATTCTCTTGTTGAGTTTTATTATGCGGGACGACACACAAAGTGGAAAAACAGTAATAATGTATGGGGAACTGATTGTAATAGAGAGCAGAGAGTCCATTTCAATGGAATGTATGAGGGTAGTTTGTTTTATGGAACACGATTTAATGATTCATTGGTAGTTGATGACTTAGTAAAGAATTCGACAATTTCTTTAAACGATATTGTCGATGCAGATGCTTATGTAAAAGAACAGATGAGTTTTATTCTTCATGGTGATTTGAATCATTATAAAACATTAAAACGCATAAAAAACAAGAAAATAGCTCAGAAAGCTAATCTTAAAAATACGCCATATTTTCAAGAAATCAGAGGTAAGCTTATAAGTCAATACAAGATGAGCTCTGGTGAATGTTTATTAGTTTCGTTATTACATTTCATCTATAATGCATTGATTCGAAGAAGTTTACCCGTAGATAAACCAATATTAATGTTGATTGATGAAATTGAATTAGCACTTCACCCTGTTGCTGTGTCAAGATTAATTGATTTGTTGGATAATATCATTAAGGAGCACGATAATCTTACTGTGGTGTTGACTTCGCATTCGCCAGAAGTAATTCGAAAAATATCTCCTAACAATTTGTTTATGATAGAAGTTGATGAAAATAATGTGCTTGAAGTCTATTCACCTTGTTACCCGAGTTATGCGATTCGAGATATATATATGCACTCAGGGTTTGACTATGTAATCCTTGTTGAGGATTTACTTGCGAAATATGTTGTTGAAAAAGTTATACAGCAGAAAGCATTAAATTCTGGAAGATTAATCAATGTTCTTCCCGTAGGTGGTTGGGAAAATGTTCTGAAATTTCAGATGATGGCTTATTCTACTAATACATTTGGAATTGGTACAAAATTATTCAGTATTCTTGATGGTGACATTAAAGATAATACAAAGATAAAAAAAGATTATAAAAAGCTACAAAAAATGTTTTTGCCAATTAATAGTATTGAGAAATATCTATACAAAG
>OLRJ01002497.1_pt1 | contig 13623 bp, 10 predicted proteins | sample 1672741 | NCBI WGS metagenome assembly OLRJ01 (sample SAMEA3136719, study PRJEB25190) | human gut metagenome | biome: human gut; feature: human-associated habitat; material: faeces | place: Austria | collected 2013
TTTTCTGATAATACCAGTCAGGATACTTTTCCAGTCCCAGTTCTTTATAATGATGGCGTTCATAGTTGCAGACATTCCAGAGTTTGGAAGCTGCATAACACATATGCCCTATGATATTGGAATATTCCTGACTGATCTTTAAGGATGTTTTATGTGACAGCAGCATCCCCATTCTCCTTCTGGTTCATAGATTTTATTACGTTTATATTATAGCACAAAATGCTCTTGATTTTCAACGCAGATCCGACTCGCTTTCTTCCGAAAACCAATACAAGAATCAGGAGATATAAGGAATAAATTTTTGTTGTTATATTTTTGTGCGGATACGCACAATCCTGCGCTTTCATCTCGGTAATTGAATTGCCGAGGATTCCCGCTTATTGTCCTAAAGAATCGTAAATATTCTTTTTGGTTACAGACTGCCCTTCATATAATCTGGTGGCCTCCGCATCACTTGACTGGTAAATGACAACACTTTTATTGTCGCCGTTTACAGTATTTTCCTTGGGTACTACACCCTCTTCATATATTTTGTGTCAAAAAATCGTGTCGTGTTTTTATTTCATGAAAATGTCTTTGTTAATTTGTGATTATGGAGTATAATATTTTTAATTATACAACAAATGAGGTAATACAATTATGAAATTAAATCCATTATGCATGTGCTGTGCAGCAAACAAACAGGAAAAAAAGATCCGTAAATTCCCTGATATGGCACGTAAAACCGAATACATGCAAAAAGTTATGACACTTATTGGCAATCCCGGCGAAAATGCCTGTACCCCCAGCCTTTCTGCTGATCTCCGAAAACTTTACAGGGAATTCTGGGGCGAACCGGCTGAAGATTATACTGCTGAAAAGAAAGAATTTAATTCTCTGATGCTGGGTCTGGAATCCAATATTGAAAAAAATATCCGTTTTTCAGATGATGCCCTGAAAACAGCGCTTCTTTATTCCCGCATCGGCAATTATATTGATTTTGCCGCACTGTCCAAAGTGGACCGCAATACCATTCTCAACCTGATCCACAGAGAAAACAAAGATCCTCTGGATCCTGTGGAATATGGGCATCTGAAAGAAGATCTTTCCCAGGCTGCCAGACTGGTGTATATCACCGATAACTGCGGTGAGATCGTTCTGGACAAACTGGTGATCAAAGTGCTGAAAAGCTATTATCCGGATCTGGATATTACAGTGATCGTAAGAGGTTTTCCTGTTGTAAACGATGCCACTATGGAAGATGCACTGGAAACAGGGCTTGCTGATCTTGTTACTGTCATTGGCAATGGCAGCGATGCTCCCGGAACCTGGCTTCCGGGTATTTCAAAAGAGGCAAGAAAATGCATCGAAGAGGCAGATGTGGTTATTGCCAAAGGCCAGGGGAACTTTGAATCCCTTCATGAATGTGGACTGAATATTTATTACCTTTTTCTTTGCAAATGCGACTGGTTCCAGCAGCGTTTTCATGCCAAACCTCTTCAGGGAATGTTCCTGAATGAACGACGTATCATAACAGATTAACCATATCTCTGTACAGTTTTCGTCAGAATGACCAGCTCTCCCCGTCGATTCGTCAATCTGTCAAGAAAACTCTGAAATGTTTGTTGGATTCAGCTATGGCAACCTGTCCAGTTTTTCGTTATACTGACATCAGTTCAAAATAAGAGCGAAAGCTTATTAATGAAAACAACGAAATAATATTGGAGGGCAAGCTAATGGCAAGTTTATCTTTACAGCACATTAATAAAACATATCCTAACGGTTTTGAAGCCGTTAAAGATTTTAACCTTGAGATCGCAGATAAAGAATTCATCATCTTTGTAGGACCTTCAGGATGTGGTAAATCTACTACTCTTCGTATGATAGCCGGACTGGAAGAGATTTCCAGCGGTACCTTAAAGATCGGCGACAAAGTTATGAACGATGTAGAGCCAAAAGATCGTGATATCGCAATGGTATTCCAGAACTACGCTCTGTATCCTCACATGACCGTTTATGATAATATGGCATTTGGTCTGAAACTTCGTAAAGTTCCGAAAGATGAAATCGACAAGGCAGTTCGTGAAGCAGCAAGAATCCTTGACCTCGAGAAACTTCTTGACCGTAAACCGAAAGCTCTTTCCGGTGGACAGAGACAGCGTGTTGCCATGGGTCGTGCTATCGTTCGTAATCCTAAAGTATTCCTTATGGATGAACCTCTTTCCAACCTGGATGCAAAACTTCGTGTACAGATGCGTATTGAGATTTCCAAGATTCATCAGAGACTGGGTGCTACTATCATCTATGTAACACATGACCAGACAGAGGCTATGACTCTTGGTACCAGAATTGTTGTTATGAAAGACGGTGTTGTTCAGCAGGTTGATACACCTCAGAACCTGTACAACAAACCAGGCAACCTGTTCGTTGCAGGATTCATGGGATCTCCGCAGATGAACTTCCTTGATGTTGAGATCAAAGAAAAGGGTTCTGACGTAGTTGCCAAACTTGGTGAATATGAACTGGTTATCCCGGCAGCCAAAGCAAAAGCTCTGAAAGATGGCGGTTATGTAGGTAAAACAGTTGTTATGGGTATCCGTCCGGAAGATGTTGCAGATACACCGAATGGCTCCATGTCTTCTGTAGTTAAGGTTTATGAACTTCTTGGTGCTGAAGTATTCCTGTACTTCGATGCAAACGGAACTCAGATCACAGCCCGTGTTGATCCTCGTACCAACGCTAAAACCGGCGATCCGGTAAAATTTGATTTCGATATGGACAAAACTCATTTCTTCGACAAAGAAACTGAGCTGGTTATCACAAACTAAATTTAAACAGTGTTGCCCGGGGAGTTTTCCCCGGGTTCTTTTTTTTAGAAAGGAACTACTATGTCTTTACAGCAAAATCTTCAGAAATGCCTGGAAACCTGGAAAAATATCAGCCATCTGGATTTCTGTCTTCTCACAGAAAACAATGATGTTTATGTTACAACAGGTAGAAAACGTCTTCCTGCCAGAGACAGACTGGCAGAATTCAGAGAAGGCTCTGCCCTCTGTATTGCCAGCAGTTCTCTCTGTATGTACAAGATTATGAACAGAGGCGACTGTGTTTATCTTCTTCTTGTGTGGGGAAATGGAGACAGCCTGGCTACTATCGGTGAGCTTGCAGTATGTCAGATTCAGAGCTTGATGGAAGCATACGCAGAAAAAAATGACAAAAATTCTTTTATGCAGAACCTTCTTCTTGGCACTTACACAGAGATTGATGCTTTTAACCGGGCAAAAAAACTGCATATATCGCCTTCTGCCAGTCGTGCTGTTTTTGTAGTGGAAACCAGACAGCCAAGAAATGAGCATGCACTGGCTACCATCCGTAATATTTTTTCTGCCAGAACCAGAGATTTTATCACTGCCCTGGATGACAGCAGTATTATTGTGATCAGGGAGCTGTCTTCCACAGAATCTTATGATGATCTTGAGGACATCGCTTTTATGCTGGTGGATATGCTTGGTGCAGAAGCCATGACTCAGGCATGGGTTTCCTACAGTAATGTGGCTGAGGATCTGAAACAGCTGGCCAATGCCTACAAAGAAGCACGTACAGCACTTGAGATCGGTAAGACTTTTTATGCGGAACGAAATGTATTCGGATATCGGAGACTTGGTATCGGACGACTGATCTATCAGCTTCCGGTTTCCGTATGTGAAATGTTTATTCAGGAGATTTTTGGAGAGGAAAGTCTGGATTCTATTGATGGGGAAACTCTGGCGATCATCCGTACGTTCTTTGAGAATAATCTGAATCTTTCGGAAACATCCCGGCAGCTTTATGTTCACCGGAATACACTTGTATATCGATTTGAGAAGATCCAGAAGAAGTTTGGGCTGGATCTGAGAACCTTTGAAGATGCCATGACCTTTAAACTGGCTATGTTGGTGGCCGGGTATGTAACCTATATGAAGCGCCCATAAGGGCGCTGCAAACGTTTCTTATACGTGGACCCATAAATTTACTTCAGGAGCATCAGATGCTGTGGTGGTAAATAAAGATACTGTGGCAGATTGTCTATCGGTTTCTCCTGAAAATCATGCTTCGGTCTCATCCACCACAGAACCGAATCCTCACTCATATTCGGGGATTTCACCAGGTACTGATGTTCAAACGTCGTCTCCACATATTCCGCTGCCTCAAAAACCACGCAGTTCTCCCCGGCTTCCTGTGCCGGCTGCATCCAGTGGCCTCGAATTGCGATGTGTGTCATATCGTCTTCCACCTTGTGGCTGGTACGAAGTGTTACTCCCCAGTCCACTGCAAAAACCTGATAATCTCCCAGTTTTTTTATTCTGGAACTGTTTTTACATCCAGTCAGACGGGCTGCTTCTACAAGTCTGGGCTGTTCAAACAACTGTCTTGTATTTCCAAATGTCAGAGTCCTTCCTTCCTGAAGGAGCATCAGCTCATTGCAGAAACGAAAAGCTTCATCCCTGCTGTGTGTGACCATCAGCATATCACCCTGATACTGATTTAAAAATTCCTTCATATCCTTCTGAAGGACATCTTTCAGATATCCGTCCAGTGCAGAAAAAGGCTCGTCCAGCAAAATTGCTTCCGGGTCACCGATCATCATTCTTGCCAGTGCAACCCTCTGCTGCTGTCCGCCGGAAAGCTGTGAGGGAAGTCTGTTTTCCAGGCCTTCCAGATGATATCTCTCTATGAAGTCTTCAATTCTTTTTTCTTTTTCTGCTTTTTCTCCACGATAGCCACAGCCAATATTCTCTCTTACCGACATAGTCGGAAAAAGAGCATAGTTCTGAAAAAGATACCCGATTCTTCTTTCCTGAGGTTTGAGATTAATCTTCTGAGCAGAATCAAAAACTGTTCTTCCATTAATTACGATTTTTCCTCTGTCCGGCTTTTCAATTCCGGCAATACAGCGAAGCGTCATACTCTTTCCGCTTCCTGATGCCCCCAGAATGCCTGTTGCTGAGGTACTGCTGCTGAAAGCAGTTTTTAAATGAAAACCTTTGAAATTTTTTTCTATGTCTACTGTTATTGCCATCAGATCCACCTTCTGCTCTTCATTCCCCTGCCGGAGACAATATTGATAAGTGCTACGATCAGGAAAGAGATCAACACGATCACCACTACCCAGAAACCGGCTATATCATAGTTGCCTGCTGCTGTTTCTGCTGCAATCGCTACGGATACCGTTCTTGTTTTGCCAAGGATGTTGCCTGCAAGCATGGAAGTAGCACCGTATTCTCCAATCGCCCTTGCAAAAGCCAGAACTGTACCGGAAGCAATTCCCGGCCCTGCTGCCGGTACAATTACCTTCCAGAAGATCTTCCAGTCACTCATTCCCAGAGTCTGTCCGGCATAGATCAGATTTACATCCACCTGTTCAAAAGCAGCCCTGGCATTCCTGTACATAAGAGGAAATGCGATTACTGCTGCTGCGATCACACAGCCTTTCCAGGTCTGTACTACTTTAAAATCAAAATTTTCCAAAAGGAAACTTCCAAAAGGTCTTCTGAGGCTGAATATCAATAACAGAAAAAAGCCGGCCACTGTGGGAGGCAGTACCAGAGGCATCGTAAGGATGCCATCCAGTAATGCTCTTGAAACCGGCTTTAACTTCATGATTTTTCTGGCACAGAAGATTCCCAGGAAAAAAGCGATCGTAGTTGCTACCACTCCTGTTTTAAGCGATACCCAAAGAGGGCTCCAGTTGATTCCCTGCAAAAACTCACTCATTCACTTCTCCTTATTGATCTGAGATTATTCTGCTTCTTCTGTTGCTTCTGGTGTTTCCGTTGTTTCTTCTACTTCTGTCTCTTCACTGTCAGCTGCATCGTTGGCAGTTTCTATAGGTGCAAAACCGTATTTCTCAAATACTTCCATGGAATCATCTGTCTGAAGATATTCAAGAAATGCTTCTGCGGCCGCTTTCTCTGAATCAGATGCTTCTGAATCTACGGTAAGTCCTACCGGATAATATACAGGTGTTTTCAGAGCGTCAGCCGGAGCTTCTGCAATGATCTCAACGTCATCAGCTACGGAAGCTGCATCTGTAGCGTATACGACACCAACTTCGTTACTTCCTTCTTTAACCGCTGCAAGAACTTCTGTTACGTTCTTACCTTCGTTGATCTCCATCTCGTTTACTTTGTCCATAATTCCCATGTTTGTGAAGATTTCACGGGCATACTGTCCTACAGGAACGTCTTCGCCTGCAAGTGCGATGTTTGCAGCATCTGTGATATTCTCAAATCCTGTAACCTTTGTTTCTCCACCCTTCGGTTTGATCAGCACTACTTTGTTTTCAAGAAGATCTACCACTGTGTCCTTTTCAGCAAGTTTTTCATCAACCAGAGCATTCATCTGCTTGTCAGCCGCTGAAAAGAAAATATCACATCTTGCACCTTCTTCAATCTGTGTCTGCAGTGTACCTGAACTGTCTGCGTTGTAAATAACATTAACATCTGGATATTCTTTATTAAAATCAGTCTGAAGTTCTTCCATTGCATTACTTAAGCTTGCTGCGATAAATACATACAGATCACCGCTTGCATCCTCGGATGCTGCCTGAACATTTCCTGCTGTAAGGCCAGCTGCCAAAGATCCTGCCAACATAACTCCTGCTAATCTTTTCTTCATATTAGTTCTCTCCGTTATTTTTTTAAATACAATTCGATATAATTTTACACCTGTTCGCATTTCAAGTCAATTCAATATTGTATAAAACTCATAATTATTTTCAAAAATTACAAAATATTCATCATATTCTGTATAAAATACAAAAAGGGACATACCTGCCTGTATGTCCCCGGGATTACTGTTATAAAATATCTTAATTATGATATTTTAGTTCCAGTCTGTATCGTATCCGTCATCACCACTGTCGTCAATATATCCGCTGTCATCATAACTTCCGTCGTCACTTCCGTCATCATAGCTTCCATCATCATAACTTCCGTCATCATAGCTTCCATCATCATAGTTTCCATCATCATAGCTTCCATCATCACTGCCATCATCACTGCTGTCATCGTAGCTTCCATCATCACTGCCATCATCACTGCTGTCGTCGTAGCTTCCATCATCACTGCTGTCGTCATAGCCGGAGTCATCATAACTACTGTCATCGTAACTGGAATCATCGCTGCTTTCGTCATCAGAAGAAGAGGTCTGCTGTGAATTATCTCTTGTATCTTTTTCTTTCTTTTCTGACAGACTCATATAACGAAGATACGCTGTTTCTGAATCTGTATCCATAGTAAGAGAAGCTTTTTCCATATCTCCCAGATCAATGCTGTAGATCTCATATGTATTACCGTCTGATGTAACGATCTTCATATCATAAAGTTCTGTGGATGTGGAAGATGTATCTTCTGTGGAATCCTCAGATGTATCTTCACTGTCTGTACTCTCAGTGGAAGGAGTATAAGTATAGTACATCTGTACCTGCTCTGCTCCCTTTACGGAGGACTCGGAAGGAATCAGGTTCTTGCCCCAGTCTTCCCCACCGGAAGTCATCAGATAAATCTCTCTCAGATCTGAAGACAGGCTGTTGGTCAGATAAACAAACTTCGCATCTGTAGTCTTGACACCGATCACCTTCGGTGCAGGTGTAGATGTAGGTACCGGTGTTACAGTTACCGGAACTGCTGTAGGTGCTGCTGTTGCTTCAGGTGTAGGAGTTGCCTCCACTACAGAATCCTGTTTTTTACCGCAACCAGCCATTGTCAGAACCATGGAGATTCCGAGAACTGCTGCAAGATATTTATATTTTTTCATAATATTGTCTTCCTTTCTGTGGCGCATTGCCAGATAATAACGTTACATTCCATATTGTATACCCGTAATATATTTTTAGGCTATTATCCCATGGTTTGCCCGAATTGTCAAATCACATTATTATAACCTGTTATTCCCTGTTACCTAAGCAAGAAAGGTTTTGCCTGCAAAGTAGACCAATACCAGGATACCAAGGATGATCCTGTACCATCCAAAAGCCTTGAAATCATGTTTTTTGATGTAACCCATCAGAAATTTGATTGCCAGAATCGATACTACAAACGCCACTGCAACTCCTGTGATCAGAATCATGATCTCAGCGCCTGAAAAAGCAAAGCCGAATTTTACCAGCTTCAGAAGGCTGGCACCGAACATTACCGGAATTGCCAGGAAAAATGTAAATTCTGCTGCTACCGTTCTGGATGTTCCTACAAGGATTCCTCCGATAATAGTAGATCCAGAACGAGATGTTCCTGGAACTACTGACAGAACCTGAAAGATACCAATCAGAAATGCAGTCTTAAAACTCAGATTCTCCAGAGAAGTGCAGGTTGGTTTTCTTCTTCTGTTGTAATCTTCTACAACGATAAAGATTACACCGTAAACGATCAGCGCAATGGCAACTACCACATAATTATTAAATTTTTCTTCGATCACATCATTAAAAGGCAATGCGATCACAATGGTAGGGATACATGCCACCAGGATTTTGAACCAGAGAATCCATTTGTCTTTGTCGCAGAAGCGTTCTACAAATGCAAGAATTCCTCTTGTAAAAGCAGGTTTCCCGGCAAGGGCTCTCTTCTGGCTGGCAGAAAGAGAACGGATGTAGAAGGGCCATAATTTACCCCAGTACAGAACTACTACTGCAAGTATGGCTCCCAGCTGGATCACTACAAGAAAAAACTCCTTAAATTCCGGTGTCATATTCAGTTTGATAAATTCATCTACCAGGATCATGTGCCCGGTACTGCTGATAGGCAGCCATTCTGTAATTCCTTCAACAATACCCAGAATCACAGCTTTTATAAACTCTAAAATGCTCATGTCTGTTTCCTTTCCTTTTTATATTTATGCCGTTCATATACTGGCACAACTATTTTTATGCGGGATATTTTACGGATACCCCTTTTTCGCTTTCTAAGTATAGTATAGTTTTTTTCATTCGTAAACCACCATAGAGGTTTTATGTTAAAAAACCGGAGAAACTGATCTGATTCTGTCAGTCTCTCCGGTAATAGGTGATCTTTTATTATCTGTTGTCGATGGTTGCAATATCGATCAGTGTCAGATTATGCAGGTCTGTGTTTTCCAGACTGGTAACAAGAGCTTCTGCAGTATCCAGACTGGTAAGAACATTTACACCTGTTTCGATGGCATTTCGACGAATCACGAAACCGTCTTTCTGATGCTCTACACCCTGAGGCGGAGTATCAATAACAACATCGATCTTGTGTCCCAGAATCAGGTCCATAAGGTTCGGTGCAGGCTGTTCCAGTTTGTTGGTACGGATAGCCTTGATTCCGTTGTCTTTCAGCACTTTGGCTGTTCCTCTGGTTGCATAGATACGATATCCAAGTGCTTCAAATCTTCTTGCAATCGGTACTACTTCTTCATGATCTTCATCTTTTACAGTGATGATCATGTTTTTGTATTTAGGAAGTTTGATTCCGGCTCCCAGGAATGCCTTGTACAGAGCTTCGTTAAAGGTTTCTGCAATACCAAGGCATTCACCTGTAGATTTCATTTCAGGCCCAAGGCTGATGTCAGCACCTCTGATCTTTTCAAAGGAGAATACCGGCATCTTGATAGCGATATGTTTTGCCTCCGGCTGAAGTCCTGGTTCATATCCCATATCTTTCAGCTTGTATCCCAGAATTACCTTGGTTGCCAGCGGCACGATCGGAATTCCTGTTACTTTGCTGATGTATGGTACGGTACGGCTGGAACGCGGATTTACTTCGATTACATAAACTTCTTCTCCACATACGATAAACTGAATATTGATCATACCGATTACGTGAAGAGCCTTTGCGAGACGGCGTGTGTACTCGGCAATAGTTTCTTTTGCAGTCTGGCTGATTGTCTGTGCCGGATATACAGAAATACTGTCTCCGGAGTGGATACCTGCACGTTCGATATGCTCCATAATACCAGGAATCAGGATTTCTTCTCCGTCGCAGACTGCATCTACTTCGATTTCTTTCCCCATCAGGTATTTATCTACAAGGATCGGATGCTCCTGTGCGATCTGGTTGATGATTCCGATATATTCTTCTACGTCCTCATCACTGACTGCAATACGCATACCCTGACCACCAAGTACATAAGAAGGACGTACCAAAACCGGATATCCCAGTTCATTGGCAGCTTTTTTGGCTTCCTCTGCTGTAAATACAGTCTGTCCCTTAGGACGCGGAATCTGGCACTGTTCCAGAATCTCATCAAAGAGTTCTCTGTCCTCTGCTGCATCTACATTCTCTGCTGATGTACCAAGGATCTTTACCCCCATCTTCATAAGTGCTTCGGTAAGTTTGATAGCAGTCTGTCCACCAAACTGTACTACTGCTCCGTCTGGTTTCTCGATGTTTACGATATTCTCTACATCTTCCGGTGTCAGAGGCTCAAAATACAGCTTGTCAGCAATATCAAAGTCAGTACTTACTGTCTCAGGGTTGTTGTTAATGATGATGGTCTCATAACCTTCTTTTTTGAATGCCCATGTACAGTGTACAGAACAGAAATCAAACTCGATACCCTGTCCAATACGGATCGGTCCGGAACCAAGTACCAGAACTTTCTTTTTATCTGATGTGGCAACTGCCTCGTTTTCTGTCTCCGGTCCACCATATACAGAATAGTAATATGGTGTTGCTGCCGCAAATTCTGCTGCACAGGTATCAACCATCTTGTAAGCTGCTCTGATATTATAGCCTTCACGAAGAGCTTTGATCTCTGCTTCAGTTCTGCCACAGAGGTCTGCGATCACGTAATCCGGGAATTCCAGACGTTTTGCTTCCAGAAGAAGTTCTCCTGTAAGAGGCTGTGTCTTCAGAGCCTGCTCCATCTCTACCAGAATTGCCAGTTTGTCAATAAACCAGCGGTCAATCTTGGTGATACGGTGAATATATTCTTTTGAAATGTCCCGACGGATAGCTTCTGCGATTTTCCAGATACGCCGGTCATCTACAACAGAAAGCTCCCGGATCAGCTGATCTTCATCCAGATTGCTGAAATCATAGGACATCAGGCTGTCTACATGCTGTTCCAGAGAACGGATAGCTTTCATCAGTGCACCTTCAAAATTATGGCAAATACTCATAACTTCACCGGTAGCTTTCATCTGAGTGGTCAGTGTTCTCTTGGCTGTGATAAATTTATCAAAAGGAAGTCTCGGGATCTTGACTACACAATAGTCAAGCATTGGCTCGAAGCTTGCATAAGTCTTGCCTGTAATGGCATTGGGAATCTCATCCAGAGTATATCCCAGAGCGATCTTGGCTGCAACTTTGGCGATAGGATAACCGGTAGCTTTACTTGCCAGGGCGGAAGAACGGCTTACTCGTGGGTTAACCTCGATAACACAGTATTCAAAGCTTTCCGGATGAAGTGCGTACTGTACGTTACATCCACCCGTGATACCAAGTTCTGTAATAATGTTCAGTGCGGAAGTACGGAGCATCTGGTATTCTTTGTCCCCAAGTGTCTGAGATGGTGCCACTACAATAGAGTCACCGGTATGAACACCAACAGGGTCAATGTTTTCCATGTTGCAGACAGTAATGCAGTTACCTGCACTGTCACGCATTACTTCATATTCGATTTCTTTCCATCCTGCAATGCAGCGTTCTACCAGAACTTCTCCTACTCGGGAAAGACGGAGACCATTCTCAAGGATTTCTCTCAGTTCATATTCGTTGTTGGCAATACCGCCACCGCTTCCACCAAGGGTATAAGCAGGACGAAGTACAACCGGATAACCGATGGTCTTGGTAAATGCCAGACCGTCTTCTACTGTAGTTACGACTTTGGAGGCAGCTACAGGTTCTCCGATTTTTTCCATGGTGTCTTTGAATTCCTGACGGTCTTCTGCTTTCTTGATAGTCTCAGCAGTAGTTCCGATAAGACGAACGTTATGTTCTTTCAAAAATCCTTTTTCTTCCAGTTCCATTGCAAGGTTCAGACCTGCCTGTCCACCAAGGGTAGGAAGAACACTGTCCGGTTTCTCCTTCATGATCAGCTGTTCTACTACTTCCACTGTCAGAGGCTCGATATAAACTTTGTCTGCAATATCTTTATCTGTCATAATTGTAGCAGGGTTGGAGTTAAGAAGAACTACTTCCATGCCTTCTTCTTTCAGAGAACGGCATGCCTGTGTTCCTGCGTAATCAAACTCTGCTGCCTGTCCGATAATAATTGGACCGGAACCGATTACAAGGACTTTGTGGATATCTTTATTTCTCGGCATTATTTGTTACCTCCCATCATTTCCATAAAGCGGTCAAAGAGATAGCTGGAATCCTGAGGACCGGGGCATGCTTCCGGATGGAACTGCACTGTAAAAATATTTTTGCCCTCATAAGCCATTCCTTCGTTGGTACCGTCGTTTACATTGATAAATGCAGGTTTTGCGATATTTTTCTTTTCCAGCTGTTCTGCATCTACTACATATCCATGGTTCTGGGAAGAAATGTATACACGTCCTGTAGCCAGATCCTTCACCGGATGATTGCCGCCTCTGTGTCCGTATTTCATCTTGTAAGTATCTCCGCCGGTGGCCAGTGCCATCAGCTGATGTCCCAGGCAGATTGCAAAAATCGGCACATCGGATTCGTAAAGTTTACGGATTTCTTCTATTATAGTAGTGCATTCCTTAGGATCTCCAGGTCCGTTGCTGAGCATAATGCCATCCGGCTGATCTTTTAGAATTTCCTCTGCCTTGGTCAGTGCCGGATAAATGGTAACCTGACATCCTCTTTCATTAAGGGAACGTGCAATGTTTCTCTTGGCACCAAAATCCATCAATGCGACTTTCGGTCCGTTGCCTGGAAGTACTTCCTTTTCGCGGCAGGTAACTTTTTCTACGACTTTGCCGGTTGTATATGCTTTTAAACGGGGAATAATTTCATCTAAGTCATAATTTTCATTGACAGTGATCATACCATTCATGGTACCTTTTTCACGAAGAATTTTTGTAAGAGCACGAGTATCAATACCGGCAATACCAGGTATATCATGTTTTTCCAAGAAATGTTGAATCGTATCCACACTACGGAAGTTACTTGGGATACGGGATAATTCACGAACAATAAAACCATCAATCCAAGGTTTTCTGGATTCCTGGTCCTCATAACAAATTCCATAATTACCAATCAAGGGGTAAGTCATGCAGACAGCCTGTCCTGCATAGGATGGGTCCGTCATAACTTCAAGATATCCGGTCATCGATGTGTTAAAGACAATTTCACTGATTACTTCTCTTGCAGAACCGATACTGGTTCCTGTAAATACATGACCATCTTCTAATATCAGAAACGCTTTCATATAATCTCCCTTTCTCTTGTTTTATCCTAAATCTTCAAGATTGTATCATACGAGTTATCTTTTTTCAACAGGTTACGACACTAAAAATAATTCAGTTGTACAAAAAAACTTTTCTGTGGTGAAGTGCACCGGAATTGTTGTAGTTGAAAATAAAATTAAAAAAATTTTATTTTTTCTCTTGACATTTGTTTAATTCTAAGTTATTATAATCAGGCAGTCGCGAAAAGCGATTGGTTATAAAATGCAGAAGTGGCGGAATTGGCAGACGCGCAGGCTTCAGGTGCCTGTGGTCGCAAGATCGTG
>OLRJ01002500.1_pt1 | contig 13616 bp, 10 predicted proteins | sample 1672741 | NCBI WGS metagenome assembly OLRJ01 (sample SAMEA3136719, study PRJEB25190) | human gut metagenome | biome: human gut; feature: human-associated habitat; material: faeces | place: Austria | collected 2013
GACGAATCTGATATGGAAACTATCTGAATATATTTTAACATTTTGAGTATAAAAAAACAATGTAAAAAGATTATATGATGAGAAAATGTAATTAAATTCAGAAGTACCGTATCATTTGTCCGGTGAAAGTGTAGCTGTATTAGTGCCGGGAATCACTGAAAGCTGCGGTGAACGAGTAACTTCATCAAAAATCTGAGTAATCTTTGCTGAAAAAGCAAATGAAATTCAGAAATGAAATCTTGGCTAAGGATTTCTGTGGGCATTGAAACATAATGAAAATATCTTGCCCGAAATTTGATGTAGACGTAGTGTAACATAGTGCTGTAATAAAACGCAATAGAAAAATAAAAATATTTCTAATATAGTCTCCACATACTTGGAAAAAATAAAACTATATCAGAGGTGGCAGCTATCTCACATCTGATATAGTCTGATATATTATACATAATGATCAAGTGAAAATGTCATTGCTTTCTTTGTGACAGGGTGCCTGAACTCCAACTGATATGCACAAAGACACAGTGGTGTGCGCCTCGCGGTCAGCTTCGGTGAGTCGGGGTTATACTTCGTGTCACCGATGATCGGGCAGCCCATACCGGAAAGCTGCACACGAATTTGATGATGGCGTCCAGTATCTAACTTGATTTTTAGCTGGCTGGTCGCGACAGGAATTGCGGAAGCAATATCAGCAAAAAATGTAGTATCAACTAAATCATAATGAAGCTTTGCTAATTTGGCATCTGCAGTACCTTTCTGACAGATTCTGGAAGTATTTGTTCTGGCATCTTTTACAAGGAAGTTTTCTAAATCAGCAGATGTTGGTTCTGGCGTTCCCGCAACTAATGCATAGTAATGCTTACCGAAGCCGGAAGTTGTAAGCTGACGGTTCAGATCCTTTGCGGCAGCAGGCGTCTTGGCGAAGACGAGAATTCCACTTACCGGCTGATCCAGTCTGTGAATGACGGCAAGGTACGGCTCACCGGATTTACCAGAAGTCATGCTGATATGATTTTTTAAAAGGCTCACCATGTCAGGGGAGCCGATACGTTTGCTTTGGGTTGCAACTCCGGCCGGTTTGACACAGACCAGAATCTGTGTATCTTCGTATAAAATGTTGATGTTATTTATCATGTCATATTCCTTTGTAATTTCATAAAAATAGTTCTTAGATCAAAAAATATAAGCATAGGTCAAGATTCGGATAGAGTCCTGACCTATGCTTATATTGAAATAAAAACGCAGGGTTGTCAAGAACATAAATAAAATGATAGATAATTGCTATAAATAATGTTTCAGATAAAAAGTTTTCGAGTATGAGTGCTAAAAATAAAGATACCGTGTGAACAGGAAAAACATAGAAGTTCACACGGTAATTTTTATTCCCAATTCGATGGCTGTACGGGGTATTTCGCACATTTTCTTGCTGCACTCATATAAGCATCAATGTTTTCCAGTGATGTCTGAACCGGAATATCACATCCAGGAGCAATCGTGAATCCACGTGGGTTGTCCCAGCATTTGCGGAAACAGTCGATGACAGCCTGTTCGATAGATTCCGGAGTGCCTCGCAAAATTTCAATTGGTGAGACATTTCCCATGATGGAAAGTTTATCGCCAACAAGATCTTTGGCAACAGCAATATCTACGGCACTATCGATACTGACTCCACGGATACCCATCTCAGGGAAGGTCTCCAGAAGTTTTGTGGTATCTCCGCAAATGTGGAAACCAGAGCCGCGGCTGCCCCATTCTTTCCATTTATCCATAACTTTTACATAATAAGGAATGACAAATTCACGGAACTGTTTTGGTGACAGAAGGGAAGCTGTTGGCTCAGCAAGTCCGATTCCAATCTGATTCTCTACGAATTTACGTCCAACTTCAATCGTAATGTCCGCAGCGAAGTCCAGAAGTTTATGAAGTCCTTCTTTATCTTTTCGCATAGATTTTAGGATTATTTCAACACCGGCAAGGTTGGCAGCAGTTGTAAATGGTCCCATTAGACCGACTCCTGTGAAAATCTCATCGTTTAATGCGTCTTGAATAATTTGGACAGCCTCAAATGCAGTCTGGGCGTTCGGGTCATTTTCAAATCGAATTTTTTCCAGGTCTAATTGATCAATCTCAGAAAAATCTTTTAAAATATTTTCCTTAATCATAGGAATTCCGAGTGGATCGTATGTAGATTCTGCACCGAAAGCAACCGGGATTCCGTCAATACGGTAGTTGACACTTAAGCCATCTTGCCCGAAACGTTTGTAGCTTTCGATAAGCCAGTGAGCGCGTGATTTTGCCTCTACGAAAGCATCTTGATAAGATGCCCCGAAGTTCATTCCAATATATGGTGAAAATAATTTGATCGGCATACGGTCTACTGGTTTTCCTGCAAACAGGGCAAATGCCCGTTCTTTAGGGGTCATTTGATCATCTTTGTGCATAAGGCTTACCTCTCTTTTTATTGATATTTTTATTATACGACCGAATGGAGGCAGGGACAAGGAAAGTGGATGAAAATGATATTGAAATATATAATGATACACAAAATATATAGAGTATTTAAATACTAGTGTTAGTGCAAGGTGTGGTATAAAGTGTGGGGAGACAGAAAGAAGAGTAGATTTATTGTAAAAATATGCTATACTATGTCCATGATTAAGAAAATATAAAAGCGGACGGAGAAAAGGTATGAAAATTGAGAAGAATGCGAAAGATCTGATGACACCAATTGAACGAAAGAAGGCAATTCAAAATGGTGAGAGGGCAGACCGAGTGATGGCGATGCCATTTACCAGCGAGTTTAAGTGCTATCTGAGTGGAATCAGTGTTCGTGATTTTTGGTTCGATGTAAAAAAAATGGCACAGGCAGAGAGAATTGTATTTAATCGTTACGGTTATGACCGAATTGTGATCGGACCGAATACAAGAGGAATCGTGGAAGCGCTGGGAGGGAAATTTATCTATCCGGAAAATGGAGTTCCATATGCCGATGCCCCAATGATATTTGATTATAAAAAGCTTGATGAGATGGAGCCGGTCGAGGCAAAGCGAGATCCTCGAATTGCAGTATTTATAGAAGAAGCAAAAATATTGAGCGGAGAGGCACAGAAAATTGTACCGATTGAGGCAAGCATTGGCGGACCATTTACAATTACTTCTTCGCTTCGAGGGGTGGAAAAATTGCTTAGAGATTGCCGAAAATATGGAGAGGAAGTTCATCGGCTGATGAGAATTGTAACAGATAGTCAGAAAAGCTGTATTGATATGGCAGCTCAATATGGACTTGGAATTGCCATGGCAGATCCGGTCGCAAATCCAGCATTGATTGGACCGAAAATGTATGAAAAATTCGTTTTCCCATATACAAAAGAGCTGACCGATTATGCATATGAAAAGACAGGACATAAAGTATCTCTTCATATGTGTGGAGACACAAGGAGTATTTGGAAATATCTTGGACAATATCAGTTAAATGAATTAAGCCTTGATAATATTATAGATATTAAGCAGGCGGCAGACGAGATTGGCAGTGAAGTACCAATTGCAGGAAATGTAGATCCAGTGAGCATTGTCATGAAAGGAACGAAAGAAGAAATTTTTGCGGATGTGAAACGATGTGTAGAAATTGGAAGTAAGGCAAAGAAGGGATACACACTTGCAACGGGATGTGATATTCCAGAGACAACAGATCCACAGAAGATAGACTGGTTCATGGATGCAGCAAGAGCATGCGGGGAATATAAAAGATAAAGACTTGTTGATTGATAATGAAAAGATTTCAGAAAACATATAGAAAATGCAAGTGTTTTTTGATAAACAACCGAGTTATTTGCGAAAAAATCTGTAAAAAAATCATTTATTTAATTTTTAAATAAATAGAAAACATTTATTTAAAAATTCTATTTGAGGCAAGTAAAAATAATATGTATAATCTATAAGTGATGATTTATAAAAATATAAGTACGATTAATGGAGGAGAAGCACGAAAATGAAAAAGAAAATTGTAAGTGTGCTGTTAGTTGCTGCTATGGCTGTATCTATGTTTACAGGCTGTGGAAGCAAGAGCGACAGCAAAAAATCTGACAGCAAATCTGGCGAGAAGACATTAGAAGTATGGGTACCACCACTTGATGATGCTACAGAGAAGAACTGGGGAGATCTTTTAAAAGACTGGGAGAAAGAAAATGATTGTAAAGTAAATCTTACAGTTATCCCATGGGACAAATACGAAGAGACTTATACAACAGCTCTGAATTCAGGAGAAGGTCCGGACGTTGGATATATGTACAACGAGATGTTCCCAACATACATCGATGCAGGTGCAGTAGAGGATATGTCTTCTTACGTTACAGATGAAGATAAGAAAGAGTACAAATATCTTTCTAATGGTAATATGATGGATGGACAGTATGGCTGGCCATTAGTAACGGGAGTTCCATTCGTGTTATACTACAATGAAGATATTTTAAATGCACTTGGAGAGAAAGCACCTGAGACATGGGATGACTTTGCAAGAATCTGTCAGGAAGCTACAAAAGATACTGACGGAGATGGAAAAGTTGACCAGTATGGTTTTGCTTGTGGAATGAATACAAGTGATATCGGAGCAATGCAGATTCTGAATGCATACTACTATAGCGCATTATGGCAGAACGGTGGACAGGTTTATAATGACGACCTGAAATCTGTAAGCTTTGCGGACGAGGCTGGAAAAGAAGCAGTTACATGGTTAAAAGGACTTACATCTTACATGAATGAGGACTTTATGTCACTGTCATGGTCTGATGCATTTTCAAATGTATTCGGTGCCGGAAAAGCAGCATTCGGAATTACACGTTCTTCACAGACAGATGGAACAACATTTGCAGAAACATATCCGGATCTGAACTGGAATTTTGTAACTTCACTGAAGAACAAAGACTTTGGAACATTTGGAGCAACAGATTGTCTGACACTGATGTCTGCATGTGAGGATAAAGACCTTGCTATGGACTTCATCAAATATGTAACAGGTTCTGAGTTCATGACAGCATATCATGCAAAATGCCCGGGAGCTGCACTTACAGATAGTGAGCCATATGTAGGTGATGAGAAGATGGAGAAAATCTATACAGAGGATAAAGACAAATGGCATGGAATTCAGGCTGGTCCTTGTGGAACACAGATCCTGAACCAGCTTGCAGCTGATTTCCAGGGAATTATGAGCGGAGAGACAAGCGTTGATGAAGGTCTGAAAGAGGCTGAAGATTATGCAAACGGACTGTTAGATGAATATTGGGCAAATAAATAAAAGATAAATGCATAATAGTCGATGCCTGCAAGTTTTGCAGGCATCTTTTTGCACTATTGATGATTGCGCAATAAGATGAAAGGACGATTATGAATAAAAAGAAAATAGAAAATCTGGCACCATATGGTTATATTACGCCGATTACAGTAATCCTGATCGGCTTTGTTATTGTGTCAGTCATCATATCAATTGTACTTAGTTTTACAAGATATAATATCATGACACCGCCAACATTTTATGGATTGAAGAACTATGAGAGGCTGGTAACAGATACAAAGTTTATGAAAGCACTTTTTAACACATTAAAATTAATGGTTATGATCGTGCCGTTACAAATGATTTTATCTCTCATAGTTTCTGTATTTTTGGTTAGCCATCGCCATATGTTAATTGGCAAGATTGCAAATAGTGTTATTTTCATTCCGGTACTTTGTTCCAATGCGGCAACAGGTGTTATCTGGAGAGAATTGCTGAACGGAAAAATTCCGGCAGTAGAAACATTTTTTGGCTTGTTTGGGATCAAGGCATCTATGTTGCTTGGAAATGCTAAGACAGCGCTGGCGGTTGTTGCAGCGGTGGCCATTTGGAAAATGTTAGGGTATTATGTAGTTATTTATTCTTCAGGGTTACTTGGGATTTCAGAGTCATTTTATGAAGCTGCAAAAGTAGACGGTGCGGGAACGGTGACAAGATTTTTTCGGATAACATTGCCAATGTTGAAACCGACGATTATATTAGCAGTGTTCTTATCAATTACCTCATCATTGCAGTGCTTTGATTTGATTTACACAATGACGGGTGGCGGACCGAATAATGCATCTACAACATTGGTGATTTATGCATATTCATTGTGCTTTGCAGGTTCCAGCTCCGCGGGATATGCAATGGCAGTTTCCAATATATTATTTGTTGTAATTCTGGTTATAGCAATGTTGCAGCGTGGAATGATGAAGCGTGAAGCATCAGAGATATAGAAAGGGGGAAATATAGGATGAAAAAAGTAATTAATAAGATCTTCATATATATATTTATGTTGATTATTATATTTATCAGTGTGATTCCATTTGTTTATATGGTAATGATGTCTTTTAAATCAACAACGAATGCTTATGATTTTGATTTTTCATTGGAAAAGCTGACACTGATGCAGTATCAGAAAAATTTTTCCCTGGCTAATTTTCCAAATTACGTATTTAACAGCGTGTTTGTTGCAGTTGTCGGTGTAATTCTTACGGTAACAGTATGTTCACTGGCAGGGTATGCATTTGCAAAGATGAATTTTAAAGGAAATGATAAGTTGTTCATCTTTTTAATCATGACAATGGTCGTTCCGTCAGAGGTTATTATTATTCCGTTATTTTTGATTATTAAGAATCTGGGTTGGTTAAACACTTTTAAAGCGCTGATCTTGCCATTGCCAACAGCATTTGGCGTATTTATTATGCGGCAGGCCATTCTGGATATTCCGGATGACCTGATCAATGCGGCTAAAATAGATGGCTGCGGACGTTTGCGTATTTTCTTTAAAGTGGTATTGCCGATGGTGAAATCATCTATTATAGCCCTGTCTATTTTTACATTTGTCGGAGCATGGAACAACTTTTTATGGCCGATGGTGTCTTGTTCAAAACAGGAAATGAAGACGTTGCCATTGGCACTTGGTATGATGAAGACATTGTATAATACAGATGTAGGTCTGACTATGGCATGTGCAGTTATCAATTTCCTGCCACCATTTATTTTCTATGTATTTATGCAGAGTAAATTCAAAGAAGGAATGACGTTGAGTGGAATCAAAGGATAGAGGGGAAAATAAAATATGAGTATTTTTGACCAGAAAGTAAATTAAATATGAAATGAAACCACTGAGTTCTCTGGAAAAGGTATTCCCAGATGAGACTCCGGTATACCGTATGGAATGTCAGATGTTAAGTGGTCTGTGGGGAGAGACGGTATCATTTCAGGTGGCATATACCGGTGATTTTGTAATGCGTGAGCGATTAGATGTGCGCGTAGTTTCTGAGCTTGCAGAGCATGTTCATGTGAGGACGGTGGAGATGGTTCCGGTCGGACGTGCGACAAATGGAATTGTAGATGATAATTATCTGAAGACGACTTCTGGATTGTATCCGGATCTTCTTAAAGATTTAAAGGACGGAAAAGTGATTGTCTATTCACGCCAGTGGCGCAGCCTTTGGGTGGATGTGGATATTACAAATGAGATTCCGGCGGGAGAGTATGAGATAGAGCTTCAGCTTATCAAAGAAGGTGAAGTTGTATGTAGTGCAAAACAGAAAGTGACAGTTATCGGAACGGAACTTCCGAAACTGGATATTATGCACACAGAATGGATGCATGCAGATTGCCTGGCGGATTATTATCATGTAGAAGTGTTTTCAGAGGAACACTGGAAGCTTCTGGAAAATTACTTCCAGGAATATGTAAAACGTGATTGTAATATGATGCTGACCCCGTTATTCACTTCGCCGCTTGATACTGCAATTGGACTTGAGAGAACGACTTGTCAGTTGATTGACGTAGAAGTAAAAGATGGAGAGTACGTATTTGGATTTGAGAAGTTGAAGCGCTGGATCGATCTCTGTAAGAAATGTGGAATCGAGTATTTTGAAATGTCACATTTGTTCTCGCAATGGGGAGCAAAATATGCACCGAAGGTTGTTGCAACTGTAAATGGAAAGAAAGAGAAGATTTTTGGCTGGCATACACCGGCGGTCGGGGAATATACAAAATTCCTTGGGAGTTTTCTCCCACAGTTGACAGCAAAGCTAAGAAAATGGGAAATTGCAGATGTGACTTATTTTCACATTTCAGATGAGCCAAGAGAAGAACATTTGGAGTCTTATAAGGCTGCAAAAGAATCCCTTGGAAATATGCTGGACGGATTTCACACATTTGATGCATTATCCAGTTATGAATTTTACCGTCACGGTCTAATTGACAAGCCGGTTCCGGGAAATAATGAAATTGAAGAGTTTCTTGCAAATGGTCTGACGGATATGTGGACTTATTACTGTACAGGACAGTTTTATGAAGTAAGTAACCGTTTTATGTCCATGCCGTCTGCGAGAAATCGTATTTACGGTGTGCAGCTGTATAAATATAAAATTATTGGAGTATTACATTGGGGATATAATTTTTATAACAGCCAGTATTCCATTGAACACATTAATCCATATGAAGTGACAGATGCAAGCGGCGCATTTCCGTCAGGAGATCCATTCCTTGTATATCCAGGTGAAAATGGACAGCCGGAAGAGTCGCTTCGTATGATGGTACATGACGAAGCTATGACAGATCTGCGAGCACTGAAATTACTGGAATCTTTGACAAGTAGAGAGCATGTCATGGAGTTGATTGAAGGAAACCTTCCGGAGCCATTGACATTCAAGCGCTATCCAAAATCCGATATGTATCTGATTCAGTTAAGAGACAGAGTGAATCGTGAGATCAAGGAATTCACGGCTGAACGGAAATAAACAGAGTGTCACTTGGTGAGAGATGGACGTGATTAGAGAGACAGATGTGATTAGAGAGACAGATGTGATTAGAGAGACAGATAAGACGCAGCTACCGAAACAAGCAAGTTGAAGCTGTCGAAATAATCAAGTTGAAGCTGCCAAAATGGGAATATAAATTGTTTATAGAGAACATTTATATGAATAAAAAAGCAACAATTTGTTGCAAAATATCAAAAAATTCCGAAAACATGATATAATAAATCACCAACGTAAAGGGTGATTGAATCACAATCACAAACGGTAATTCAACCGAGAAAAAAGAGAGAAGTTGTTCATTCAAAATCTTCTCTCTTTTTTATGGCATTTATTAACGCGCAGGATTACAACGCGCAGGATTACAACGCGCAGGATTATGTAGTATACATCTTGACAAAGTGCATGGGATAGATTAAAATTATGAGCAAATTGATATACTTTTTGGCGATGAATGGAATTAGTACATGTAAGCTGGCTCAGAGAGGACATTATATGGTGTGAGGTGTCTGCTATGAACTGCATGGAACCGGTCCTGGAGCCTCTGCATGAAAATGCAGCGTCTGACCAGCGTTAATGGAGAATGGAGAGAACTGTGCTGTCTGATATTTGCAACATAGCTACAGTTAATTTAGGGTGGTACCGCCGGAGCTTTCGGTCCCTGATATGGGGAGATGAAGAGTCGGCGGTTTTTTATATAATAGATAATTACATTTTTATTAAATTATATGAAAAGTTCCCGGCAGAAAAAGTAACTCCTCGGAAATAAAACATTTCCTGTAAAGATACATTTTTGAAATGGAAATGAACAGAATTTTACAGAAATAAAAGAACAAGAAAAAGGAGAATTGTGATGGCAAAGGATAAGAAATTAGTAAAAAATATCACATCACGTGATGAAGATTTCGCACAGTGGTATACAGACGTTGTGCGAGAAGCACAGTTATGTGATTATTCAAGCGTAAAAGGATGCTTGAACTACCTTCCAAATGGATTTGCAATTTGGGAGCTTATAAAAGCTGACCTTGACAGAAGATTTAAAGAGACAGGTGTAGAAAATGTATATCTGCCATGCCTGATTCCAGAAGCACTTCTTGAGAAAGAAGCAGATCATATCGAAGGATTTGCACCAGAAGTAGCATGGGTAACACACGGTGGAATGGAGAGACTCCAGGAGAGATTTTGCGTAAGACCTACATCTGAGACATTGTTCTGTGACTTATGGGCAAGAACAGTACAGTCTTACAGAGATTTACCAAAAGTATGGAACCAGTGGTGCTCCGTACTTCGCTGGGAGAAGACAACGAGACCATTCCTTCGTTCCAGAGAATTCTTATGGCAGGAAGGTCACACGATTCATGCAACATATGAAGAGGCTGAACAAAGAACAATCCAGATGTGGCAGATTTACAAAGACTTCTACAAAGAGACAATGGCTGTACCATTTGTAGCAGGTAGAAAAGCAGAGCATGAGAAATTTGCAGGAGCTCAGGATACTTATACAGTAGAAGCACTGATGCACGACGGAAAAGCACTGCAGTCCGCAACAAGCCATTTCTTTGGAAGCGGATTTCCGGAGGCATTTGGAATTCAGTATATCGACAAAGACAATCAGCTTAAGAATGTTTACGAGACATCATGGGGATTGTCCACAAGAAGTATCGGAGCGCTTATCATGGTTCACGGTGACGATGACGGACTTGTTATTCCACCGCACCTTGCACCAGTTGAGTGCCGCGTAATTCCAATTGCTCAGCACAAAGAAGGAGTACTGGAAAAAGCAAATGAATTGCTTGATGAGCTGAAAAAAGCCGGATACAGAGTGAAGATTGATGATTCAGAGAAGAGTCCGGGATGGAAATTCTCAGAGCAGGAGATTCTCGGAATCCCAACACGTATTGAAATCGGACCAAAAGACATTGAAAATAATCAGGTTGTAGTAGTACGTCGAGATACCCGCGAGAAGATTGTTGTGTCCTTAGATGAAATAGCAACAAAACTTCGTGAGATTCTTGAAACAATCCAGCAGGATATGTACAATAAGGCAGAAGAGTTCCTGAAAGCACACATTGATACAGCAGTAACGATGGACGAGATGAAAGAAAAATTCGCAGCAAACCGCGGATTCGTAAAAGCATGTTGGTGTGGAGATCCAGTATGTGAAGGCGAAGTGAAATATGAGACAGGCGGAGCTGCTACAAGATGTTTGATTGAAGATGAACCGATGATCTCTGATAAATGTATTTATTGCGGAAAACCAGCAAAACATATGGCATATTGGGGAAAATCTTACTAGAAAGAAACACAATTCAATTGGGGACGGAGTTTTTTTAAAAAACCTCCGTCCCCAATTGAATTTTATGGTATTGTGTTCGTAAATTTCTTGCATTATAGAAACAAATGTGTTAATTTAATTCTACAACGCAATTCTTGTTATTCATGATATTTCTATATTATTATCAGTATTTGGCGTGTCGCCGAGAATTGCCAACATTTATAGAAGAAAAGTAGATAGGGAGGAGGATGCCTATGCCGAGAAGAGCAAGGCGTGAAAGTGCAACGGGTTTTTATCATATTGTATCCAGAGGTTTGGATCGGGAAGATATTTTCGGTGAAAAACGCGAAAAAACCAGGTTTTTGAATTTGCTTAAAGACAATTTAAAAGATTGTAATATTGAGATCTATGCATATTGTGTTATGTCAAATCATTTTCACCTTTTAGCAAAAGCTGAGAAAGAAATTATGCCAATATTTATGGCAAAAGTGCTGGGAAGATATGCGAAATATTATAATTATAAGCATAATCGTACTGGTTATGTATTTGAAAATCGATATAATACGCAGTGTATAGAAGATGAAAGGTATTTTTGGAGCTGCTTGCGTTATATTCATATGAATCCAGTAAAAGCAAAAATATGTAGTAACATAATGCAATATGAACATAGCAGTGTGAGGGAATATACTGGGAAAAGAAAGAATAGAGAAGTATTATGTGAAAAAGCATTAAAGTTATATGAGGAAAAATTTAAAGATGGGACATCAATTGGAACTTTTCATCAGGAAAAGGATGAAAATGTGTTTTTAGATACAGAAGAGGAAGAGTATAGGCAGTATGTAGAATTAGCGTGGGAAATACTTTGGAACATGCAAGAACAAAGACAACTTCAAGGATTGGAGATTTTACAGTTCGTAGAAAGTAGAGCGCAATTCGAAAATGCAGTAAAAGAAAAGCTAGGAGTCTCGAAAAGTTATGTAAAGAGGATTAGAAAACAAATTGAAGGTGAACTTTACACAATTCAAAAGGGGACAGGATAAGATTCAATTGGGGACGGAGTTTTTTTGAAAAAAACACGTCCCCAATTGAAAGTGTGTTATAATAATACAGATTAATAAGGAGGCATATGAGAATGGAAAACCGGAAGATTGTATTACCTGAGAATGTGAAAAAGATTATAGAGACGCTTCAGACACATGGTTATGAGGCTTATGCGGTCGGAGGATGTGTACGGGATTCCGTATTGGGACGAATTCCTCAAGATTGGGATATTACAACTTCTGCGATGCCTCAGGAAACAAAAACATTGTTTGATAAGACATTTGATACAGGGATTGAGCATGGAACAATTACAGTATTGCTCGATCATGAAGGATACGAGGTGACGACCTATCGAATTGATGGAAAATATGAAGATAACAGACATCCGAAGGAGGTTACATTTACTAGGTCGTTAAAAGAGGATCTTCTCCGTCGAGATTTTACAATCAATGCGATGGCATATAATGATGCAGATGGACTTGTAGATATTTTTGGCGGAATGGAAGATTTGAAAAAAGGAGTTATTCGCTGTGTGGGAGATGCAACGGCAAGATTTTCGGAAGATGCTTTGCGTATATTAAGAGGAATACGGTTTGCGGCACAGCTTGGATTTGAAATTGATGACGAGGCGAGAATGGCTATGAAAGAGCTGGCTCCTACGCTTCGGAAAATTAGTGCAGAGCGAATTCAGGTGGAACTGGTAAAAACGTTAGTTTCTGATAGACCGGATATGTTACGGACAGCTTATGAGCTTGGAATTACAAAGCAGTTTTTGCCGGAATTTGATCTTCTTATGAAGACGGAACAGGAGACGCCACACCATATGTACAATGTAGGGGAGCATACATTACATGCATTAATGAGGGTGCGTCCGGATAGAATATTACGTATTACAATGTTGCTTCACGACATGGGGAAACCTGAGTACAAGACTATGGATGAGACGGGACAGGCACATTTTAAAAAACATGCAATTGGTAGTGAGCATATTGCCAAAGAAATTTTAAAAAGATTAAAATTTGATAATGAGACAATCCGAACTGTTGCAAGGCTGGTGCTTTATCATGATTATCGTATGCCGGCAGAAGCGAAAAATGTAAGGAGAGCCATGAATAAGATTGGCGAAGACATTTTCGAATATTATATGGAAGTGAGACGTGCGGATGTGTTAGCACAGAGTACATATTTGCGGGAACGAAAACTAAAAAATCTAGATGATATAGAAATACTGTATGCAAAAATTAAAGAGGCGAAGCAATGTGTTTCATTGAAAGAACTGGCTGTAAGTGGTAGCGATTTGATAGCTATTGGAATTAAGCCAGGAAAAGAAATTGGTGAAATATTGAATCGATTACTGGAAATGGTTATAGAAGATCCAGAATTGAATCAGAAAGAAATTTTACTGAAAAAAGCTACAATTTAAAAAGGGACAGGTTGAAGTTCAAATGGGGACGGGGTTTTTTTGAAAACAATGTCATTAAGTTAAGGATTTTAGTAGTGT
>OLRJ01002508.1_pt1 | contig 13576 bp, 15 predicted proteins | sample 1672741 | NCBI WGS metagenome assembly OLRJ01 (sample SAMEA3136719, study PRJEB25190) | human gut metagenome | biome: human gut; feature: human-associated habitat; material: faeces | place: Austria | collected 2013
CAAAGCCGCCCAGATCCTTGTGGGTGGTGTCGGCGCTGACGTAGGGCTCGCCGGTCTTGCTGTCGTTGTACTCCTGATAGGTGTAGTCCTTGCCGATGATGCGGCGCATCTTCTCGTGGTACTGGCGCTCATAGGGGCTTTCCACGCTCTTGAGATACGGCACGTCCGAGCCCCAGGCGTCGAGGCTGGAACAGGTGCCGTAGACGCCGGTCTGAGTGTTGTAGCCCGCGCTGGCCGACCAGACGGCGTCGATGACGCTGCCGTTGTAGGTCAGCACCTCATCCTTCACCGACTCCACCGCCTTGCGGATAGCCGACCGGGCCGAGGACGGGATGTCCTCCACGGGGGTGTAGATGAGGGCGTTGGCCGAGGAGCCGTACTGCTTATGGTACTCGAGGTAGGAGTGGATGGCCACGGCTTGGGCCTTCCATGCCTCCTGTGCGGCGCTGGCGCTGACATAGCTACCGATGGAGCCAAGCTCGGTGTAGGTGATGCCCACCAGGCAGTCCACGAGGTCCAGCGACACATTCCGGCGCAGGCCCTTGCCCTTGATGTTCAGATAGGGCAGTGTGATCTTATCTTTGGAGCCGAAGAGCCAGCTCAGACAATTTTCCTCTTCCTCAGGGATAAGGGTGGTGTTTGCACCGCCAATGGTGGTGGCTCCGGGTGCGGCATCCTCGGCGAACGCCGCCGGGACAGCCACGCACAGCATCACAGCTGCCAGCACCAGCGCCGTCAGACGGCGCGCGAAACTCAGACTCTGCTTCACGGTCATTTCCTCCTGTGGTTTCTGGATCTTTTCATAGTTATTATCAGTGTAACACACTGCGCCCCCGACGGCAAGGACGGAAGTTGTGCAAAAATGTGAAAAGACGCCTTTGCAAGCCGCCGGAATTATGATACAGTATAGCATGAGATGATATGCCCCCCTTTGGCGGGCATGACAGGGAGGGCCGGAATGGACAGCAGAGAGTTATATCCCAGCGACGAGCAGCGGCGCCGCATCATGGACTTTATCATGGCGGCGGGCGAGACGCTGCTGGAAAACGGAGCAGAGGTCTTCCGGGTGGAGCAGACGATGGAGATCATGGCCCGCAGCTTCCATCTGCGGGAGTTCCACGTCTATGTGCTGACCAACGGCATCTTCGCCAGCGCCGGCACGGCAGAGATCGCCGAAGTGCGGAACGTGCCGGTGCGGACGACTCACTTAGGCCGGGTGGTCGCGGTGAACGCCCTTTCCCGCGAGATAGCAGCCGGGGGCGTCACACTGGACGAGGCTGAACACCGCCTGGCCGATGCCCGGCGCATCCCCTTCCCCAAGGGCAAGACCCAGCTCCTCGCCGGGATGAGCGGCACAGCCTGTTTTGCGCTCATCTTCGGCGGCACGATACGCTCGGCGCTGGCGGCAGCGGCAGCGGGTTTCATTGTTAGCTGCTGCTGTGCGAAAAGAAGAATCTTTCCAACGGCTTCCGCAAGATCTCGGCGGCAGCGCTCATTACATTGGTCTGCATTCTGGGGTGCCATCTGCTGGACACTGAGGCCAGCCACGCCATCATCGGCACCCTGATGATATTGACCCCCGGCATCGCCTTCACCATGGGCATCCGGGATTTCGTGCAGGGCGACTACCTCTCCGGCACCATCCGGATGATAGACGCCCTGCTCATCGCGGCCAGCATCGCCATCGGCACCGGCCTTGTTCTGAGCCTTACTTCTCTGCTGACGGGGGTGACGGTGGTATGATGACCTTGACAAGCACACAGATCGGCCAGCTGGTGGCACAGTTCTTTCTGGCCGGGGCGGGAACGCTGAGTTTCGCCGTCCTCTTCGCCTGCCCTAAGCGCACGCTCCCCTGCTGTGCGCTGGTGGGCGCGGTGGGCTGGTTCGTCTACGAGCTGGCTGTCTTATACGGGGCCGACGCGGCGGCAGCCTCCCTCATCGCGGTCATCCCACTGTCGCTGGCGGCGCGTATCTGCGCCGTGCTGCTCAAGACGCCGGTGACGGTCTTTTTGCTGACCGGCATCTTCCCGCTGGTCCCCGGCGCGGGCATCTATTACACCGCCTACTATTTCATTCAGGGTGAGAATGCCCTTTCGCTGGCCAACGGCATCTCCACTTTCAAGGTGGCCGTGGCGCTGGCTGTGGGCATCGCGCTGGTGCTGGGCCTGCCCATGCCCAGCGGCCACGCCTGGAAGCGGAAATAGATCTCCGCTTCCCTTGTGCGGCTCTTTCGCCGGTGCTATAATCAAATCATACTTAATATAAAGGAGTGTCTGCCCATGTCTATTATGGAAACGCTCAACACCCGCCGCACCTACCGCCGCTTCGCCCAGAAGCCGGTGCCGCAGGATGTGGTGGACGATATGGTGGAGGCCCTGCGCCTGTCGTCCACCACATCCTGGCGCGAACCGTCAGGCCGTGAAGCTGGTGGTTGTGCAGAGCCCTGAGATGGTGAAAAAGGTCCATCCGCTGGTCAAGTGGGCCGCCTATCTGCCGCCGGAGCAGGGTGCTCCCAAAGCCGACGAGCAGCCTGTGATGTATCTGGCCGTCGTGCAGGACAGCTCCATCCCCGGCGACCTGAACACCGACACCGGCATCGCGCTGGCGAACATCACCCTCGCCGCATGGGCCAAAGGCGTGGGCAGCTGCATCATGGGCGCCATCAACAAGCCCGCCCTGAGCGAGCTGCTGGGCATCGCCGCGCCGGACAAGCTGGCGTTCATGGTAGCTCTTGGCTACCCCACTCACGCCGCCAGGGTCGTACCGATGACGGAGAAGACCGGCATCAAGTATTACCTCGATGAGAACGGTGACTACTGCGTGCCGAAGCGCAGCATGGCCGAGGTGCTGCTGAAAACGCTGTAAAAGTAAAAATCGCAGTCCCGATGATGAAATCGGGGCTGCGATTTTTTGTATCCGTCAGAAGCGGCGTCTTTCAGCCTTATCCCAAAACAGCAAAGCTCTGTGCGCCCAGGGACAGCGTGTCGTTGACGATCTCCGCCTTGCCGATCGTGTACTGAATTTTCAAATCCTCGGCCAGATCCAGCGGAAGCTCGATGGAGACACCCGCCGGGTTGACGGCGCAGATCAGATCGCCGCGCTGCCAGACGAACGGGCGGTAGTCGTCCTTCGCCTTGGGTGCGTACAGCACTTTGAACGGCGCGTCTGCATTTAGGTCAGCGTGTGCATGACGGAAAGCCAGCAGCGACTTCACGCTGTTCAGCAGGCTGTCGGGGTCGTCCGCCTGAGCGGCCACGGTGGGCGCATCGGCGGCAGTGTCCACAGGCAGATAGATATCCTGTGCGTCGGCGGTGGAGAAGCCGTGGTTGGCCGTGTCGTCCCACTGCATCGGCGTGCGGGAGCCGGTGCGGAAGTAGCCGCCCTCCTTGGTGGGCAGGGGCAGGTAGCGCATGCCGATCTCATCGCCGTAATACACGAACGGCGCGCCGGGCAGTGTGAACAGCGTGGCGTAGGCCAGTCGCAGTTCGTCCACCGTCAAACCGGCCGAGGGGCGGATGGTATCGTGGTTGCAGGTGATAAAGCACCACAGGCCGTCCTTTTTGGTGGCCTTGTAGCTGGGCAGGTAGTCGTCCAAAAACTTATCGATGCCGGTGCCGGAGTCCTTGCAGAAGTAGGCCTTGCCGATGTTGTGCGGGTTGGAGTCGGTGGCACCGTCGTAGTTGCGCATCAGCCAGCTGTAGCCGTTGCCCTGCCAATCCAGATAAAAGTCCATATCGAAGCCGTTTTTCAGCGACATGCGCGGGCCGTTCCACTCAGCCACCAGGGCGGCTTCAGGGTACTCCTTGCTCAGCATGGCGGCTATGTCGCGCCAGATGGCACAGGTGTACTTTTTGTGCTTGGTGTCGTTTTTGACAAGGCTGGAAGCCATATCCACGCGGAAACCATCACAGCCCATGTCCAGCCAGAACCGCATGACGTCCTTCATGGCCTCCACGGTAGTCAGGCAGGCGGGGTCGGTGGTGGGCTTTTGCCAGGGTTGGTTGATCTTGCCGTAGCCGTAGTTCAGCGCGGGCTGGCACTTGAAGAAGTTCAAAATGTAGGTACCGTTGCGCGGGGTCTCGCCGCCGATGAAGGGCATGCCGTCGCCGGAGGCAAAGCAGGAATCGGTCCAGATGAAGCGGTCGGAGTATTCGTTGTGCTCGGGCTGGCAGCTGGCCTTGAACCAGGCGTGTTCCTCGCTGGTGTGGCCGGGCACCAGGTCGAACAGCACGTGGATGCCCTTCTCGTGGGCGGCCTTGAACAGCGCGGCGGCGTCCGCGTTGGTGCCATAGCGCGGCGCAATTTTCTTGTAGTCGCGCACGTCGTAGCCGGCGTCTTTAAACGGAGAGTCGTAGCAGGGGTTGATCCACAGCGCATTGCAGCCTAAGTCTTTGATGTAATCCAGCTTGGCAATGATGCCGGGAAAATCTCCGATGCCGTCCCCGTTGGTATCGTAAAAACTCTGGGGATAGATCTCATAGAATACCGCATCTTTCAACCATTGTTTCATGGGGAAGTCTCCTTTTATATTATAGTATAATAGAGTATAGAGCGGCGGCTTTTCGCGCAAACGCTTTCCTTTATACTATAACCCCTGCCTCGCTTTGTCAATGAATTTTTGTATTGTCGAAAGTGACAAAAATTTACTAATAGTTTTCGACGGATTTGCTATATACCCAACATGTTGACAAAATATGAACAATCCGTTGACAAACCAAGAACAGCGGTTTAAAGTAATAGAACAAGCGATTGTAAAAATATGTAAGAAATGAGGGAGATTATACAATGAATACGCTTGTGATTGTTCTGATCGCAGCTGTCGTCCTGGTATGTGCGTACGCCGGGTACGGCCGCTGGCTTGCTAAAACCTGGGGTGTTGACCCCAACGCCAAAACTCCGGCTGTGCGGCTGGAGGATGGCAAGGACTACGTGCCCACCGATGGCTGGACCGTTTTCAGCCATCAGTTCTCTTCCATCGCAGGTGCCGGCCCTGTTACCGGTGCTATCCAGGCTGCCGCTTTCGGCTGGCTGCCCGTCCTGCTGTGGGTGCTTATCGGCGGCGTCTTCTTCGGCGCTGTTACCGACTTCGGCGCCCTGTATGCTTCCGTCAAGAATGACGGTAAGTCCATGGGCCTGCTGATCGAGAAGTACATCGGCAAGACAGGCCGTAAGCTGTTCCTGCTGTTCTGCTGGCTGTTCTGCTGCATCGTTATCGCTGCTTTTGCTGACATGGTCGCCGGTACCTTCAACGCTTACGTCACCACCGATGGTGTGACCAGCCTGTCTGATGCCGCCAACACCAACGGCGCTGCCGGCATGGTCTCCATCATGTTCATGGTGTTCGCTGTCATCTTCGGCCTGCTGCAGAAGAAGTTCCACTTCACCGGCTGGAAAGAGTCCGTCATCAGCATCGTCTTCATCGTGCTGTCCTTCGTTGTCGGCATGAACTTCCCCATCATTCTGGGCAAGGCTGCCTGGAGCTACATCACCTTCATCTACATCTTCTTCGCTGCGGTCCTGCCCATGTGGCTGCTGAAACAGCCCCGTGACCACATGACCACCTTCATGTTCATCTGCATGATCGCCGGTGCCGTTGTCGGCCTGCTGGTCGCTCATCCCACCATGAACCTGCCCGTCTTCACCGGCTTCAACAACGAGAAGCTGGGCACCATGTTCCCCATCCTGTTTGTTACCGTGGCCTGCGGCGCTGTTTCCGGTTTCCACAGCCTGGTTTCCTCCGGCACTTCCTCCAAGACCGTTGAGAGCGAGAAAGACATGCTCAAGGTCGGTTACGGCGCCATGGTGCTGGAAAGCCTGCTGGCTGTCCTGGCCCTGTGCGTTGCCGGTGCTGCTGCCGCTGCCGATGGCACTCCGGCCGCCGGTACCCCGTTCCAGATCTTCAGCCGCGGCGTTGCCGGCTTCTTTGAGATGTTCGGCGTGCCCGTTTCCATCGCTACCGTCTTTATGACGATGTGCGTTTCCGCCCTGGCCCTGACCAGCCTGGATGCCGTGGCCCGTATCGGCCGTATGAGCTTCCAGGAGCTGTTCAGCACCGATGATATGGAGCACGCTGAGGGCTGGCGCAAGCTGTTCTGCAACGTTTACTTCTCCACCATCATCACTCTGGCCTTCGGCTTCCTGCTGACCCAGATCGGCTATGCCAACATCTGGCCGCTGTTCGGTTCCGCCAACCAGCTGCTGAGCGCCCTGGTCCTGGCTACCCTGTGCGTATTCCTGAAGGTCACCGGCCGCAACAACAAGATGCTGTTCCCGCCGCTGGTCATCATGCTGTGTGTCACCTTCACCGCGCTGGTCCAGCGCCTGATCGCCATGGTCAAGGCCATCTCTGCCGCTGCTTCCACCACCATCCCCGCTGGCGAGACCACCTGGGGTGCTGTGTTCATCGCCAACGGCCTGCAGCTGATCCTGGCTGTGATGCTGATCGTCCTGGGCCTGAACATTGTGCTGCACAGTGTCAAGAGCTACAGCAAGAGCGAGAAAAACAGCGAAAAAGCTGCTGCCTGAGCTTAATACCTATTGACAAAGCCTGCATAGTGCTGTAATATTTATGCATGGGTATGGGCCGCAATGGCGCGGTAGCACGCTGCGCCGTGGATGCTTATAGCCAAGGCTTCAAGTCCCGGCTTCCCGTAAGGAGCCGGGGCTTTTTGCGTAAGGTGGTTCTGCCTCTCCCCTGCCGGGAAAGGCGGACCTGCCCATAGAGGGAATTATACAGGAAAATAAAGGAGAACACCATGAAACTGAAAAAGACTTTGGCCCTGGGCTTGGTGGCTGCCATGGCCGCCAGCTTTACCGCCTGCGGCTCTTCCGCCAGCTCTACCGCGGCCGAGAGCACCGCTTCCGGCGAGGCCGCCGCTGAGGCTGCCACCGATGCCCCCGATGGCGACGGCGACCCCACGACCCTGACCGTTGCCATGGAGTGCGCTTACGCCCCCTACAACTGGACCCAGAGCGATGACTCCAACGGCGCTGTTGCCATCCGCGGAGCCAGCGACTACGCCTACGGCTACGACGTTATGATGGCCAAAAAGATTGCCGACGCCCTGGGCCAGAACGTCCAGATTGTCAAGCTGGACTGGGACAGCCTGATTCCCGCCGTCATGAGCGGCGATGTGGACTGCGTCATCGCCGGTCAGTCCATCACCGCTGAGCGCGCCGCCCAGGTCGACTTCTCTGACCCGTACTACTACGCTTCCATCATCACCCTGACCAAGAAGGACAGCCAGTATGCTTCCGCCGCCAGCGTGGCCGATCTGGCCGGTGCCACCGCTACCAGCCAGCTGGGCACCATCTGGTATGATAACTGCCTGCCCCAGATTTCCGATGCCAACATCCTGCCCGCCCAGGAAACTGCCCCCTCCATGCTGGTGGCCCTGAACAGCGGCGCCTGCGACATCGTCGTCACCGACCGTCCCACCGGCCAGGCGGCCCTGGTTGCTTATCCTGACTTCACCCTGCTGGACTTCGGTGGCGGCGACAACGACTTCCAGGTCAGCGATGAGGACATCAACATCGGTATTTCCATGAAGAAGGGCAACACCGCCCTGAAGGATGCCATCAACGAAGTGCTGGCAACCATGACCGCTGACGACTACAACACCATGATGGACGAAGCCATCAGCGTACAGCCCCTGAGCGAGTAATCCCCGCCATCCATACCCCTGCCGCTTTTTTCGACGGCAGGGGTTTCGGCGGTTCTACCCCCTACGGTGCATGAAGAATAAAGGAGAATCCCCATGCAAGACTTTTTGACAAACTGCGCCAATGTGTTGCAGAAATACGGCTTTTCGTATCTGCGCGGCGCAGGCACTACCCTGCTGCTGGCACTGGTCGGCACATTCTTTGGCTGCCTGATCGGTTTCGCCGTGGGCGCTTTGCAGACGATCCCCATCGATAAACAGCGCGACCCCGCCTGGAAGCGGGTGCTGCTGCGCATCCTGCGGGTAGTGCTGCGCTGCTATGTTGAGCTGTTCCGCGGCACGCCCATGATCGTGCAGGCCGTTTTCATCTACTACGGCCTGCTGCAGGTGTTCGGCATTAAAATGGGCATGTGGACGGCCGGTTTCTTCATCGTATCCATCAACACCGGTGCTTACATGGCTGAGACGGTCCGCGGCGGCATCGTCTCCATCGACCCAGGCCAGACCGAGGGTGCCATGGCTATCGGCATGAACCACTGGCAGACGATGCTGCATGTCATCCTGCCCCAGGCCCTGCGCAACATCGTGCCCCAGATCGGCAACAACTTCATCATCAACATCAAGGATACCTCGGTGCTGTCGGTCATCTCCATTACCGACCTGTTCTTTGTGCACAAGAGCGTGGTCGGCGCGCTGTACACCTACTTTGAAAGCGCCGTTATCGTCATGATCATCTACCTGTCGATGACGCTGCTGGCCAGCTACCTGCTGCGTGCCTGGGAAAAGGCCCTGGACGGCCCCCAAAACTACGACCTGAACACCACCGATACCCTGGCCTACACCAGCGGCATGTACAACGCCCCGGACCCGGACCACAAGTCCCAGAATCTGGATATGAAAGGAGAGGCATCCCATGTCTGAACCCATCATTGAGGTGCGCCACCTCTCCAAAAGCTTTGGCACCCACGTGGTGCTGCGCGATGTTGACTTTACCGTCAACCACGGCGATGTTACCTGCGTGATCGGCGCCTCCGGCAGCGGAAAATCCACGCTGCTGCGCTGCATCAACCTGCTGGAGACCCCCACCCACGGCAGCGTGCTGTTCCATGGGCAGGACATCACGGCCAAAGGCTCTGACCCCTGCGCCTACCGCGCCAAGGTGGGCATGGTGTTCCAGAGCTTCAACCTCTTCAACAACATGACCGTGCTGGACAATTGCACCGCCGGCCTGCGCTACGTGCTGCACCAGGACAAGGAGACCGCCCGCAAGACGGCCCTGAGCAACCTGGAAAAGGTAGGCATGGCCCCCTACGTCAACGCCAAGCCCCGCCAGCTTTCCGGCGGCCAGAAGCAGCGCGTGGCCATCGCCCGTGCGCTGTCCATGCAGCCCGAAGTGCTGCTGTTTGACGAGCCTACCTCCGCCCTGGACCCCCAGATGGTGGGTGAAGTGCTGAGCGTTATGCGCCAGCTGGCCAAGGAAGGCCTGACCATGATCGTCGTCACCCACGAGATGGCCTTTGCCCGCGATGTTTCCAGCCATGTGGTCTACATGGCTGACGGTGTCATCTGCGAGGAAGGCACCCCCGCCGACATCTTTGAGCATCCCCAGAACCCCCGCACCATCGAGTTCCTCTCCCGCTTCCGCGAGCAGTAAACAAACCATAGGTAAGGCCCTCTCCCCTATCCGGGGCGGGGGCCTTTTTGCGCTTAAGGCTCCCCTTGAGGGGAGCTGGCTGCGCGCAGCGCAGACTGAGGGGTGGCTCTCGAGCAACGCACAGTCATCCAGCCACCCCTCACCGCCTGCGGCGGAGCTCCCCTCGAGGGGAGCCTTTACGCCCCGGACGGGCCCTGCACGATTTTCCCTTGACAATTCCATCAGCAATAGTTATAATTATAACCGTTCTAAAACAAACACTCTGTGAGGTGAGCCACTTGATCCCGGTACTGGCCTTTGTACAGCACTATAAAAAGTTCTATACATCCCAGTTTGAATCCGCCGCGGTCCGCCATGGGCTGAACCAGCTGGAGATCGACATCCTGCTGTTCCTGCATAACAACCCGGATTGCCGCACTGCCAGCGACATCTGCCGCTACCGCGGGCTGGCTAAGTCCAATGTGTCCAAGGCGGTGGAGCATCTGCGCACCATGGGCTTGCTGACGGTAAGCCCGGCCGCCGATAACCGCCGCCAGCGGATGCTGGGCTTTACCGACGTTGCCGCGCCGCTGGTACAGGAACTTCACGCCATCCAGCAGGCCACTACTGCCGCCGTGACCGCCGACCTGACCCCCGCCGAGGCGCAGGCCATGCAGGACTATATGGCCCGCATGGATGCCACCCTCTGCCGCCGCCTTGCAGAAAAAGGAGAAACACTATGACCTATTTTGTGTACTTTATCGTTTGCTTTATCGCCGGTATCGGCGCGGGCTTGGGCACCGGCTTTGCGGGCATGAGCGCCGCCGCCGTCATCAGCCCGATGCTCATCACCTTTTTGGGGATGGCCCCCTACATGGCCGTGGGCATCGCCCTGGCAAGCGACGTGCTTGCAAGCGCCGTCTCGGCCTATACCTACAAGAAAAACGGCAACCTGGATGTGAAAAACGGCGCTGTGATGATGGCCGCCGTGCTGGTGTTTACGATGGTGGGCAGCTTTGTAGCCAGCAAGGTGCCCGGCGCGACCATGGGCAGCTTCTCGGTGTTTATGACGATGCTGCTGGGCGTCAAGTTCATCGTGCGGCCTGTCATGACCACCAAGGAGGCCATGCAGGGCGTCAGTGCCCAGAAGCGGCTGGTGCAGTCGCTGGTCTGCGGCATGGGCGTGGGTTTTATCTGCGGCTTTATCGGCGCAGGCGGCGGCATGATGATGCTGCTCCTGCTCACCTCGGTGCTGGGGTACGAGCTGAAGACCGCCGTGGGCACCAGCGTGTTTATCATGACCTTTACGGCCCTGACGGGTGCGGTCAGCCACTTTGCCATTGGCGGTGCGCCGGACCTGTTCTGCCTGGTATGCTGTGTGCTCAGCACCCTGTTGTGGGCGCGCATCGCGGCCAAGTTTGCCAATAAGGCCGAACCAGCCACCCTCAACCGCGCCACCGGCGTAGTGCTGGTGATTTTGGGCGTGGCCATTTTGGGTGTGAAGTATCTGTAACGGCACGGGTTTGCGGGCGGATATAGAATCCGCCCGTACAGCATAGAAATAGCTCCTACCCCACTCCGGGCAGGAGCTATTTTTATTGCAGCAAACTCTCCACCACCTGCAGCCCATCCTCTGTCAACGCTTCCCCGCCCGGTGCATCAACCACGGCGACGGTAACATAATCCACCGTCAGTGCGGCCTGCTTTTGCAGATAGGCCAGAGTCTCCCCTGCCCTGAGCAAATCCGTGGCGGTAAAATCGGTCAGCGTCCGGGCACTGTATTTGCGCCAGGCATCGGGCACGGCGGTCAGCCGGTCGGGGTTCTGCCGCACAAAAGCGGCCCAGACGGCGGCGCGGGCGTTGGCGGCGGTCGTCTCGCTCATCTGGCTTTGCAGGTCGGCGATCAACTCCACCGCGTCGGTGGCACTGACAGCCTGCACCGCCTCCTTGCCGTAGCCCAGCGCCAGCCGTGCGGCGGGCTGCAGCAGCGAGGACGTATCAAACCGCACCGCCGTGCCGCTGCCCACGCAATCCACCCAGCAGGAGGGCGTGGCCGCCAGGTAGTACAGCGGCGGTAGGGCGGTCTCGCCGGTGGAAAGCGCGGCCCTCAGCAGTTGAGCGGCCCGCCCCGCCCCAGCCGAAAGCGTACATTCCGCCAGTGTGGTAGTGCCAGCCGGTGCGTTGACCAGCAGCTGCCCCGGCAGAGCACAGAAGGTCACGCTGTGGGCCGGGCCGTCCGCCCGCACCAGCACAAAGGCCGGCTCCTCTTTCTGCACCACCAGCAGCATCCGCCACACGCTTTGGGCACCCGGCTCGATTTGCAGCTGGCTCTGGTTGGCGGCGGCCTGCCGCAATTCTTGCTGGGTCTGCCGCTGCCGGGCCAAAAAGCCCACCACAAGGATCAGCGGCAGCAAAAGCAGCAGGGTCAGCCACAGGCTGCACCAAAAAAATCCGGCGCGTGAACGCATAAAACCCACCTCACTGTGAGAAACTTCCCTTATAGTCTGGGCGGCACTGCCCGGCGCTATACAAAAAGGAGGTCTGTTTTATGATGCACGAACCGTTTGGCCCCCATGGAGCCGAGGAAGAAACCGAGGAACTTTGGACTGACCTGAGCGAGGTGCCCGAAACTGCCTACGAGCAGGACCCGAAGCGCCGCATCAACAGCGATACAGATATGCCGTTTGACCCGTCGCTGCTGCCCACCGACCCCGGCCTGGGCGAAGGCCCGCTGTAACCCACGCAAAAAGCCCCCGGCAAGAGGCTGCGGCCTCTCTGCCGGGGACTTGCTGTTTTTATTGGTGTAAAGCGGTTATTCCGGGATGACGAACGCCACACCAACCACGCCGGGGCCGACGTGGGTGCCGATAGTCGGCCCAATCTGGCCGACGCGCCCGCCGGTCAGGTGCAGGTTTTGGTGCAGATAGTGGTGCACCGGGGCGGTAAGTTGCTTATCGTCGCTGTACAGCAGCGTGTAGCCGTAGGCCGGGTCCACGCCGCCCAGCTTGTCCAGCTGGCGGTACAGGGCTACCAGCGCACCGGGACGGCCGCGGCCTTTGTCTACCAGATGAATCGCACCGTCGAACAGCGCCAGCACCGGTTTGATGCCCAGTGCACCGCCCACGATAGCCACGGCGGCAGGCAGGCGGCCGCCCTTTTGCAGGTGCTTCAGGCTGTCCACGATGGCAACGACCCGCACCCGTTTTTTAAAGGTCTCCAGCTCGGCCGCAATGCGGGAGGCGGAAAGCCCCTGCTCCCGCAGGCGGATGGCCTCCCGCACGATGATGGCCTCGCCCTGGGCCGCGGTCTCGGAGTCGATGAGGTAGACTTTGGCATCGGCCTCGGCGGCGGCCAGGTTGGCGCACTGGTAGGTGCCGGAAAGCTTTTGCGCGATGGTGATGACAATGACCTCATCCCCTGCATCGGCAGCTTCCTCAAACAGCTCGATAAACGAAGCCGGGCTGGGCTGGCTGGTTCGGGGCAGCTTGCTGTCCTCGGCCAGGCGGGTGAAGAACTCGTCCTTGGTCATGCTGCCGTCATCCAGGGCAGCGGTGCCATCGGCAAAGGTGATGCCCAAGGGCACAACGGTCACGCCGGGGATTTCCAGGTCGCGGGCGGTCAAATCGGCCGCCGAGTCAGTGACGATACGGATCATAGTCGGATTCCTTTCTCATACTTCCCTATACGGAAAAACTCTTTTCTTCAATGCCCAGCAGATCGGCGGCGGCGTCGGGGTCTAACTGCTGCACCGATTCCAGCTTGCGGGTGATGGCACGGCTGCGCGGGCCGATCAGCTCCTCCAGGTCGGAGCCGGTCTGGTTCAGGTGGCGCTGCATCTGCTGTAAGCCAACGCCGAACTTCTCAAATTCTGTCTTGACAGCGCCCAAAATCGTCCACACCTCGCCGGAACGCTTTTGGATCGCCAGCGTGCGGAAGCCCATCTGCAAAGCGTTCAGCAGTGCCGCCATGGTGGACGGGCCTGCTACCGTGATTTGATAATCCCGCTGCAAAACTTCCGTGATTCCGCTGGAAACCACCTCGGCATACAGCCCTTCAAAGGGCAGAAACAGGATGCCGAAGCTGGTGGTGTAGGGCACCTCGATGTACTTATCGTGGATGTCCTTGGCCTCCTGCCGCAGCACAGACTGCAGTGCCTTGCGCATGGCGGCCGCCGCGGCAGCGTCGCCGCGCTCCAAAGCCGCCTGCAGGTGGGCGTAGGTGTCACCGGGGAACTTGGCGTCGATGGGCAGCCAGATGTTGCCGTTCTGCCCCGGCATCTTGA
>OLRJ01002515.1_pt1 | contig 13552 bp, 17 predicted proteins | sample 1672741 | NCBI WGS metagenome assembly OLRJ01 (sample SAMEA3136719, study PRJEB25190) | human gut metagenome | biome: human gut; feature: human-associated habitat; material: faeces | place: Austria | collected 2013
TCTTCCGATCTTCTTCTTTGTTTACGAGGGGAGTGCAATGGTCGCACTGCAAAAAGCCGAAGGCAGCTCCGCACCGTGGGCATGCGCGCCAAAAATCGAGATAATCGAGCCGAGCGGCGCAACGTGTGCACAAAACGGCGCCCGGTGCGTCGCAAAGGGCGCAACGCGTGGGCCAGAGCGTTTCGCATATCGCGTCGGCGATAAGTCCCATCGTCCCTTCTTTCCGATTCGCGTGCCCCTGGGCGATATGCTAGGTCGCAAACCTTGTCGATACCTTGCCCGTTTCGTGACATTCGCCCGACATTTTCTTTCCTTTTTCCTCGGCATTTCCGTTGTTTTGCATGCTTTCCGTGAGCGCAATGCGTGAAGAATTCCTCAATTATTCGCGGGTTATTCCTTCGCAATCAATCTTTCAGCATTGCGTTAACACTGCATAGAGGACGGTAGCTCGTTCATGCAGGGGCATTAAATCTGCTAAACTGACCCGAGACTTCTTTCGGGTCTGTAGTTGCGGGGGCCAAAAGGCTCCTTAGTCCATGGCAGATGCGGTCAAAAGGATCCACGTAAGTACGCGCCGCCCTAATATAGGCGCGTGCGAGCATGGCGTATCCTAGAAGTAAGTCGCACCTCCCGGCCGATTTTTGCGGCAACGCCGCACTGGGGGAGAGGGCAGAGCGAAATCATTCGCAAAACCCCAGTGCGCGAGTGTGGGGGCAAAGACTAGGTCAGCCGAAAGAGGAATCTGGATAGATATGGAAAGAGGATTCATACGATGAAACATCGCGTATCGCTCGTTGTCGCGTTTGCATGCGCGTTTTGCTTTGCGCTCGGTTTGGCTGGCTGCAGCCAGGCCGGTTCCTATGAGGGAAAAACCCTTACTCCCACGATTAGTTCCCCTACCATTGGGCAGAATGGCACGTTGCGCGTGGGCATCGACGCCGATGGTGGCGCGCCGTTTGTCACGTCTTCTTCGAGTGCCAGCTATGCGGGCATCGACGTTGATATGGCGGCAGCGCTCGCCGATCAGCTGGGCTTGAAGCTTGAGCTCGTCGACGTTGCGGGCAATGCCTCTTCGGCCCTCGCCGATGGTGATGTCGACATCGTTATGAGCCAGACGTCCACCGAGAAAAGCTCGACCATGTGGGTTTCCGACCCCTACATTGAAACGGGCGTTGCCCTGTTCGCCTCGAATAGGTCTACAACCGTTCCTGAAAGCGTTCAGGCGTCGAGCATCGCAGCGCAATCTTCTTCCACGAGCGCCTGGGCTGTTCAAAACGCTTTCGGCGATGATGCGCTGAACCCCGCTTCCGATTTGGTCTCGGCGTTCTCGCTTGTCGAAACCGGCAAATCGCAGTACGTCGCAGCCGATGCGGTCATTGGCTCGTATGCGGCGCTTGTCCAAAGCGTCGACGTGCAGCCCATCGCTCTGCTTGGTTCCAAAGGCGGCTATTGCATCGGCGTCAATTCGAGCAATCAGGAATTGCAGAAGGCTATTTCGGCGGCGCTGACTGCGGTGCGCGGCAACGGCGTCTTCGATGCGGTGTGCACGAAGTGGCTCGGCTCCCCCATGAACCTTGATGCGCTTTCCACGATTGAGGTGTCTTCGAGCAAGTCGGTTTCCGCTGGAGACGATTCTGATGAGAAATCCGCGGAAGGCGGCTCGGCCGAAACCGCTTCGAGCTCCACGGCGGGGGCGAATGCCGTCCAGCCTGGTTCGACGAGGTAGGGCATCGCTATGGGCAAGCGAAGCGTCGAAGACGAGAACGACCTGAACGATATCGCCCCTATGACCACGATGCAAAAAGCGATTATAGGGCTGGCCGTGGTTGCCGTCATCGCGTTTATCGCATATACGGTGCTGCATTAATTTCCACGTGGGCTCGCTTAAGGCGGGCTCACGTGCGTATTGAAAGGAATACGAATGGCCAAGCATGGGAAGCACGCTCGCGTTCAGGAAGCTGATGCGGAGCTCGTTGATGGCGCATCCGTTCAGGCTGCGCCCGAATATGATGCTTTGGAGAACAACGCGCCTGAAGCCACGAAGGGCATTTCCGCCCATCAAAAGAAATCGAAGCGCATGCGCACAGTGCTCATCGTCGTGAGCGCGGTGCTCGTGGTGCTTATCGCGGCATTGGGGTATTTCGCATTCATGCTGTACCAGGAAGCAAGCGATGTCGCGAGCCAGGCTTCAAGCTCGACTGCCGCCACGCTGAAAGACACCGCCGAGGCGACCGATGCGAAAAAGCAGGGCAGTCGCCTTACCGCTCCGAATTTGGTTGCGTTGCTCGGATCAACGGAAGATGAGGCCATCTCGAAGGTTGGTCGTGGTGCCACCGTGGCGAGCTCTTCCGACATAACCGAGGAAAAAGGCGAAGGCGATTCGAAGACCACCGAAGTCGTGGGCAAAACGGTGACGCTTGCGCTTACCGAGCAGCAGGCCGACTTGAAGGGCAATACGCCTTCGGTGTATCTCACGCTCGATAAAGATGGAAAAATCACTCAGGCGGGCTATTCCGCCGCGATGTCGACGTTGGGGTATGGCGATGTGAGCTTCTCCGACGCGGTGACCGAAAAGCACGTTGTTGAGACCCTGCTCGGCGATGCCGGCTTGACGGTTGAAGATGGCTCGGTTGAGCTTCCTTCCGCCGACGAATACCGCACCTACGCGAACGACGGAAAGACTATTGCCCAAGAGCAATACACCTTCTCGGGCGAGGCGCCCGCCGCGCTTGACGGGGCCCAGCACGCGTGGCAGTGCCGTTTGAATTACGACTATTCCGCGGCGAACGTGTCGAACAATTTGTCCGATACGCTCAGACTCTTCTATGTATATGTGAACGCCTAGAAACTGGAATTTATAGAAACCCGCCAAATGGCGGGTTTTCTTTTATGTAGAGCAGGGCAACGATGCAATACTCGAGCACTCTACTGTGATAAAGTGTCTAACACGTTACCACATATGAAAGGGGAAGGTGACACGCAGTGAGGCCTATTACCGCCCGAGGATTCCGAGACATCATGCCCGATGAAGCCATCGAGCGTGAGCGCATAACCCGCATCGTGAGTGACGGGTTCGCGTCCCACGGATACCTGCCGGTCGAAACGCCCTTGCTCGAAGAGCAATCTTCGCTGGCGATGGCCGGTGAGTCTGCTGTCACGCCTTTTCAGCTTTTCGATGGCGATGGCCGCCTGCTCGTGGTGAGAAGCGACCTCACCATGCCCATCACACGCCTCGTTGCAACTCGTCTGGCGCATACGGAAGCGCCCATTCGCTTGCGCTACGCCGCACCCGTCGTGCGCGAACAGGCTCAATACATGGCGCGCTCCCGCCAGTTTACTCAGCTCGGCATCGAGCTCATTGGCGCAAGCGGCGCCGACGCCGATTTCGAAGTGGTGTCCATGGCGGCCGAAGCGCTCAACGCCGTGGGCGTTTCCAAGTGGCGCATTGTATGCGGAAGCGTTCGTCCCATGAACGAGCTCCTCGCGGCGGCGGGCATCGCCGGTTCCAAGCGCGAAGAGCTTCTCTCATGCGTGCATGCGTCCGATTTCGTCGATTTGGATGCGGCCCTTTCAGACGTGAACGCGCCCGAGAATCTCGTGAACGCAATAGCGACCTTGCCGCGCATCAGCGGCGGAGTCGAGGCGCTCAATGTGGCTTCCGCTGCGCTTGCGGCGGCGGGCATCGCCGATGGGGGCGTGTCGGAGCTGCGCGCGTTGTTTGAGTCGGCGCAAAAAGCGGGCTTTGCCGACAACCTTGCGGTTGATTTTTCGGTCATGAACTCGTTCGGCTATTACACGGGCCTCGTGTTTTCCGTATATGCCAATGGCGTATCGACCCCTCTTGGATCGGGTGGGCGCTATGACGAAGCGTTTTCGCGGCTGGGCGAGCGCGATTTGCCCTCGGCCGGCTTCGCTTTATCGCTCGAGGAAATCGAGGAAGCCGTCGCGAACAACGCCGAAGCGCGCCCGCTGCGCATTGCGGTGCCGAAGGGGTCGCTGTTCGCTGATACGGTTGAGGCGCTTGCGGCGGCGGGGCTTAACACCGAACCGCTACACGATGTGGGGCGACACCTTATCGTGCACGGCCAGGGCGTCGACTATGTCATCGTGAGGCCCACCGACGCCCCTGCCTTCGTTGCCTCTGGCGGAGCCGATTGCGGCATTTGCGGTCGCGATTCGCTTGTCGAGGCGGGCCTCGATTTGGTGCAGCTCATCAATCTTGGCTATGGCGCGTGCCGATTCGTGGTTGCCGAGCCTGCGAGCGCGAAGGGCGCGGCCGATGCCGCTTATGCGCGCCGCGGTTCCATTCGCGTGTCGACGAAGTATCCGCGCATCACCCAGGCGTATTACGATCGAATTGGCGTGCAGGCCGATATCGTTACGCTTCATGGCAACATTGAGCTTGGTCCTATGGTTGGCCTGTCCGACCGCATCGTCGACATTACCGCGACGGGCACCACGCTTCGAGAAAACGACCTGGTCATAGTCGATGAGGTGCTGAAATGCTCCGCGCGCTTCTTTGCAAGTCCCGCGAGCATTCGCTGTGATGAAAGAGTTCGCGACCTGGCAGCCAAGCTGGCCGCTTCGAGAAAGGCATAGATACCATGAAAACCATTACGCTTAACCCGGGTGAGCGCCTTGCGGCTGGTCAGCTTCCGCGCCAGGGAGTTTTGCCTGCGGCCATCATGCAGTCGGCCCAGGCTATCGTCGACGATGTGCGTGAGCGCGGCGATGTCGCTCTGCGCGAATATTGCAAGAAGTTCGATGGCGTCGACGTTGACGATTTCCGCGTCGATCCCAAGCTTATGGACGAAGCTATCCAGGCGGTCGACCCTGCGTTCATCGAGGCTTTAAAGAAGGCCGCTGCGCAGATTCGTGAATTCCACGAGCGCGAGGTCGAGCAGTCGTGGTTCACGTCTCGCGCCGATGGCACCATTTTGGGCGTGAAGGTTACTCCCGTTTCTGCCGCGGGCGTGTATGTACCGGGCGGCCGCGCCCAGTACCCCTCGACGGTGCTCATGGACTGCATTCCGGCGAAGGTCGCTGGCGTAAAGCGCGTGGTTATGGTTACCCCGCCGCAAAAAGAAGGCGGCATTTCGCCGTACACGCTCGCTGCCGCGAAGGTTGCGGGCGTCGATGAGATATATGCTGTGGGTGGCGCTCAGGCCATTGCCGCTCTTGCCTATGGCACCGATTCTATTCCTAAGACCGCGAAAATCGTTGGCCCTGGCAATGCGTTTGTCGCCGCGGCGAAGAAAATCGTCTCGGGCGATGCAGGCATCGACATGGTGGCGGGACCGTCGGAAGTGTGCGTTCTCGCCGATGCGACGGCCGATGCGACCGTGGTTGCTGCCGATCTTATGGCGCAGGCCGAACACGATCCTTTGGCCACATGCTACCTGGTGACCTGCGACGCTGCGTTCGCGGAAAAGGTGCAGGGCCGTTTCGCCGAGCTTTTGGCCGCAAGTCCGCGCGCCGAAATCACGAGCGCATCGCTTGTCGACCAGGGCGTGGTCGTAGTGGCGGCCGACCTTGAGGCGGCAATCGACGCCGTGAACGTTATTGCTCCCGAGCACCTCGAGCTGCACTGCGACAACGCTATGGGCTTGCTCGGCAAAATCGAGAACGCCGGCGCCATCTTCGTGGGTCCATGGAGCTCCGAACCCTTAGGTGATTACGTTGCCGGCCCCAACCACACGCTTCCCACGGGCGGCACGGCCGCATTCTCGAACCCTCTTTCTGTGCAAGATTTCATTACGCGTTCGTCGGTTATTTGCTATACGCCAGAAGGCCTCATGAACGATGCCCCCGCCACGCAAACCATGGCGCAGGCGGAAGGCTTGTGGGCTCACGCGCTTTCGGCCGGCCTTCGCCGCAAAATGGTCGAAGAGGGCCTCGAGGGCTTCGACGGCGTTGATTTGGGCGACATCAACCGCATTGCATGGCCGGTTGATTTGGCTGCTCCCAAAAAGGCGGAGTAGCTTATGGCTCAGCTCTCCGACCGCGTTCGGGTGCTCATGCAGCCGCATTTGGCGAGCATCGAGCCCTACGACCCGAATTTCACGCCGTGCCGCGTGAACCTTTCGGCGAATGAGAACACGTATCCCATGCCTGCTGCGGCGCGCGCGTCCATCGACGCCGCGCTCGCGGCCACGCCGCTTAATCGCTACCCCGATCCCATGTCGAATGAGCTTCGTGCAGAAATCGCTGCGTGGCACGGTGTCGATCCATCATGGGTGTGCGTGGGCAACGGCGGCGATGAGCTGCTTTACAACTTCCTGCTCGCTTTTGGCGGAGCGGGCCGCACGCTGCTCAACTGTCCGCCATGCTTTTCGGAATACGCGTTTTTCGCATCGCTTGCGCAAACCAAGGTGCTCGATGTGTGGCGTGATGCGGAAACGTTCGAGCTCGACCAGGCGGCGGTGCTTGAAGCGGCTCCGAAATGCGATATCGCAATCGTGACCTCGCCGAACAATCCCACGGGCGATTTGGCTTCAGTTGAATTCGTGCGCGAGGTGTGCGCCGCGTGTCCTGGTCTTGTGATGGTCGACGAGGCCTATGGCGAGTTCGCCGATGCCGCTTCCTCGTGCGAGCAGCTGCTTTCGGAATGCGACAACCTCGTGGTGCTGCATACGCTTTCCAAGGCGTTCGGCATGGCAGGCACGCGCGTTGGGTATGTGATTGCCGCGCCCGACGTAATCGATGCTTTCGCCGCGATTCGCCAAATCTATTCGGTGAACGTGCTTTCGCAGGCTGCGGCTTTGGCCGCGGTTCGTGCGCGCAATCAGTTCGCACCCGTGGTGGACGCGATTCGCAGCGAGCGTGCGCGCGTGATCGAGAGTCTGCATGGCATTGCCGCTTGCGGGCTTCCTCTCGAGGTTTGGGAAAGCGAGGCCAACTTCGTGCTCGTGCGCATGCCGAACGCCACGCGCGTTCGTGAACGTATGCGCGACGAGAAATCGATTCTCGTGCGCGATTTCAGCTATGCGCCCGGCTTGGCCAATTGCCTGCGCATTACGGTTGGCACGCCCGAAGAAAACGACGAAGTGTTGGCGGCGTTGGCCGCGTTGCTGAAAGACGAAATTGATTCGTACCACGAATAGGCATGCCGGCTTGGGTCCTGCATGCCCCCGCATGCCGAAAACTCCATCGGCGAACGCCGAAAAGACGTTGGCCGCAGTGGTGTTTTGGCTCGTACGAATCGTTTAGCTGGTATAGAGTGCTCTCTAACCGCTTCGAAAGGAGTTGTCCATGGCTCGAATTGCTGAGGTTTCGCGCAAAACGGGCGAAACCGACATCGCAGTAAAGCTCGACCTTGACGGTTCGGGCGTCTGCGACATTTCTACGGGCGTGCCGTTTTTCGATCATATGCTCAACGCTTTCGGCCGCCACGGTTTGTTCGATTTGACGGTGCATGCGCAAGGCGACGTCGAAGTCGATGCCCATCATACGGTTGAAGATGTGGGCATTGTGCTGGGCGAGGCGTTCGCGCAGGCTCTTGGCGATAAGGCGGGCATCACGCGTTTTGCCGACGTCACCATTCCCATGGACGAAACGCTCGTCATGGCCGCGGTTGATATTTCGGGTCGTGGCCAGGCATATTGTGATTTGCCTATCTCCTCGCCGCGCGTAGGCGATTTCGACACCGAGCTTGCGGTGGAATTCTTCTATGCGTTTGCGCGCGATGCGAAAGTCACGCTGCATGTGCGTGAGCTCGCGGGTGCCAACGCACACCACATCATCGAGGCGGCATTCAAGGCATGCGGCCGTGCTCTGCGCCGCGCGTGCGAATTCGACGGCCGCGTTCAGGGCGTGCCGTCAACGAAGGGCTCACTGTAATGGTGCCGAGCATTGTGGTGGTCGACTACCACAAGGGCAATTTATCGAGCGTGGTGCGTGGAATTTCCCGCGCGGGCGCCCGTGCGCAGGCGAGCGATTCGCCAGAAGACATTCGCGCGGCCGATGCCGTGGTGCTGCCAGGCGTGGGATCGTTCTACGACGCTATTGTGTTCATGCAAGAATCGGGCGAGGCCCAAGCGGTGCTTGACGCCATTGGCAAGGGAACGCCGTTTTTGGGTATTTGCCTGGGGCTGCAGCTGCTTTTCGAGCGCGGCGATGAAGGCGTGCCCGAAGATGCGCCCGCGGTTTTAGCGGAAGATGCCATGGGATCGAACCTTGCTCCCGCCGAGGTTTTCGAGGCGTCATCCAAGCGTTGGACGCGTGGCTTGGGCGTGCTTTCCGGTTCGTGTTCGCGTTTGGAATCGACGCGCCTCAAAGTGCCCCATGTAGGTTGGGACCAGGTGCATCTGACTCATAACGGTCGCGCATGCGAACTTTTGCGCGACTTTCCCGAAGGCGCGAACATGTACTTCACGCATTCCTACGCGGTTGACGCCGACGCATGTGCCGCCGACGTTGCGGCGCATACGCATTACACGCGCAGCTTCCCGTGCGTGGTGGCGCGCGGCAATGTGTTCGGCTGCCAATTCCATCCGGAAAAATCGTCGTCCCGTGGACTCGACATCCTAAAGAACTTCGTCGCCATAGCGGCTGCTGAGCAGAAAGGAGGCCGCGCATGATCGTGTTCCCTGCCATTGATTTGGTTGCCGGCAAAGTCGTGAGACTCGAGCACGGCGACCGTTCGCGCATGAAGGTCTATTCAGAAAATCCGGCCGCGGTTGCTCGCGATTTTGTCGAACAAGGCGCTACGTGGCTGCATGTGGTCGATCTTTCGGCGGCTTTTGAGGAAGATGAGGCCGCCCGCGAAGCGAATTCGAAAGCAATCGCCGCCTTATGCCAGGTCGAGGGAATTTCAATCGACGTGGGCGGCGGCGTGCGTTCGCTCGAAAGAATCGACGAGCTGGCGCGTTTGGGCGCCAAGCGCATCGCCATGGGCACCGTGCTCGTACGCGACGAGTTGTTTGCCCAGGCAGCGGCGGCCCAGTTTGGGGAGCTGCTCGTGGCCGATGTGGCCGCCAAGGCCGGCCAGGTGAAGGTGAATGGGTGGCGCGAAGGCGTGGGCGCTTCTGCCGATGAAGTAGTTGGGCGCTTGTCGAGCCAGGGATTCAAGCACCTCGTTTTCACCGATATCGCGCGCGATGGCATGCAGACGGGCATCGATGTCGAGGCATATCGCCACATTGCCCAGGTTGCTGGTTTTCCCGTGGTTGCGTCGGGCGGCATTTCTTCCGTGGCCGATATTGCGGCGCTCGCGGAGGCGGGCGACGGCGTCATCGAGGGCTGCATCACCGGACGCGCACTTTACGAGGGCGCATTCGCTCTGAGCGAAGCGCTTGCGGCCGCGAAAGGCGGTACGCCATGCTGACGAAGCGCGTGATTCCCTGCCTCGATGTGAAGGACGGTCGCGTGGTGAAGGGCGTGAACTTCGTATCGTTGCGCGATGCGGGCGACCCGGTGGAGCTTGCCGCCGCGTATGACCGCGCGGGCGCTGACGAGGTCGTGTTCCTCGATATCACGGCCACAAGCGATGGGCGCGCGACCACGATTGATATGGCAAGCCACGCCTCGGAAGAGCTTTCAATTCCCTATGCGGTGGGCGGTGGCTTCCGCGACCTTGCCGGCATGCGTGCCATGGTTGCGGCGGGCGCCGACAAGGTGTCGCTCAATTCGGCGGCTGTGCGCGACCCGTCGCTTATTACTGCGGCGGCTTCAGCATTTGGCAGCCAAGCTGTGGTGTGCGCCATCGATGCGAAACGCGTGGGCAAGCCCGGCGCTCCCGGCGCTGACAAGTGGGAAGTGTTTACGGCTGGCGGCCGAAATGCCACGGGGCTCGATGCGGTTGAATGGGCGGCGCAGGCCGCTCAGCGCGGAGCGGGTGAGATTCTGCTCACGAGTATGGATCGCGATGGTACCAAGGCCGGTTTCGATGTAGCGCTCACTCGTGCAGTTGCCCGGGCGGTAAGCATTCCCGTTATCGCGAGCGGCGGCGTTGGCGAGCTCGAACATTTCGCAGAAGGCGTCATCGATGGCGAGGCCGATGCGGTGCTTGCCGCAAGCGTGTTCCATTTCGGCCAATTCAGCATTCGCCAGGTGAAGGAATACATGGCCAGCCAGGGCATTCCCGTGCGGCTCGACTTTTAGAAGCGGTTATTCGTTGGGTGTCAAAGCTCGGCTCCCGGCGTAATTGCGACGCGTTTGGGTCTGCACGTGGCTCTCTCGCCGCCAGCGCCGTATGCGCCTCAAGAGCGGGAGTGCGGGAGTGGCGGCGATGGCATTCTGATGAGCGCCGATGTGGAGTCGCGCATTCGGCCAAGCGGTGCTTGATAGGTCGCTGTCGCCGTCTCTTGCGTGGCAGGAAAGGTTTTGAAATGGAATTGAAGTTCGATGATCGAGGGCTCATTCCCGCCGTCGTGCAGCAATACGACACGGGCGAAGTACTCATGGTGGCATGGATGAATGCCGAATCGCTGCGCTTGACCCAAGAGACGAAAACAACGTGGTTTTGGAGCCGCAGCCGTCAAGAGCTCTGGAACAAAGGAGCTACGAGCGGAAACATGCAGCGTGTGATTTCCATCGATGCCGATTGCGACGCCGATACATTGCTCGTGAAGGTCGACTCGCCAGGTCCCGCGTGCCACACGGGTGCGCGCAGCTGCTTTTTCAATCGAATCTACGATGCGCCGGAAGGCGCGCCAAAGGAGGAATAGCCATGGGAGTTCGTACTGCAAACGTACAACCGGGCAACATCGGAGAGACCATCGAGGGCCTGGCTTCAACCATTCACGCCCGTCGCGATGCCAGCCCCGATGAGAGCTATACGGCTCGTCTTCTTACCGACGTCGAAGACGAGCTGCTCAAAAAGATTGCCGAAGAGGCGAGCGAAGTCATCATGGCGTGCAAAGACAACGACCATGACCATATTCGCTATGAGGCGGGCGATTTGGTGTATCACCTGCTTGTAACGCTTGAGCGCTATGGTGTGAGCATCGATGAGCTTGCTGGAGAGCTCAACGCGCGCATGAAATAGACTACGCGGCGCGAGAGCGCATCTAAAGGTTCCAGCTTTCCCATGAACCGTCGGCTCGAGGCACGTCGAAGGTTCGATACCCCGCAGCAAAAGCATGCTTTTGGGCTTCGAGAATGCCGAAGCATATGTCACTCGCGATATGCGCATCGGAGCCAATTGTGATGGACACGCCGGCTTTGAAGAAGCGCTCGAGCAGGCCCGTGGCGGGGTAGTAGTCGGGCAGCCCTTTGCGAAGCGACGCGGTAGACAGCTCGATGCGGCGATTCGTGTCGTGCGCGCACGCTGCCATTTCGTCCCAAAGGCTTTCGACGTTCGTGGGTGCCGACCATCCATCTTGCGAAAAGCGCATAGGCAGGTCGGGGTGGGCCATCGAATCGAAGGCGAGGGGGCTTTCGCACGCGGCACACCACGCATCGACGTACGCACGCCACACGCCGTTCGCGCCGAGTTCTTCCCAAATGTGCATGTCTTCCGAATAATCGATCCAGCCCGCGGCGAGGCCGGGCTCATCGGCGGGATCAATGCGTTCGCAGCCGCGTTCGCCTGCGGCGATCGAGGTGTCGCCCGCGTCTCCAATCCAATGCACGCTGCCAAGCTTGACCCGGGCGTTTTGCGCCCACTGTGCAACGTTGCGCTCGCATCCCGGGTACCAGTCGCATTCGAATCCAAAAATGAAATCCATGTCGGGCGCGATTTGCGCCGCAAGTTCGCGCGCGGCATCGAACGCCGCTTGGTGGGCGGGCAAATCGCGCGCTGGCACCTGGCATTCGCATCGTGGATCCATGCTGGCCGGCAGCGTGAGGTGGTCGGTAGAAACGAGCACGCGGCATCCCTTAGCTGCGGCAGCGCGCACATTTTCCTCGAAAGACGATTCGCCGTCGGAGAAATTTGTATGGGTATGGCAGTCAATAATGGATGCGTGCACGCTTTTCCTCCACATCTAAGAATTTCTTCTTGCCAACCGAAAGGGAATGTTGCTATTATATTCGAGCTGTTTCAAGCGGAGGCAAAAACCTCCCACCTGCTTCGGCGCAAGCTGATGGGTCTCAAGAATATACTTCTTCATGAACTTCTTGAACCCTGTGCGTGCGCGCAGGGTTTTTTGTTGCAGTGCAAACCCGCAACCCGCGGGAGATGTAGGAGGTGAGCGCAATAGCAGCTCAAGAGCCCAGGCTCAATGAAGAAATCCGCACTCGCGAGTGCCGTCTGATTGGCTATGACGGTTCTCAGATGGGTATCTTCAACACCCGCGAGGCCATGCGCATCGCAGAAGAGGCCGGTTTGGACCTTGTCGAAATCGCGCCGAACGCTGAACCCCCCGTGTGCCGCATCATGGACTACGGAAAGTTCAAGTACGACCAGGCGATCAAGGCCAAGCAGGCTCGCAAGAAGCAGACCAAGGTCGAGATCAAGGAAATGAAGTTCCGTCCCAAGATCGACGTGGGTGACTACACCACGAAGAAGAAGCACGTGCTTCGTTTCTTGGCAGGTGGCGCTAAGGTCAAGATCACGATCATGTTCCGCGGCCGCGAGATGGCGCATCCCGAGATCGGCCTGAACATGCTCGAGAAGCTTGCCGAGGACCTGAAGGACTATGCGGTCGTCGAGGTTCCGCCGAAGCTCGAGGGACGCAACATGCACATGCTGCTCGGGCCCCAGCGCACCAAGCCCGCCGCCAAGGCGGCGGACGAGCAGCCCGAGGAGTAGGCGCTCGGCGGCTCTTTCCCATCGGTACCACACCGGGTTGCGCGTTCCCGGTTGAGCGACAGATATAAGGAGACCTTCCATGCCCAAGATGAAGACCAACAAGACGGTTGCGAAGCGCTTCCGCACGACCGGCAGCGGCAAGCTCATGCATGCCAAGCGCAACAAGCGTCACATCCTCACCAAGAAGCCCCCCAAGCGCAAGCGTCAGCTGCGCGGTCAGGCCGTGCTCGACAACACCAACGCGGCCAAGTACGTCCGTTCGGTCATCAACCACTAAGCTGCGGCCGAACCGCAATCCCAACGTCTGTTTTACGAGGAGTGACAAACAATGGCTCGTGTCAAGCGTGCAGTCAATGCCAAGAAGAAGCGTCGCCGCATCCTTAAGCTCGCCAAGGGTTACTACGGCCAGCGTTCGCGCTGCTACCGCAAGGCCAAGGAGCAGGTGCGCCACTCGCTGATGTACCAGTATCGCGACCGTCGCACCAAGAAGCGCGAGATCCGCAAGCTCTGGATCACCCGCATCAACGCCGCCTGCCGCATGAACGGCATGAGCTACTCCCAGTTCATGCACGGCCTGAAGCTTGCCAATATCATGCTCGACCGCAAGGTCCTCTCGCAGATGGCCATCGAGGACGCCCCCTCGTTCGCTGACCTCTGCACCATCTCGAAGGACGCCATCGCCAAGGCTGCCACGGTCAACGCCTAACCAGGCGCGTGTCCGCGCGGTCGGCGCCTGAGCGTCCGCCCGACGTACGCAGACAAGAGGGTCCGCCCGTTTCCGCAAGGAAGGGCGGGCCCTCTTTTTTCGTTTGTCTAGAGGGGCGTCTCCGACGGGCCGCCTCCGGCGGGCCGAGCTCG
>OLRJ01002518.1_pt1 | contig 13546 bp, 8 predicted proteins | sample 1672741 | NCBI WGS metagenome assembly OLRJ01 (sample SAMEA3136719, study PRJEB25190) | human gut metagenome | biome: human gut; feature: human-associated habitat; material: faeces | place: Austria | collected 2013
CCCGCGGCTCCCACGGCCTCAACAGCAGCGGCCTGACGCTCTGCGCGGTCCCACACGCCCGAGCGGCCGCCCTCCTTGTGCAGCAGGCGCACGTCGACGATCTCCATGCCGCGATCGACCGCCTTGCACATGTCGTAGATCGTTAGGCACGCGGCACTCGCTCCAGTCAGGGCCTCCATCTCTATACCCGTCTTGCCCGTCACGCCGGCCGTAACCAGTACGTGAAAGCCGACCTGCCCGTCCGCGCGCGCCGGCGCCCAGCCCTCGGGCACGTCCTCGTCAGGCGTCCCCGCCGGAGCGATGGGCGCAATGTCGCACTTGCTCTTGGTAATGAGCAACGGATGGCACATGGGGATGATATCGCTCGTGCGTTTGATGGCCATGATGCCCGCCACACGCGCGCAGGCAAGCACGTCGCCCTTTTTGGCGCGGTCCTGCAGCACCATGGCCTGCGTCTCGGGGTGCATAAGGATGGTGCCCTCGGCGATGGCGATGCGATGGGTCTCGGCCTTGTCGGACACGTCGACCATGCGCACCTCGCCCTTGGCGTCCACGTGCGTCAGCTCGTCGCGGCGGGCGTCGCGGGCGGGTTCGACGGCAGCGCTGGCAGTCGGCTGCGCGGACGCGTCGGCGTTGCCAGCATTCGCCGCAGCCGTGACTTTGTGGGCAGACATCGCGGCCCTGCGAGCGGCCTTGGTGGCATCGGCGTACCTGCTCTTGGCCATATGATCATCCTCCGATTTGGGACATAAATCGTTGCGTGCCCTCAATTATCGCGTGTTCCTGCGGTTTGTGGGCCACGGCATCGCGCCAAATCGAAAGTACCTGCATATCATCACCACGGCGCAGGGCGTCGCGCACCGAATACTCGGCATCGCTGAACAGGCACGGACGCACGTTGCCATCGGCCGTCAGGCGCAGACGGTTGCAATTCGCGCAAAAATGGTTGGACATGGCGCTAATGAAGCCGACCGTTCCCGCCGCGCCCGGAAAGTGCCAATAGCGCGCAGGGCCCGCGCCGGCAGGAGCGTCGTTGATGTCGAGCGGCTCGAGCTCGCCCAGTCCCGCCGCGACGGCCCCGGCATTGATGCGCGCCCGCAACTCGTCGCTCGGCACGGTATCGCTCGCATCCCACAGCTCGGGATTGAGCGCGGGCGCATGCGGGTCCACAGCGCAATGCGAGCTCGTGTGTTCGTCACCGATGGGCATGTATTCGATAAAGCGCAGGTGGATGGGGCGATCGAGCGTGAGCCGCGCGAGGGCCGCCACATCCTGGTTGAGCCGGCGCACAACAACGCAGTTGACCTTAACGGGCTCAAAGCCCCAAGCCAGCGCCGCGTCGATGCCAGCCATGGTCTGCTCGAGCCGACCCAGGCGCGTGATCTTTCCAAAGAGCGTAGGGTCGAGCGTGTCGAGCGAGATATTGACGCGGTTAAGCCCGGCATCTTTGAGCTGCGGCGCCAACTTGGGCAGCAGGGCGCCGTTGGTGGTGAGCGAGATGTCCTCGATCTGCGAAATCGCACGGATGTCACGAATGAGCGGGATGATACGGCGGCTGACCAGCGGTTCGCCACCCGTCAGGCGCACGCGGCGAATGCCCTCTCCCGCCACCAAGCGCACAAAGCGGGCGATTTCCTCGGCACTGAGTAGCTCGTCGTGCGCGCGGGGCGCCACGCCATCGGCCGGCATGCAGTAAATGCAGCGGAAATTGCACTTGTCGGTAACGGCAATGCGCAGGTAGTTGATATCGCGGCCAAAGCCGTCATGTTGCACGCGCCCGTCCACGCAGCCCTCCCCTCACGCGGCGTTTTATTCTTCGAAAAACATAATACCCCACGAGAGAATCATGCCGACACCCGTACGACAGGACAGGTCGCTTCGAGCAAGACCGGCTTCCCGAGCCCACCCTCAACACAGACCATCACAACATTCGATGCTTTTCCCGATTTTGGCAAAAAACGTCGAATGTTGTGATGGTTTGCCTGCCCACGGCACCCCGCAGAAGGACCAAAGCACCCCTAAAGGCCGCCGTCCCAGCGTCGAATCACGAATTCTCGCAGGTCGTTCTGCCGCTTTTGAAACACCTCGCTTCGGTCGCACTTGAGACCCATAGCGAGCGCGATGGCGTTCATCGCCCGGTGCAATTGCAGCTGGTGGGCAAACTGAGTCCCGGTGAGGACGATCATCCTAAAGCCCAGCGCGCTCAGCACGGTCATACGCTCCGCATCCGACGCGCTGCGCTGTTTATCAAGATGGTCCGAACCGTTGTATTCAATCTCCGTACCGCTCGCAGGCGCATATACGTCGATCTCGAAATACCCGGCCTTTGCGAGATACTTGAACTCGTTGGGAACATCGACCCGATGGTTGAGCTCGATCTTGGCGTATCCCAGCCCGCCCTGGGAACGTTTTGCTACGACCATGATTGCGGTGGCCGTCTCCATGGGCGACCGCGCGCCATCGTGCACGCGCCTGAGCACGGCGGCCGCGCGTATAGCCCCCTGACGAGATCGATTCTCATCGCAATAAGCAATCAAGTCGGCAACGGTATACCTCTGCCCCATCTCGATATAATCGCCTGTCGACAGATGATTCAAATGGTATCGGGCGCAGATTTCGTAGCCATATTCCAGCTGCTCGGGCTCGCTCATCCACGAACCCGCTTGGACAAAACACATGACCTCATCAACCACCAGAAGGCCCTCTGCCACCTCGATAAGATGGCCTGGAGGTATCGGCGCCCCAAACACGTGGCACCTAAATCCAGCCGGCGTCGAGCGCTCAAAATCAAAGTTGACGAGCGTGTCGATATGATCGAGCTCTTCTCGTGGAATACCAAGCGAAACCAGATAGTCGGTAACGATCCCGACTGCCGTTGAAGCCCTCAGCCCCTTGGCATCGAGTCCCAATTTGGGCAGGCTCGCAGTCGGCTCCGCCTCGTTGGCAAGCGAGTCCTCATCGTATAGGCTGCTTGCTCGCGAGAGCGGCTCGGACGGGCGCGCCACGTTGTGGTACAGCCAGGCAGTCTTATGGGACAGGACGATCGGCAGGTCCATGAGCCCTCCAATGGAGTCGGATAACCAACCTTATTCCCCTGCCCACGGGTCCGCACACCTTCGTGCGCAAGAAAGCGATTCCACCCGGTCGAGTGGCAGAAAAACCATCACAACATTCGATGCTTTTCCCGATTTTGGCAAAAAACGCCGAATGTTGTGATGGTTTGAGGCGAGGTGAGGGGCACGGAGGGATCAAAGCATCGTGCTCGAACGGGTTAATCCAGCTCTTTTAAGCCATGCGCCAGCTGCCAGTACTCGCCGTGCTGGGCGAGCAGCTCTTCGTGCGTGCCGCGCTCGATGATGCGGCCGTGTTCGAGGACCATGATGGCGTCGGCGTCGCGGACAGTGGACAGGCGGTGCGCGATCATAAACGTGGTGCGACCGCGCATGATGCGGTCCATACCGCGCTCGATGAGCTTTTCGGTACGCGTGTCGATGGAACTCGTGGCCTCGTCCAGGATGAGCACCGGCGGATCGGCGACGGCCACGCGCGCGATGGCGAGCAGCTGACGCTGACCCTGCGACAGGTTGGCGCCGTCGGCCGTGACCGGTGTGTCGTAGCCCCGCGGCAGGCGGCGGATAAACGAGTCGGCGCAGGCGGCCTCGGCAGCGGCGCGCACCTCCTCGTCGGTCGCGTCGAGCTTGCCAAAGCGGATGTTCTGCGCAATGGTGCCGCTAAACAGGTGCGTGTCCTGCAGCACAATGCCGAGCGACCCGCGCAGGCTGGCCTTGGCAATGTGCTTGACGTCGATGCCGTCGTACGTGATCTCGCCGTCATCGACCTCGTAGAAGCGGTTGATGAGGTTGGTGATGGTCGTCTTGCCGGCGCCCGTGGAGCCCACAAACGCAATCTTTTGCCCCGGCTTGGCAAACAGGTTGAGGTCCGTGAGCACGCGGGCGCCCGGCACGTAGGAAAAGTCCACGGCATGGAAGCGCACGTCGCCGGCAAGCGGGACCAAGCCGCACGTGAGCTCGGTGCCGTCGGCGGCCACCGCGCGGCCCGACTCATCAACGGCTGCCACGTCATGCAAGTGCCCGTACGCGCCCACGCCCTGGCCCTCGGGAATCTTCCACGCCCACGCGGCGTCGCCCGTCTGCACCAGCTCCACGCAGCCCTCGTCCACCTCGGGCTCAAGGTCCATAGCCGCAAACAGGCGCTCGGCACCGGCCAACGCGTTGAGCAAGAAGTTGCCGAGCTGCGTAAACTGGTTGATGGGCATGGCGGCCTGGCGCACAAAGACCAGGTAGCTTGCAAGTGCGCCCACATCGGCGAGCCCCTTGATGCAGAGCATGCCGCCCGCCACGGCGACGATGGCATAGTTGACGTAGCCAATCACGACGGTCATGGGCACCATGGAGTTGGCATAGCTCACGGCGTCGGTGCCGGTGCGGCGAAGCTCGTCGTTGCGGCAGGTGAAGCCGGCGACATTCGCTGCCTCACGGTTAAAGACCTTGATGACCTTTTGGCCCGAGACCATTTCTTCGATATATCCGTCCAGGTCGCCAAGCGATGCCTGCTGGGCGGCAAAGAAACGCTTAGAGCGCGCGCCCGAGTAGCGCGCATACAGCACAATGGCCGCATCGCACACGAGTGTGATAATCGTGAGCTGCCAGTTAAGGATGATGAGCATAGCCGTGGTGCCCACAACCTGAATGGCGGCCTGAATCACGTTGGCAAAGCTGTTGTTGAGCGCCTCGGAGACGGTGTCGACGTCGTTGGTGAAAAAACTCATGATGTCGCCCGAGCGCGTGCTGTCAAAATAACTGAGCGGCAGCGTCTGGATGTGCGCGAACAGGTCGCGGCGAATATCGGACACCACGTGTTGGGCCGCGCGCACCATAATCTGCGAGTAGCCCAGGGCCGAGAGCACGCCCGCAGCGTAGATGATCGCCGTCAGGATGACCTGCTTGGCGAGCAGTTCCTCCCCGCCCGTGGCCAAACCGTTAACGATGGGGCGCACCATGTAGGTGCCGGCGAGGCTCGCGATGGCGGCAACGGAGGCGAGCACGCCCACCGCGAGCAACGAGAACTTGGCATGCCCCATGTAGGAGAGCAAGCGGCGTACAGTGCGCTTGAGGTCGGCCGGGCGTGCTTGGGCTGCGGTCTTAGGCATGGCGCTCACCCCCTTCCAAGGGTGATCCGCATACGACGGAGGAAAACGGATCATTCGCGCAACCATCGTCGCTGCCGTCGCCGGCGTCCGCGTTCCTCGCAAACTCCATCTGCGAGGCATAAATCTCCTGGTATATGTTGTCGCCCGCTAGCAGTTCCTCGTGCGTGCCCACGCCGTGGACACGACCGTCGTCCAATACCACAATGCGATCGGCATCCATGACACTCGCGATGCGCTGGGCGATGATGAGCACGGTCGCATCGGGAATCCGAGCGATGTGCTCGCGAATCTTAGCGTCGGTCGCCATATCGACCGCGCTGGTGGAGTCATCAAAAATGAGCACGCGCGGATGCTTGAGCAGCGTGCGCGCGATGCACAGGCGTTGCTTCTGGCCACCCGAGACACCGGCGCCGCCTTGGCCCAACTCGCCGTCCAGCCCGCCGATGCGATCAAGGAACTCGTCCACGCACGCCGCGCGGCAAGCCGCGAGGAGCTCATCGTCCGACGCCTGCGGATTGCCCCACTGCAGGTTCTCGCGCACGGTACCCGTAAACAGCACATTCTTTTGCAGCACAATGCCCACAGCGTCGCGCAAGGCGGCGAGGTCGTAGTCGCGCACGTCGCGTCCGCCCACAAGCACGGCGCCTTCGGTGGCGTCGTACAGGCGCGCAATCAGCTGCACAAGCGAGCTCTTGCCCGAGCCCGTGCCGCCGAGGATGCCCACCGTCGAGCCGCTCTCGATGCGAAGGTCGATATGCTGGAGCACATCCTCGGCTGCATCCGCGCGGTATTTAAAGGAAACGTCGCGAAACTCGATACTGCCGTCCGCTGGCGCCGCAATCGCGAGGTCTCCCGCGGGGTTGGCGATAAAGGGTTCCTCATCGAGCACCTCGGCGATACGGCCCACACTCGTAAGAGCGCGCGTGAGCAGCAAAAACACGTTGGAAATCATCATGAGCGAATTCATGATCAGCAGCACGTAGCTCATAAAGCCCGTGAGCGAGCCCACGCCCAGCTTGCCGGCGAGAATCATGCGGCCGCCAATCCACAGGATAGAGAGCGCAGCCACGTACATCGACAGCTGAAACACCGGCAGGTTGAGCACCGCGCTGCCAAAGGTCTTTGTCGCAGTGCCGGCGAGCTCGGTATTGACGGTGTCGAACTTGGCCTCCTCGTGCTCGGCACGCACATACGCCTTGACGGCACGCACGGCGGTGAGGTCTTCCTGTACCACGCCGTTGAGGTGGTCCATCGAGGTCTGGAGTTGGCGGTAGAGCGGACTGACGCGATAGGTGATGGCGCCCAGTACGATTGCCAGCACGGGCAAGATGATCGCAAAGACGGTGGCGAGCGGGCGCGACAGCATCAGCGCGTAGATAAGGCCGACGATAAGCGTCACCGGGCCGCGCACCATAGGGCGAAAGCCGTTGCCCACAGCATTTTGGATAACGGTGATGTCCGTGGTCATGCGGGTGACGAGCGAGCTGGCGTCGTAGTTGTCCAGGTTACCAAAAGCGAGCGTCTGAATCTTTTTGTACTCGGCCTCGCGCAGGTTAGCGCCTAGGCCCGAGGCAACGCGGGCGGACGTGCAGGCATAACCCAAGCCCAGTACCAGCGAAAGCGCAGCGCACACCAGCATGTACGCGCCCTGCAGCAGCATGTAGTTGATATCACCCGCAGGCACGCCCACATCGATGATGTTGGCCATGATGACCGGGATAAACAGCTCGAGCACCGTCTCGACCGACACAAAGAACACGCCGAGGATGGCATCGCGACGGTATGCCCCTAGATAGGAAAACAGTATTTTGAGATTGCGCACGCAGGTTCAACCCCCATCAAACGTTGTTCGCAAACGCACGTATTATTGCGCGCCGAATAATGGTGTCAAGTATTCCGAAATCGTTTTCTGCAAGGTTAGCGCCGGCGGCGAGTTCTCGTGATGTGTGTCCATATTCACTCGGAATAATGGTGCGCGAGACTTTTTCGCTCCGGCGTCAACACAAACCTTGACTCTACAATCGTTGTAGGGTTTTCACTACACTGGTACGTAAACAAACCCAGCCAGAAAGCCCCGCCCATGGAACACGACCTCACACGCGGCAATGTCCTTAAGACCATCGCGGTCTTTGCCCTGCCCTATATGCTCTCGTACTTTTTGCAGATGCTCTACGGCATGGCCGACCTGTACATGATGGGGCAGTTTAGCGGCGCCGCCGGTATCACCGCCGTGGGCAATGGCGCGCAGACGCTCTATATCATTACCGTGACGCTCGTGGGCCTGGCCATGGGAACGACGGTGATCGTCGGCCACGCCGTGGGCTCGCGCCGCTTCGACCGCGCCGAGACCGCCATCGGCAATACCATCACGCTCTTTATGGGCGTCTCGGTGGTGCTGGCCGCTGTCCTGCTTGCATTGTGTCCGCAGATTGTGGCACTCATTGGCACGCCGGCCGAGGCGGTCGAAGGAACCGCCGCCTACCTGCGCATCTGCTTTGTCGGCATTCCGTTTATCGCCGCATACAACATCCTCTCGGCCATCTTTCGCGGGCTGGGCGATTCGCGCTCGCCCATGTACGTGATCGGCGTGGCATGCATCATCAACATCGCGCTCGACTTTCTATTTATCGGCCACATGGGACTCGGCCCCGTGGGTGCGGCGCTCGGCACGGTAACCGCCCAGACGGCAAGCGTTGCCCTCGCGCTCGTGTGGCTCAAGAGCCGTCGCACGAACATCCACGTTAAGCGTAGCGACCTGCGCCCCCAGCCCGAGGTGCTCGGCAGCATTCTTAAGATCGGCGTGCCCGTGGCCGTGCAGGACGGCTGCATCCAGGTGGCGTTTATGTTCATCACCGTCATTGCCAACCACCGAGGGCTCGTCGACGCTGCCGCCGTGGGCCTGGTCGAAAAGATGATCAGCTTTTTGTTCATTGTGCCGAGTTCCATGGGCGCTACCGTCAGTGCACTCACGGCGCAAAACGCCGGCGCGGGCAAGGGCGACCGTGCACGTCAGGTGCTCAAAGACGCCATGACGATCTCGGTGGTGTACGGCTGTCTGATCACGGTGCTGATGTGGCTAGTGGCGCCGGCGTTTATCGGCTTTTTTGCCAAGGACGCCGCGGTAGTCGCGGCCGGCACCGGCTATATGCGCAGCTATATTTTCGACGCGATTTTTGCCGGCATCCACATTTGCTTTAGCGGCTTTTTCGCTGCGTATGGCAAGAGCTACATCGGCTTTGCGCACAACGTACTAGCCGTGGCGCTCATTCGCGTGCCGGGCGCGTGGCTGCTGTCGAACGCCTATTCCGACACGCTGTTTCCCATGGGCATCGCCTCGCCGTGCGGATCGATTTTGTCGGCGGTCATCTGTGTTGTCGCGTTTACCGTGCTCAACCGGCGCGGGGCTTTTGACAAGTTGGCAGCGTAGCGGGGCAACGTGAGATTGCCCTGATCGACGACATCATCAGCGACGATCCCACAACCTACGTGACGCAGATCACGGTGCCGGTTTCCCCAGCAAAGTAAGAACCGCCCGGAAGGCATCATGCTTCCCGGGCGGATCTTCAATTTGGCTATCGACGCCTTAAGCCTGGGGCAACTGACCAGTAGCCAGGATCTGCTCGAGTGCGTCCTCATCCAGCACGGGCACACCCAGCTGCTCGGCCTTGGTGAGCTTGGAGCCTGCCTTGGGGCCGGCGACCAGATAGCTCGTCTTCTTCGACACACTGCCCGAAACCTTGGCGCCGAGCACCTTGAGCGCCGCGCCCGCCTCATCGCGCGTGCGGTTGACGAGCGTACCGGTCAGCACGAAGGTCAGACCCGCAAGCGGCTGTGCGTCGGCGAGCTCGCCTGCCACGCCAGCGTCGGCTGCGGCTTGCGCGTGCGCGGCGCTCAAATCGACCTCGAGCGACAGGCCCGCCTGGCGCAGGCGCTCCAGCACGGCAAGGTTCTCGGGCACGGCCAGGAACTGCTTGACGCTCGCCGCAATCTTAGGACCGATGCCCTCGCACTCGGCGATGTCCTCTTCGCTCGCCAAGACGAGCTTGTCAATCGACAGGAATCGCTCGGCGATGACCTCGCCCACGCTCTTGCCCACGTGGCGGATGCCCAGGGCAAACAGCACGCGACCGAGCGGCTGGCTCTTGGACTTGTTGAGCTCGGCGATGATTTTCTCGGCCGTCTTGAGGCCCACCGGAATGGGGTCGCCCTTCTTGACGCCCTTTTTGCTGTTGGAGCTGGCATAAGTGCGCCCCGTGTCCAGTCCGGCGATGTCGTCGACCGTGAGCTGGTAGAAGTCCGCGACATCGTGAATCAGGCCGGCGGCGATCATCTTGTCGACGATCTCGTCGCCCAAGCCGTCGACGTCCATGCAGCCGCGGCTCACCCAGTGGAGCAAGCGCTCCTTGAGCTGTGCGGGGCAGTCGATGGAGACGCAACGATAAGCGACCTCGCCGTCCTCGTGGACCACGGGGCTACCGCACACGGGGCAGACCTCGGGCATGTGCCAGTCGACCGAATCGGCCGGGCGTTTATCGAGCACCGGGCCCACGACCTCGGGGATCACGTCGCCCGCCTTATGCACGATGATAGTGTCGCCCTCGCGCACGTTTTTGCGACGGATCTCGTCGATGTTGTGCAGCGTGGCGCGCGCGATGGTGGAGCCGGCGACCGTCACCGGGTCGAACTCGGCGACCGGCGTGAGCACACCGGTGCGGCCCACCTGGATGCGAATTTCGCGCAGGATGGTCTGCTTTTCCTCGGGCGGGAACTTAAAGGCAATGGCCCAGCGCGGCGCGCGGGCGGTAAAGCCCAGATCGAGCTGTTGCTGAAAGCTGTCCACCTTTACGACCACGCCGTCGATGTCGTAATCCAGGTCGCCGCGGTGCTCGAGCGCCTGGGCACAGAACTCGTGAACCTCGGCGGGCGTGGCGCAACGAGCCACGTTGGGGTTGACACTAAAGCCAGCGCTACGCAGCCAGTCGAGAAACTCGCGCTGGCTGTGGACGTGCAGCGGGTCGGTATCGGCGATGGCATAGATAAAGGTGGCCAGGTCGCGCCGCGCCGTGACCTTGGGATCCTTTTGGCGCAGGCTGCCGGCGGCGGCGTTGCGCGGGTTGGCGAAGGGGTCGCGGCCCTCGGCATCGGCCTCTTCATTCAGACGAACAAAGCTGCCCTTGGGCATGTAGACCTCGCCGCGTACCTCAATGGTGCGCTCGCGGTCGGCGCCCATGTGGGCGAGCGCCGGCTCGGACAGGTGCATGGGCACATCCTTGATGGTGCGCACGTTGAGCGACACGTCCTCGCCCGTGGTGCCATCGCCACGTGTGGCCGCACGTACGAAGGTGCCGTTTTGGTAGGTAAGGGCCACGCCCAGGCCGTCGATCTTAAGCTCGCAGGTATAGGTGACGCTACCGGCACCGAGCGCATCCTCAGCGCGCTGAAGCCATGCGTCGAGCTCGTCCAGGTCCATGGCATCGTCCATGGAATACATGCGTGCCATGTGCGTGACCGGCGTAAACTGCTCGCTCACGTAGCCGCCCACGCGCTGGGTATAGCTGTCGGGCGTCACCAGATCGGGATAAGCCGCCTCAATTTCCTGCAACTCAACGAGCATTTTGTCAAAGGCGGCATCCGTGATCTCGGGCGCATCGAGCATGTAGTAGCGATAGGCGTGGTAATCGAGCTCGTGGCGCAGCTCGGCCGCACGTGCTGCCGCCTGGGCACGGGCATCGGTCGGTGCAGCGGCATCCGCACTCGCGGGCGTTTCGGTATCGATGTCCACGCCGTCACCAAACAGGCTCGATTGCTCCATAGCGGCACTCCTTCGCTCGATTTCAAACGGATACAAGAGTACCACCGGTCGCAACGGGGCCGAATAACCCTTTCGAACCGCACCGAATCGGCAGCCGCTAGACCGGGGCGGATCGCGCGATCAAACCATGCCCTTGCCGTTTCTAAATGGCCCGTTTTCCTCCGTCCCCAACGGATCAATAAGAAAAGAGGGGCTGTCCCACGTTGATGGGACAGCCCCTCTGGCATCGGTATGTGCGATACAGCTCGTTAGAAACCCTGGCCGTAGCCCTGGCCCTGGCCCTGCTGGCCTAACAGCTCCTCCAGGTACTGGCGCAGCTGCTCGTCGGTAATACCGCCGTTGCCGGTGTCGGTCGAACTGTCGTCCTGCTGCTGGTTCTGCAGCTCCTCGTCGGAGCCCAGCTCGACGGTGACCTTTTTCTCTTCCTTGCCGCGCATAAGCGTGATCTCGACCTTCTCGCCCACCTCGTGGCTGCGCAGTGCGATGATCAGACCATCGGCGCTCGTGATTTCGTCGTCGCCCAGCTTGGTGATGACGTCGCCCTCTTGGATGCCGGCCTTGGCGGCGGGACCGTCCTCGACGACGCTCGCCACATACGCGCCGCTATCGGTGCTCAGCTTGTTGGTGCGGGCGTTGAGCGCATTGACGCTCGAAAGCGTAGCGCCCATGTACGGATGCACCGGCGTCTTGCCGTCGATAATCTGGTCGGCAATGTTCTTGGCGTAGTTGACCGGAATGGCAAAACCCACGCCCGAGCTGGAGCCCGAGTAGCTCTCGATGAGCGAGTTGATACCCACCAGCTCGCCATTGTCGTTGACGAGCGCGCCGCCGGAGTTGCCCGGGTTGATGGCGGCATCGGTCTGGATCATGTTGGCATAGATGGTGTTACCGCTGGTAGAGCTCATGGCCGTGGAGCGATACAGCGCCGACACGATACCCGTGGAGACAGACTGCTCGTTGCCGAACGGCGAGCCGATTGCCATGACCCACTCGCCCACGTTGAGCTTGGAGGAGTCGCCGATCTCGATCGGCGTGAGCTTGGAAGCGTCGGCGTCCTTGAGCTTGATGACGGCCAGGTCGCTCGAGGCGTCGTTGCCCACGAACTCGGCCTCATAGGTGGTGCCGTCGTCCATGGTCACCACGTACTGGTCGTAACCATCGACCACGTGGTTGTTGGTGAGGATGTGGCCCTCGGTATCGAGCACCACGCCCGAACCGACGCTGCCCGAGCCATCCGACTCGTCAGCAGACTGCGAAAGCGAGCCATTCTGGCTGCCGCTCGAAGTGGCAGTGATGGAAACGACGGAGGGCAGGGCCTTGGCGGAAACGGCCTCGGCCAGCGTAGTATCCTCGGAGTCAATGGTGATCTTTTGCGTCGACGAACCCGCAGCACCCGCCGTCACGGCATTCTTGCCGCCACCGATATCGAGCGTGCCGCTCATAATGAGCGCAATGACCAACAGGGCGCCGCAGGCGCAGCCGGCGAGCGCTGTAATGAAAATCGGCAGCTTTTTGGTCTTGGTCTTGACCACCGTGTGCTTGTTCACGACCTGCGCACCGCCCAGCGGCTTGCCGGTCTGCGTGTCGTAGGCCTGCACGTAGGGAATATTGCTGCCGGCAGGCGTCGACTCCACCTGCACGCGCGGCTGCTGCTGGGTCTCGCCGGCGTTGCCCGCATCCTGGGGACGCTGGGAATCGTACTCGCTCATAGCTGCGATCCTTTCGTCAAATAACCAAAGGCCCGCCAAACATGTGGCGGGCCATCATTGTTCACGTTGAGTTGTACCCCAATATGCGGGCGTACGTGTATGAGAACGCAATCTTTTAGGAAGGCTTAAGTTCTGCCGCAGACCCGAAAGGAATCCGTACCTGCGTCAAAACCACCACAAAAGTGCCTGTCCCCTTTGTGGTGGAAATCTAGTCCTTAAATAGATAGCCCACGCCGCGGACGGTGGTGATGTGTGCCGCGATCTGCGGGCCCACCTTGGAGCGGATGCGTCGAATGTGCACGTCGACGGTACGCGTGCCGCCGCAGTACTCAAAGCCCCACACGCGGTGCAGCAGCACCTCGCGGCTGTAGGCACGGTTGGGATGCGTCGCCAAAAAGCTCAGCAGCGAGTACTCCATCAGCGTCAGGTCGATGGGCTCATCATCGAGCGTCACCTGGTAGGTGGCCAGGTTAATCTCGAGGTTATCGATGTTGAGTACATCGTCGGCGGTGACGGTCTCCTCCTCGCCCATCAGGCGCTGCGCACGAGCCTTGAGCTCGTTGGGCGTCGCCGTGGGGCACACAAAGTCGGCATGCGCGTGATTCGGCAGGCGCAGGGTGCCAAGGGCCTCATCGTCGACGATCACCAGCATGGGGACGCCGCCACGATCGTCAAGCCACTTGGCAATCTGATCGATGCGGTCGCTGCGAATGCCGTCGGAATCGAGGATCAGCAGGTCAAAGTCGTGCGCCGCAGTCGGCGAATCGGGGGTTGCCAGGCTCACCTCGACACCCAGGGTGGTCGTCAAGCTGCGGGCAAACTCGTGGAAGCGCGTCGTGCGCGCCATGAACAGGG
>OLRJ01002524.1_pt1 | contig 13528 bp, 5 predicted proteins | sample 1672741 | NCBI WGS metagenome assembly OLRJ01 (sample SAMEA3136719, study PRJEB25190) | human gut metagenome | biome: human gut; feature: human-associated habitat; material: faeces | place: Austria | collected 2013
ATTCAGCACCTGGCCTCCCTCTACAAACTGATTATCCAGCCACAAAGCCTTCAATCTGCCCCTGACTGCATAAATTGCCGCACTGATCCCCGCCGGACCAGCCCCCAGAATCGCTATATCGTAAAGTTCTGACATCTCTCATACCTCCGTATTTTATGGAATCGCTATAGTAATAATAGCATACTGCCCCTCTGTTTCCAATAAGATAGTAAAAAGTCCTCCTTCGAGGTTTCTATGAAAATTCTGAAAAAAATACTTGCCCTCACACTGGTCTTTGCCCTGGGGATAGGTGCAGGGTATGTGTCCGAACATCCTGTCACAGAAAATTCCCGTTTCCAGGCCTTCACAGAAAAGCTTTTCCAGACTGAAGTCTCCGCCAATGCCCTGACCCTCCACTATACACTGGCAGACCCGGCAGGGGCAGGTATCCGCCCCACAGAAATGACTCTGGGCGCCCTGGACACAGATTCTTCTGAAACAACCCGACTCTGTAACGAATATGAGAACCTACTTCGTTCCTTCTCTTACTCCAGATTGTCCAGAGACAATCAGCTTACACTGGATATGCTGCTTCTGTATTTCCACACCCGCGCTTCCCTGGGAGAAAATTACATACTGGAGGAACCTCTGGGGCCAAGTCTGGGAATCCAGGCTCAGCTGCCTGTCCTGCTGGGAGAATATGCCTTTCACTCCACCAGAGATCTGTCCGATTACCTGAAGCTTCTGGGCACCATCCGGCCTTACTTCCATAGTATTCTCCAATTTGAAGAAAAAAAATCCCAGGCTGGCCTCTTTATGAGTGATGCCACCCTAGATCGTATTCTGACTCAATGCCGTTCTTTTATCCGTGACCCCAATTCCAACTACATGGATGAGCTTTTCGCCCAGCGCCTGAAAACCTTCGGGAAGCTGACAGAAAAAGAGCAGAACCATCTCCTTACCTTCCATCACCAACTGATCACAAAGCAGGTGATCCCTGCTTACCAGGAGCTGATAGACGGACTGGAGAAGCTGCGAGGCACAGGCAAAACCAGCCGTGGGCTGGCATACTTCCCCGGTGGCAGAGAATACTACCAGTATCTTCTGCGTATCCAGACCGGCTCCTATGTTCCCGTAAAGCAGATCCAGAAACGGCTCTCTGATCAGCTTCTGACGGATTTCAGGCAGATCAAAGCTCTCATACAGACAGATTCCTCCCTGGTTGCTTCTCTGCAGAAATATTCCGGCCAGATCTCCCTTACTCCTAAACAAATGCTAAAAGAACTTCCCGGACTGATGAAAGAGGATTTCCCCCTATTAAAAAATATCTCCTATGAAGTCCGCCAGGTTCATCCCTCCATGAAAAAATTCCTGAGCCCTGCCTTTTATCTAACTCCTCCGGTGGATACCCAGACTCCCAATGTAATCTACATCAACAACTCCAAAGGCACCTCCAGCCTGGAGCTTTTTGGCACCCTGGCCCACGAAGGCTTTCCCGGACACCTGTATCAGACCGTATCCTTTGCCAGAAGCGCTCCTGACAATATCCGCTATCTGATCACCAGTCCCGGATATATAGAGGGCTGGGCAACCTATGTGGAAGGCTACGCATACAGATATGCAGCCTCACTGATCTATGATATTATGAAAAATTCCGCTGCTGCCACCTCTGATGACACACTCAACTCTGCGCCTGACCGGAAGCTTATCCAAAATGCCACACAGCTGGCATGGCTCAGCCGCAGCACCAACCTGTGTCTCTATTCCCTGCTGGACATCGGCATCCACTACGAGGGCTGGGATCAGGGCAGAACCACAGCTTTTCTCAAAGCCTTCGGCATTACCCAGGAATCTGCAGTAAAAGAAATCTACCAGTACATTGTAGAAACTCCCGGCAATTACCTGAAATATTACTGGGGCAGCCTGAATTTCCAGGATCTGCAGACACGCTGCAGGAAACAACTGGGCCATGATTTTAATCTGAAGGATTTTCACCGCCGGATCATGGAAATCGGCCCTGTACAGTTCCCGGTGCTGGAAAAATATCTGTTCCTTTCCTATGCCTGATAGCTGCGGAAAAACTTCTGCAGCTTGGTAAGGGCCCGGGTCAGGGCCTCTGTCTCCTCCACATTCAGATCCTTCAGGATTGCCAGAACCATTTTCTCATGGAAATCCCTGTGATGACAGAAAGCCTTCTCCCCCTTCTCTGTGAGAGAAATCAATACTACTCTGCGGTCCTCTTCACTGCGCACACGCTGGATATATCCCTTCTTTACCAGGTTATTCACTGCAATGGTCAGGGTGCCCACAGTCACATTCAGCGCCCTGGCTACTGTGGACATATTTTTCTGCTCCCGGATCCCCACTGCATCCATAATGTGCATATCATTTACAGAAATATTTTTATACTCCGGCGTGATCAGCGCCCGCTCTTCCAGATCCAGAATCTCATTAAACAAATTTACAAGCACATCATTGATCGCCTCATAATGGTTCATCCGGTCCTCCCCCTTTCACATATCAGTTACTGTGTCCGTTCTCAGCAACCTTTGTCTTTCATTATACACTATATTACTTTGCCTTACAAAGCATTTTTTATCTGAAAATACAGTTGGTAAATACCTCTTTCTTTCAATAGTAAAGTTTGATATAATCATTACAATAATAATTCTGCCATTATCTATGGTATCAAAGGATAGGTTTTTATGAAAAAAAATAATATTCCCCTTAATTTCAGGGAAAAAAATAATTCAAGGATCAGTCTGCTATGTTCCGCGGCGGTTCTGATCGTATTGGTTTTCCTGATGCATCAGCTGGACTACGGCCTGATCACCAAGCCTGAGGAAAAAGCTGCCCAGGAGGCACAAAAGAAAGAAGAAGAAGCAAAAAAAGCTGCGGAAACCCCGGAGATCACCACTGCAAGTGTAATCGCAGTCGGAGACAATCTCTATCACAGTAAGCTGTACGAATCCGGTGAGTATGATTCCGGCAACTGGAATTATGACCATATTTATGCCAATGTTCTGGATGAGATCCAGGCTGCAGATGTGGCCATGATCGACCAGGAGACCGTTTTTGCCCCGGATCATGATTCCGTCAGTACCTACCCCTCCTTTGCAACTCCCCAGGAGGTTGGAGATGCCATCATCAAGGCTGGCTTCGATGTAGTGGAATCTGCCACCAACCATGCAGATGATTATGGATACGATTATCTGAAAACCACTCTGGATTTCTGGAGTTCCAAATATCCCACAATTCCTGTGCTGGGTATCCACTCCACCCAGGAGGACGCAGACATCGTCAAGGTCAAAGAAGTAAACGGGATCAGGATTGCTTTTCTTGATTATACATATGGCACCAACAACTCAGGTGCAGGGGAAGGCTACGAATACATGATCGATATCTTTGATAAGGACAAGATCACCACTATGATCCAGAAAGCCAAATCCATCTGTGACTGCCTTATTTTTGTTGCACATTGGGGTACAGAAGACGAGACCATGCCAAACGAATATGAGAAGCAATGGGCTGCCTTCCTTATGGAGCAGGGCGTAGATGTGATCATAGGCGGACATCCTCATGTACTTCAGCCTTATGGCCGTCTCTCAGATGACCAGGGACACAGCACACTGGTATTCTATTCTCTGGGAAATTTTGTTTCCACGCAGCAGGAGCTGCCGGAGCTACTGGAGGGTATGGCAAGCTTTACCATTCAGAAAACAACTCTTAACGGCAAGAGCACAATTGAGATTCTTTCACCTGAAGTAAAGCCTATGGTTATGCACTACAACCATGATGCAGGAGAATACGGCCCCTATATGCTCTCTGATTATACAGAGGAGCTGGCTTCCCAGCACAGCGTCCGCAATGTGATCGGTGATGAATTCACCCTGGCAAACCTCCAGGCCAAATTCAAGGAAATCATGTCCATGAATGTGAAGCCGTCCACCAACACCAACCTGCTGAACGTAAAATTTGACTGGCAGGGTAACATGATCGACAAAACTACAGGAAATGTGGTAGAGGATACAGAATCCATCCATTCCTGGGAATACCTGAATTCATCGGGAGATACTTCGGATTCCTCCGACACAGAAGATTCTTCTGACACAGGAGATTCCTCCGAAGCTGACGGAGACTCCTATGATGGTTCCTCTGACGAATCCTATGACAGCTCTTATGATGACGGATCCTATGACGAATCCTACGACAATTCCTATGATGACGGATCCTATGACGAATCCTATTGATAGTTCCTATCATAACAGGTTCTACGATGAATTTTATTAACGACTGATAATTTGTGAAATGAAATAAACATCTGATTTCACTCACTTGTATTATCCGGCAGTTACCTTGTCGGTATATCCAGGCTGAGCACCATGAAATCAGATGTTTTCTTTTTATTTTTACAGATATATAACTATTGAATTATTTTATATTCCCAGCAATCTGTGTGTATTTTCCCTGGTAACCTCAATAACCTCCTCAGGGGTTACCTGCTTCAGCTCAGCAATTGCCTGAACTACATAGGGCAGATACAGAGAGGAATTGCGTTTACCGCGATTGGGCTCCGGAGCCATGTACGGGCAGTCTGTTTCCAACACCAGCTGTGACAGAGGGGCATACTGCACAACCTCCTTCAGCTTCTTTGCATTTTTAAAGGTAACCACACCTCCAATTCCCAGGTAAAGTCCCATATTCAGATATTCTGCGGCGATCTCACGGCTATAGGAAAAACAGTGAATGATTCCTCCATACATGCCGCCCTGCATATATTCCCTGACAATATTCAAGGTATCCTCCGCTGCATCCCGGCTGTGAATCATAAAAGGAAGCTTCTCCTCCCTGGCAATCTCCATCTGGGCACGGAACATCTTCTGCTGTATCTCATGTTCCTTTTTCTCCTTATGCCAGTAATAATCCAGACCAATCTCCCCAATGGCGATCATCTTGTCCATATGAGAAATACGGCGGATCTCTGCCAGCGTTTCCTCAGTCATCTGCTCTGCATCATCCGGATGCACTCCCACAGCCCCGTATATAAACGGATACTTTTCAATCAGCCTCACAGTATCCTGCAAGCCATCTATAGATGCACAGACGTTTACAAGCTTCTCAATTCCATGCTCCTGCATAGATGCAAGAAGCACCTCCCTGTCTGCGTCAAAAGCCTCATCATCATAATGAGCATGGGTATCTATGATCATTTTTTAACTCCTCCTTATTATCATTTCTTCCGAAAATCCCCCATCCCGGAATATGGAGAACTCCGGAATGGGGGAAAATGTATTACTTGTTTGGTTTTTTATTTTTCATCTTTTCTGCGGCGTTTGAAGAATACGGCTGCTCCGGCAATCACTGCTGCAGCTGCAAACAGTGCGATAAAGCCTCCGATCGGTGTAGAATCACCGGTTCTCACTGCAGATTTTCCTGAAAATCCACCAGTTGTATTCGGCGTATTCGGTGTGCCAGGTGTAGGTGTAACCTTTGTTGAATTCTCTTTGTTGGTAATAACTACGTTTGCACTGAGATTATCATCATTCAAGGTTACCTGCGCATTATCAACTGTCACATCATACTTAAAGCTTGCTGCTCCTGCAACCGGCTTTCCGTTGGAATCAACCTCTGTCACATACAGGGTAATGGATCCGCTTTCCGGAAGTGCCACATTAACCTGAGCAGTTGCTTCTGAACCACCGGCCAGATCTAACGGTACAATATTCTCAGAAACATCTGTTGAAAGCTGTGTGAAGCCTTCATCTGCAAAAATTCCTGCATAGAAGATCTCATTGCTGTTCTTTGCTTTTCCGTCACTGCCAACCAGCTTCTTGGTAATGTTCAGTTCGGCTTCCTTATAGTAACCATCCGGAATATTCTCAAACTGATTGTCAAAGTATACGGTTGTGCTGCCGTCAGCATTGTCAACTGTAACTGCATTTCCGTCTGAGAAATCTACCATATACATGGTTCCGTCTGCACATATATTTGCCAGATAACAGGTTCCGTCTGCCTCACACTCGCCTACATAATAGGTCTGTCCCTTCTCCAGTCCTGTAAAGGTTACTGTAGATGTAGAAGCGTTCTTAAAGTTAAGCGCCAGCACATCGGAAACTCTCTGTGTACAATCAGCATCTGAATACAGAGCCACATAATAAGTTGCATCCACAGCTCCGATCACTGTTCCGTCAACAGTTACCAGCTTCTTGGTTACAGATACGGAAACGTCCTTGCTCTCTTTCTTCTCGTCTTTTACAAGAAGTGTATCATCACTGATGGCTGTTGTAGTATTTGCAGTATCAATCGTTCCATCCTCATTCAGCTGGAATGTGGTATCCTCTGCCACCTTATAGCCCTTCGGCGCTGCTGTCTCATGAAGAGTATAAACAACACCCGGTTTCAGATCTGTAAGAGTATAAGCATCCTTATCGGAATCCCATTCAGCCACTACCTTGCCATCCGGGTCAATCACCTGAAGGTGAGCACCACCCAGAACCTCATAGGTGTCGGCGTCTACTTTGCTGATCTTGACTGAGACATCCTTGGTTTTAACATAATCATTTGTAATTGTAATGGTTGCTGTCTCTTTGTTTGTTACGGTTACTTTTCCACCATCTACACTGTAGGTAGTAGTCAGTTTATAGCCTTCCATATCTGCATTTGTTTCTGTCACTGTATATTCGCCAAGTGGCAGGTTCTGGAATGTATATTTTCCATTTGCAAAATCACTGTAATGAACAGTTTCTGAATATCCATCCGGTCCTGTAACCGTAAATGTCATTGCTGCTTTCTGCTCTGCTGTAAGAGCGGAATCAGAAACATCACCTGTAATGGATTTAACGATTTCAAGAGTTCCGGACTTCAGAGTATTGGTAATTGTATATCCGGTACGGGCATCTCCGCTTACAGATGCTTCATATCCATCTACTGTGCCAACCTCTTTTACTGTATAGGCAATTGTAGTTCCACCGTTCTTCTCATCCAGACCAGTCCAGGTATAAGTCCATTTGTTTGCTTCATTTAAAGTAACCGAACTTCCACTTTCCCGTCCATCTGCATAAAGCTGAACCTTAATCTCTGATGGTCTCTTGTTACCCTTGTTATCATTATCAACCCATGCTTTTGTTACAGTTATACTTGTTGTGTCTGGAGTATTTCTAGTATTTATAAATTTAGATTTCTGAATATCATTACCAACAATGTTTCCTACTTCACCTGTTTTTGTTGTTGCATATCCATCTCCAGAATAATCTTTCTCGGATACACTGTATCCGATTCCATTCGGCAGATCCTTTGCGGTCTTGCTCTCCCCGTGTTTCAGGGTAAAGCTTGCGATTCCGGACGCAAAGGTCATATCCCCGTATGTCCCATTGATATTGGTATCTGTCAGCACTACCCTGAATCCAAACTCTTTCTCCTTGTCCCCGCCATTTCCGGCTACCTGCTTCTCTACAGTCAGGCTTCCATAAGTGTTACGGGTATTTGTGAATGCAGCCACGCTTGACTTCTCCTGGCTGATGCTTCCTGTCTCTCCGCTCTTGCTCACTTCATAGCCATCCGCATCCTTCTCACTCACACTGTAGGTGGTTCCATACGGCAGGCCTTCGATTACCTTCTGTTCTCCTCCTTTGAGCTGGATCTCCGCTTTTCCTTCCTTAAATGTCACGTCACTGTATGTTCCATCAAGTTTCGGTTCCACCTGGATCTCAAATTTAAAGTAACGGTCATTTTCAACTGCATTTCCCACAAGGGTCTTGCTTACCGTCAGGCTTCCGATATTCCGGGTATTCGTAAACGATGCTTTCTGGCTACTTCCACCTGCAATCGTTCCTGTCTCTCCTGTTTTTGTTGTTGCATATCCGTCTCCGGAATAGTCTTCCTCGGATACACTGTATCCGATTCCATTCGGCAGATCCTTTGCGGTCTTGCTCTCCCCGTGTTTCAGGGTAAAGCTTGCGATTCCGGACGCAAAGGTCATATCCCCGTATGTCCCATTGATATTGGTATCTGTCAGCACTACCCTGAATCCAAACTCTTTCTTCGTATCCCCACCATTTCCGGCTACCTGCTTCTCTACAGTCAGGCTTCCAGTTGGATTTTCATTTTTCTTATTCGTCAGCCGAATTGCGTCCTTAATTGTCCATGAACCATCAGCATTTTCAGATGCTATATAACTATCATATGTTATATTTTCGTTTGATGGAACTTCCACATTTCTTGTTCCTTCAACAATTACAAAATAATATGGCTTATCAGATTTTACATAATCTTTTGGTGCTTCTACTTCTTCAAGCTTATATAAGCAGTCTGCATAAAGAATATCTTGCGCATTTTGTTTATGGACAGTTCCTAACGATACCGCATTTTGGGTATCAGTTGTAATATCACGACTCTCAACCCAATTTCCATTAGAATATCTTGATAAAGTAAATTTTGCCTGCAACTTCTGTGTATAGTTTTCATTCCATTTTTCTAAACTGATGGTATAAGATTTTGAAGATGCACCAGCTGAAGTATTCTGTATTTTTACTCTTTTCGCATCCGTAGTCTGCGTATATCTTTTCTCTTTAACATGCAAAACAGCAGAATTTTTATAAGTCACCTCTTTTCCAGCTTCACCTTTAATATATACATCATATGTAATTGTATATTTTTTGCCATCACCATTTGGAATATTAATTGTTAATACATTATTTTCATATGTTGCCGTATATTCTGACTGATTAATTTCTGAATCATTTTTCTTTACAACCAAACTATTAGCATCATAATGCATATTGGACAACAAAGTATCTGTAATAACATAGTCTTCTGGTTTGTCAACTGTTGAACTTTGAGACAAATATACCTGATTTGGATTAGCCGTCATTTCATAAGTCGCTTTTAAACCGTTGGAACCACTTGCCTCAGTAAGCAATTTTTTCTCAAAAGGTTTAAACGGACCAACTTCAATACGACTGTTTGCGCTTTCAATTGCTTTATCTTCTTTTTTCAATACAAATTTATTGTTCACATCTGTTTTATTTTCATTTGCAAATACCGAATCTTTTAGCTTCGTTGAATATGTAATTTTCACTACAGGACATGGCTTATTTTCAAATATTGTGGTTTCACTTAATGTTTTTAAGTCAGTAAAGTTAATAGTAAAAGAATTTTCACTCACACTAACATTATATGCTGAAATCACATCATTTGAAAAATTGTATTCAGAATAGCCTAATTCTACCTTTATTGAACTTTCATCCAATTCCTGATTATTATCAAATGTGTCTACTATAGAATAGTTTCCCTCGCCCCATTGTTTAGCTCCTGAATTAAGGAGAATAGTCCAACACATTTTTTTATCTTCAGCTTTGTATCCAGATTTTTTTACAATATAAGAGTTTGTATTATCTGGTGTATATTGTCCTTCATCAGATTTCTGCAGATTTTCTGCATGTACAGTAGCTGTATTTTTCAATGGTTTTTTAGATTCAAATCCAGATGACGTCATTTTAGTATAGTATACTATACTGACCGTATAATCATTTTCTGCAGCTGGAAGTGTAATATTATTGCCATCTTTCGCTTTTATAAAAAATCTAGCATCATCTGGTCTTTGCAAAGACCACTCATTAATCGCTGACTTAAGTGCAGAATTTGTCGATGTAATACCAACCTCATTAAAACTAGGATTATCAGTATTTCTAATACTAGTAACCTGTAATTCTGCTTTTCCCTCATAGCAAGCCTGCACAGAATCTTCTAACCAAAAATTATTATATCCTCTCTTTGGTATTTTTACATTAACAATCCATTTAATATATCGAGTCGCATCATCAGGATCAACTACCAACTGTCCATCCTGCTTTTCAATAATATCCTCTGGAAGTCCCACATTGCTAATTGTTCCTGAGCTTTCCTTCTCTGGCCCTTTATTATCTTTTTTTAACGATGCTTTATTTTTAATTGTTAAATTATTTAAAGACTCATTAGATGGTACCGTTGTTGAATAAGTAAATTTATAAGTACTAGTGGTATCTTCCGCAAATGTATATTCCCATCCAGAATTTTCCGCTTTAAGGGTAACTCTACTCCAAGCCCACTGTTCTGGAGTTCCATTATCTTTAGTAACCCATAATGGTTTTGTTGTATCAACTTTATAAGCACTATTACTATTTTCAAGATTATCAATAAGTGTATATCCGTTAAGATTTAGTTTATTTCCATTTCCACCTTCATTTACAGTAATTGTCCAAGTTGCTGTTTTCTTATCTTCTGAAATCTCTGCATCGGTTTTATTAAGCAATTCATATTTATACTTATTATTTACATCTACACTAGTTTCTTTCGAATAACTTGATTTTCCCACCACCTTATTATAAACATCAATTTCTCCATTTAAATTATCTAACTTATCATCTGGAATTTTTCCATCATAAGTTATATTAACTTCTTCATTGGGATTCAAATCACCCAATTTTATTGTATATTTTTCATTATATTGATCCTTTTCATGGGTAATTTCCTGACCATTTTTGTAAAATTTCCCATTGAGCTTTACATTCCCATTCATTTCATCTGTGAGAACAACATCTGTTGCACCAGTCTCACCAGCTTTTACTTTTACAGTATAATGAAATAAAGTTGGATCATTTTCATCTACTGTACTTGTCTTCGTAACTGTGACTGTTTCGAATGGTTTAAATTTAAAAGTTTTTATTATTTCATGTCCAAAATCCACCGTATATTCATTTTTCTTACCAACACTTTCTGTTTTAAAAGAAGCTTCAAAATCAATATATGCAGAATAGGCATCATTCTGGTCTATTTTATCGTTAAAGTTAATAGTAACTAATCCATTACTATCAATGTCATATGTTCCAATTTCCACCTTTTGTCCATTATCATTGGATATAATTTTCTTTCCTGATACCGGTGTAATATTCAGCACCTGTGGAATCTGGTATTTCATAGTACGAGCAAACTGTATTCCTAAATCGTCTTCTTTAAAATTAATTACAATTTTAAAAGAGCCCTCTCTTTCATTTTCTGAATCAGGATTATAACTCTGTCCTTCTCCAACACCTTTTATTTCAACAGAAGTCATAACATCTACAACTTCATTTGTAGCTACCGCAGTCTGTATCGCATCCTCACTTGCCGCCTTCACAAACACAAACGGTGAGAATCCATCTGTAGTAATATCAGCGCTGTAAGCTCCGTTTGCATCTCCGTTTACTGTTCCTGCCGGTACTGCAGTGCCATTTTTAATATGGAGTACATAATAAGTTGTCTGGATACCGTTTTCCGGTTTCTGAGTAAGGATTGCTGTCGGAAAGTTGATGTGTACAGTAGCTGACTGATTTACTGCAAGCTCCTGTCCATCTGCCTCAAAGTGCATATCATATGCAGTTGCATCTACAACAGAGAGACCATTGCTCTCTACCCATGCGCCCATTGCTGCATCCACATTATTATAGAAGTAATCAGAATCCGCATCCTGGGCTGTTGCTACAAACTTTGCATTTGCAGAAATTGGCTGAGTGAGATTTACAGACGCAATTCCATCTGCTGTAGTAAAGGAAGCAGCCGTAGGCACCTCTGTCGGTGTTGCCTCCGGAACCTCAGTTGCCTCTGGTACAGGTGTAGCTGTTGCTTCAACTGCAGGAGCTTCTGTTGCTGTTGGCTCTGCAGGAGTTACTGTAACCTCCGGCTCTGCCTCATTCTCTGCAGATGCCTCTGTGGGTGTTGCAGAATCTTCGCCCTCATTTTCTCCTTCCGTAGGAGTCTTTTCCTCCGGTGTTTCCTCCACCTGTTTCTCAGGTGTTTCCTCCGTCTGTGCTGCCGGGGCTTCCGTTACTGTGGGAACCGCGGCTTCGCTGCTGGCGTAGATAACACTGGTCGTTGCCTGTTGGAAGATCATCAGGACTGTCAGTATTGCTGCCAGATAGCGTCTGACTTTCGTCGTTTTGCTTTTCATAATGTCATCCTCCCTTTGAATAAATATTTTCTTATTTCTCTATTGTAAATAACAAATACGGATGATAAATCCGCCTGCCGATGAGACTTCATAACTGTGAAACGACCAACAGTCATGATACTTTATCTCATTATTTGAGTATAGCATCATAAATTTTCAGATTCAATATTTTTACTTTTAAAAAAAATTATTGTAGGACAATTCCGTCGATTTGCCCAAATTTTTTTTATTGATTCTCGAAAATTTTCGTATCCTCAAAACTCAGATCACAAGACCCTTATTTTGCAGAATAAAAACAAAAAGCGAGACTCTTACCACACACGCTATGTGTGTAGTAAGAGTCTCGCCGCTTCATCACGATACGGATGGAATCTTTACCCGTTGAGACTGATGACACTGCAAATCTACATCTGTCACCTACTCCCTGTTATATATTCCACTATAGACTGCCTGGGAAGTTTTGTCAAGCTATAATTGAAAATTGCGGAGGATTTTCGTTATAATTATTACCGTTCACTCCGTTCTCAGTAATACGCCTCACAAGATAAGCTTTTTAGCAAATTTCTGCTCCTGCCGGCATTTCTTTCTCCGGAACCATGAGGGAGAGATTTCCATCTGCATCTTCTGCACAGAGGATCATTCCTTCACTGAGGATTCCTGCAAGTTTGGCAGGTTTCAGGTTAGTCACTACCATTACTCTTTTGCCAACCATTTCCTCTGCACTGTAATGTGCTTTAATTCCTGATACAATCTGACGTACCTGGCTTCCGATCTGTACCTGTGAGCAAAGAAGTTTTTTGGATTTCTTTACTTCCTCACAGGAGATAATCTTGCCCACCTGGAACTGAAGTTTTTCAAAATCATCAAATGTGATCTCCGGTTTTGCTTCCATATCGATCACATCTTCTTTTTCCTCTGCTGGCTCTTCTGCTTTTGGCGGATGGAGCTCTGCTACCTTTTCCATTACCTCTTTCAGGTCCAGACGTGCAAAAAGGATCTCAGGTTTCTCAGTTACCTTGTTTCCTGACGGATACAGACCAAATGTATTAAGATCCTCAAGAGTTCTGTCTTCTGCACTTAACTGAGCAAGGATTCTCTCTGTCGTTTCCGGCATAAAGGATTTCAGAAGAGTTGCACCAATGCAGATTCCCTCAACCAGGTTGTAGAGAACTGTTGCAAGGCGGTCTTTCTTCTCCTCATCCTTTGCAAGTGCCCATGGCATTGTCTCGTCAATATATTTGTTGCAGCGTTTAAAGATTGTAAATACCTCTGTCATCGCATCTGCTACACGAAGCTTGTCCATCTTTTCGTTTACTTTTGCAGGTACGGAGAGAATGAAGTTCTTAAGATCATCATCTACTGGCTCAGCTACACCCTTATTCTCTACAATGCCGCCGAAGTATTTGTTGGACATGGAAATCGTACGGTTTACAAGGTTTCCAAGGGTATTTGCAAGCTCAGAGTTGAGACGCTCTACCATCAGCTCCCAGGTGATCACACCATCATTCTCAAATGGCATTTCATGAAGCACAAAGTAGCGGACTGCATCTACACCGAAGAAGTCTACCAGTTCATCTGCATAGATTA
>OLRJ01002528.1_pt1 | contig 13517 bp, 9 predicted proteins | sample 1672741 | NCBI WGS metagenome assembly OLRJ01 (sample SAMEA3136719, study PRJEB25190) | human gut metagenome | biome: human gut; feature: human-associated habitat; material: faeces | place: Austria | collected 2013
AAGGAGGACCTGATCATGAAGCCATAAATCTCAGACACCGATACACGTTAACTTCATTCATATTTACAACAGGAGGAAAAAATAATGACAATTAGATTTAATACTTATGATTACGATGCACTTTTTGGTGCTTTCACAACATTTTTTATTATAATGGCTGGTTTTGCTATTTTAGTCTGGACTATTTTCTATTTTATAAAAAAATCCGATAAAAACAAACCTGTCTTCGCAACACGTGCAAAAATCCTTGAAAAAATCACAGATACTCTCTTCGTTGGATGGTATCTTGTAGAATTCGAAAACGGAGAACGTTTAAAACTCAGAACTTTCGAACCACGTAAAGTATTTTTTTCTGCAGGCGATATCGGAATCCTTCGCTACCAGGGAATCACCATTCTCTCCTTCCAGAAAGAAAACCGTCCACCAATGCGTTGAAAGGACATTTCCTATGATACATGTTCGATCTTTCCGCACTGCCGGAAAATGCCACGGATTTGACATCAGCCGGTGTCAGGATCAGATCAGAATACTTTCCGATGCCACACAGACAACCATAGTTTTATGCGACGGGGCTGGAAGCAGCCCCTATGGTGGCATTGCGGCCAGTGTAGCTGCCAGTACTCTGGCCGGAAATCTTCATCTTAATTTCGAACAGTATCTTCATGGTGCCCTTCCCGATATCCGGATGCAGCTGACCAGGACTGTGGACACTGAATTAAAAAAAATGGCAAAAGAAATGCAGATCGATCCCCGGCTGCTGGCAACAACCATGCTTGCCATTTCCATAGACAATGACGGCAGATTTGTCGGTGTTCATCTGGGAGACGGCAGCATCTTGTGGAACGTTGGCAGCAGTGATCTCCTTAAGACTGTCTCTTCTCCTCAGAGAGGAGATCAGCCAAATTCAACCTATCTGACCATGAACTGCCCGCTTTTTTATTACCTGCGCTTTTATCGCTGGACAAAACCTGGTGCCAGAAGGATCATCCTCTTATCCGATGGAATGAACGGCCTGAACGCGCCACTCACTTCCGGTATCTTTTCTGTGCAGAATCAGGATCTCCTGAATCAGAAAATGATAAACACCAGAAATTTTGATGATATGAGCTATGTGCTCTGTGAGTTAGATGCTCCCTGTTCCAGGCAATGACGTCAGTGCCCCGGACATTTTTGCAAAATCATCCGAAAATATATGTGATATCCACCGTTTTCTCTTTTCTGTCCCCCAGGATCTGCTCCGCTTTCTCCCTCAGCTCTCTGTACCCGTAGAAAGAAATACCATAATATCTGTCGTCATCCCGTCCCAGCGCATATATCATCTCTTTCTCAAGATCCACATAAGCATAAGGAATATCCGCATACGGGTGCAGCTGAGAATTTCCATCCACAGAATAGATATTCAGTACTCTTTCCAGCCATCCGTCAAGGGAATGGACGCTTACCTGGCCCTCTCTTGTATACAGCGCCAGATATCTGCCTTTCGGATCTGCCAAAATATCTGTTTTCTGTGCAGAATCCATATCCACCACCTGTGTGGCGATATTTTTTCCGGAAGCAAGATCCCAGATCGTAACTTTTCTGTCGCAGTATACCACCAGCTGTTCATCTTCTTTAAAAAATGCCACCAGTGGTTCCTCTGCCCCATTGCGGGAAATCGTGAAAAACGGCTCTTTCTTCTCTCCGTCATACACATCGATCGATGTATCATTTATGACTGCAAAACGCTTTGTTGACGCTCCCTGAACCCGTGTTCCTTCTGTCGTCTTCTCCACAGTTTTTTCTGTCTGAATTTTCTTTTTTATATCCTGTGCCTCTGCCGGTTTCATGGATGTATCCTGCGCGATCTGAGAAATGACCAGAAACGGCGTCCCGTCCTTCATCTGGATGATCACTTTTTTATTCGCATCATATAAAAAACCGCCAACAGAACTGTCTTCCGCGGAAAAAATCTTCTGACGATCATCCATCCAGAACCGTTCCACACTTCCGTCCGCAAGGCCAAGCAGCACTGTACTTTCATTATACACTGCCAGTTTCACGATTGGATATGAAAAATCTTCTTCACATAATATGTTATATGTATTCCTGTCAATGATCATCAGATGTGTACCCAGGTTGACCAAGATCACGTCTGCCTTTTTTTCACTGTCAAACTGAAAATTTTCATATACTGCTGCATCTGCATACAGAGAATCTTCATACTGTGTCCGCAGATAATGGGTCGTATTTTCCCACACCCTTCCCTTTTCCATCTGATATATTGCTTCACGGTATCTTTTTTTATCATCGATTCCACCACTTCCAAAAGGCACGTTCTCACATTCTATGGTAAGGAATTCCGAATTACTGATAAAACGGATCACGGAAACATGATTAGCTTCCAGTGTTGTCTGTTTTCCGGTATTCAGATCAACCGTCTGAATGCCTCCGTCCCAGATATCCCCGGAAGCATAATCAACCCAGCTGACTGCCAGAGTATTTCCGTCCGGAGAAATTGCGATGGAAGTTATATGATCCATTGTATCCACAGTCAGTCTGATCTTTTCCATGCTGTCCTGGTTCAGGTCATACCGATACACATAAACTCCATCCAGAGACTCGCAGCCAAATACAAGCATTCCATCATGAAGTGCCCAGACCGGAGTTTCCAGCATGTTGTCCTCTTCTTTTAACGGAATCCTTTTTATACATTTCTGCTGTTCGATGTCTATGTAGTACGCTGTGTTCTGTGAAAACAACAATATTTTTCCCTCAGAAACAAACTTTCCATCTATAAATGCAGAAGTTTCCTCCTCCAGTTTACACTTCCACTTCAAAGACCAGTCTTCCATATTGTAAAAATATGCGATTCCCGATTCATCCAGACAGAAAAACACCTTTCCATCCGGACTGCTTTCACCGATATCCGTTGTATTATTTTCCAGTTCCACCTGTCTGTCCGGCCGGAAACCTTCTACGTTTCCTTCATGATGATAACTGTACAGGGCAGAATTCAATGCATAGATCTCTTCCGGGATCACTGGTGTATCCCCTTCTTCCTGTGCTTCCAGAGCAGCCTGTAACGCTTCTTCCCGGTTTCCTTCCTTCAGAAGTTCCGCAGACAGAGCCACCTGATCCTCCGCCCGGTTTTCCATGATCCGCCGGTTCTGTTCTTCGATCCTGTGGTTTCTGTCCATGGCAAACAGGAAAAAAGCATTTGCCATCAGCACAGCCAGAGATCCAATGACTGCATATTTCTTTATGATATAATTTCTCTGCCTCTGTTTCAGGGAATCATATGTGGTTCCTAAGATTGGAGCCGCAATCTTTAACAGTACGTTTTTCTTTACATTTCGGAGCACCTGTTCCGGTGTTTCCCCTCTTGCATCGGCCGCAAGGACCTCTGCGGTCCTGTCACTGCCCAGCAGTTCCTTTGGGAAAACATCTTCCGGTTCTCCCTCTGTTACTACGGCAAGTATCCTGGATCTGTCATGAAATTCAAGAAATGTTTTTATTTCCAGATTAACCCAGGGGGAATCTTTGGTTTCAGAAGAGCAGATCACGATCAGCCATCCCGAATTTTTCAGTGCTTCCCGGATCTGGAGCCCAAAATCAGAACAGGATGACAGTTCCCCTTCGTCCATAAAAACCCGTCTGATCTTTTTTATTTTATTTTTACGCATCCACGGAATGTAGAAATGTTCCAGTTTCTGCTGAAGTATTTTTGCAGCCTGGCTGTCTGTTTCCCCATGGCGATAGCAGATAAACGCATCATATACAACCTGGGAAAGGTCGCTCTTATATGGTTGCAGCGCATGAAGAAGATCTGATACATCTGCCAGCATTTCTTCACAGGAATGATATCGGTCCTCCGGTGTCTTCTTTAACGCTTTCGAAATGATCTGATGGACTTTATCTGCCATATGAGCCGGACAGTTCAGCTTTTTCAGTTTTCTTTTTGAGAGATACAGGCCGATATTCGCGGAGTCAAGCTCCCTCTGAGTGTATCTCTTTCCGGTCAGCATCAGAAGAAGCAGATATCCCACGCTGTACAAATCCGATTCTGCTCCCAGCCTCAGAGTTCCATCATTTCTCCCGACAATCTCCGGAGACTCAAATCCGATGGTGGAAAACAATGCCCTGTCACGGATCGCAGGACATAATCCATCCTCACAGACAGGTCTCGCCGCTCCAAAATCCACCAGAGAAACAAGCTTATCTTCCTCTGAGAGGCTTCCTTTTATAAATACATTTCCGTCCTGGATATCCAGATGGAGAAAACCTGCTTCATGAACTTCTTTCACCGCGAATAATACCTGTTTTATGATCTGAAATGCCTGGATAACCGAAAATTTTTCTCCCTGGGAAAGATAAGATTTCAGTGCTTTTCCTTTGGATTCCAGTGATGTCATGATTGTAACAGTGTTATTTACCAGATGAAAAGTATGTCCCTCATCAAAAGAGAGCTCAACTTCCCCGGAAGCGCTGATGACGGGAATCGTTCTGGCAGCGGTATTGTAAATTTTCCCTGTTATCTCCTGCTCCTGCATCTGCATTTTTTTGACAGAATCCAGATAAAGGACGGATGCCGGATCTTCTGACGCAGATACGATCTCACCATCTTCTCTTCTCTCAAAAACAAACGCAGCTGACAGCGGAAAACACTCTTTTAACGCATAGTCAATTTCACTGACTGTAATTTTCCCATCAAGATAAGATATTTTTTTACATGGGTATACAATACTTCCGCCGCCTTCTCCGATAGGTTTTCCGGTAATTTTATACAGTTCACCCTGGGATAAACGGATCCATGTTCCTTCCTGCAGTACTTTTCGCATTGTTTTTTCCTTTTTCTCATTCACACTTCTTCTACGTTTCCATATCCGGATTCCAGCCACATATCACTTAAATTCTCGGTTTTTCCATCCCATGACAGCCCCGGTGTTCCTATCTCCTCCGCCACAAGCGCATAAAGAACAAACCGGTCCAGAGGAAATGGCGGATACAGTGGTTCAAAAGAAAACATCATCAGAAATCCATTGATGCAGCTGATATAACCTTCTATTTTTTCGTATTCATCCCAGCTGTCAACAACATCTTCCAGCTGCCCGAGAATGTTTTCCATATTTTCAGAAAAATGTTTTTCTTCGTTTGCTTCTGCCATTTCATAAAGTTCATTCCGTAAATCTTCATTTTCATTTCTTGAATATCCGGAAATAAAAAGATACGCAAGCAACAGTATATCTTTACGTTCAACAATGACCGCATTGTCCGGTTTTTCCACAAAGCGTCTGATTGCTCCCAGACGGTTGCTTCTCTCATAAGCCTTACACACAAGATAAATTTCTTTATTAAATGGTATATTGTCATGTTTCGTCTTCAGACTTCCATGTGATGGCAGGCCAAACTCCCCGGGTTCTGCAAACTGCCAGCCATGAGCACACATAAATGCCCTGGCCAGACTTCCCATATCCGGATAACCATCTTCCGCGATCTCAACTTTAACCTGGTTATCTCCGGAATTTGAAACCTTTCCGACTGCATCGTTTCTGCGGTCACCTTTGTGATATGCCCAGTAATCGTAAGTTGGATACAGTTTTACAAGATAGCGTGTCAGTTCCATCAGGTCTTTTCTTCGCTGCAGGGAGTATCCGGAATAGTAAACAGAAAGATTATCCGATACCACTTTTTTCGTTTTTTTATCTTTCTTCACGAGGTTTTTTCGTCTGGTAAACTCTGAATCTACGGAATACATGTATTCGATCAGCTTATCTTCCATATCTTCCCGCTCGGATTCCGGGACACTGATACCGGCCAATTCCGGTATCTGGTTGCTGATCATTCTGGTCATGCCCATATTACCTACAGACTGTATTTTCCCGGCATCTCCTTCATCATACTGTGGCCTGTTCTGTTCATATTTTTTGAGTATGCTTTTTACTTTGGTCCAGTCTCCCCAAGGACGCAGCATTTTGCAGAACAGGCAGATACAATCCAGCGGATTTCTTACGCTGAACGGTTCATGTCCACAGGCAAGGAGAAATTTTGTCGTAGTATAATCATCCATATTTAAAAGAAAAGACAGTTTTACCGCAAGTTCCCTTTTTCTGGGATATTTTTTGTCACTGAGCCACTGAAACCATTCGGTTGCCTTTACTACCTCGTCCTGTTCCTTTAACATATATTTTTCCATCCTGGAACTCAGCGTTTTAAGTAATTTATCCGGCCATGGAACATTGTCATTTACGGTCAGATCTTCATAGAATTCCCCTGTTTCTTCGGAAACACCGCCCAGAAGCTCCGGAAAAGAGACCTGTATCTGCCAGTTCTTTTGTCCACATATCCATTGCTTCTTCTGCCTGTCTTGTGAGACTGTTCTCATATTGAAGGCCTGTATTTTCCATATGTTTTTATTTCCTTTCCCTGTAAAAAATACAGCAACAGGCTCCCTTTCTCTCAGGAGCCTGCCACATCTTCAAATATTTATTCTGTTTTCTCTTCAGATTCTGTTGCAGTTTCTTCTGTCTCTTCCGAAACCTCTGCTTCCGGAGCGGCTTCTTCGGTCTTCTCAGTTTCCGTTACTTCCTCTGCTTCCGTAGCTTCTGCCTCCGCTGCGTCTTTAAGTTCTTCCTCTGCCTGCTCGATCACGTCCGTAGCTTTTTCTTCCAGTTCTGCTGTCGGGCATGCGGCTCCACAGTAAGGGCAGAAACTTGCTTCTCTCATTACTGCCTTATGGCAGGCCGGACAGAACTTCTCACCTTTGCTGGCTGCAATGGCATCCCGGAAGTGATCCGCCTCCAGCATATGCTGGCTGATCTCTTCACAGATTGCTCCTACTTCACCATCCACTGCCTCACCGTGCTCATAACGGGTATAGATCAGTTTTCCGATATCCATCATCAGCTTCTCTGTCATACGCTCCTGTGCGGAAAGCTTATTCCGGATTTTCTGAATCTCATAAAGATTTTCTGCTCTGGAGCTGAGCCCCTTCGCCTTCCGTGTCAGTGTATTTCCAAGATCATCCCAAAAATTCGCCATATCTATCACGCTCCTTTTCTTTTATAAAACACGTTTTCGCCCTTCAATAAGCGGAGTTTCCTGACCACGCATCAGAATCTTCGGTCCGCCATTTCCCTGGATATAACCTTCTGTGATCACTACTTCACCGATATTGTCGTCCTTCGGAATCTCGTACATGATATCCAGCATATACTCTTCCAGGATCGCACGAAGCGCTCTGGCTCCTGTGTGACGCTCCAGTGCTTTACGTGCGATGGCATGAAGAGCTCCGTCTTCAAACTCAAGTTTCACTTCATCCAGAGCCAGAAGTTTCTGGTACTGCTTCAAGATGGCATTCTTCGGCTCCTTGAGGATCTTCACAAGCATGTCTTCTGTCAGTCCGTTCAGTGTAAAGATAATCGGAAGACGTCCGATAAACTCCGGGATCATTCCAAACGCACGGAGGTCATCTACGGTAACCTTTTCCAGGACATGTGGATCATTGTCATATTTATCCTTCAGATCTGCATAAAATCCGATGGAAGCCTGCTTGTTCAGTCTCTCCTTGATGATGTTCTCAAGATCCGGGAACGCACCTCCGCAGATAAACAGGATATTTCTTGTATTTACCGTTACCATCGGAACCATTGCGTTCTTGCTGGTGGCACCTACCGGCACCTCAACCTCGCTTCCTTCCAGAAGTTTCAGAAGGCCCTGCTGCACAGCCTCACCACTGACATCTCTCTGGTTGGTGTTCTTCTTCTTGGCAATCTTGTCGATCTCATCGATAAAGATGATTCCATGCTCCGCTTTCTCCACGTCATTATCTGCCGCTGCAAGAAGCTTGGATACTACGCTCTCGATATCATCGCCGATATATCCCGCCTCTGTAAGAGATGTGGCATCTGCAATAGCAAGCGGCACCTCAAGAAGTTTGGCAAGCATCTTCACCAGATAAGTCTTACCACAGCCTGTCGGTCCGATCATCAGCATATTGGATTTCTCGATCTCAATATCATCCATGGTGTCTGTGGCAACTCTCTTATAATGATTATATACACCTACAGACATTACTTTCTTGGCATATTCCTGTCCAATCACGTATTCGTCCAGCGTTGCCTTGATTTTATGAGGTGCCGGAATATCCTTAAGATTGATCACCGGCTTCGGGGTTTCGGATTTCTTCTTGATTTTCTTCGCCTGATTTCCCGGATTCTGAAGACTGCTGAGGTCGATCATGCTCACATTCGGCATGTTAAAAAGATCGGAATAATTTCCGTTACTCATCTGTGTATTCATAGTATCGAAGCTCTTCTGCATGCAGTCTGCACAGATATGTATATTATTGGGAAGGTCAATCATCTTCCCTGCCTGACTCTCCGGTCTGCGGCATAAAAAGCAGAATTTTTCATATTTCTGCTCCTGATCATTGTCTTTATTATTATCAAACTCTGCCATAACGTTTCCTTTCTCGTTTTTATTATGCATATTATAGCACATAATCCTCAGGTATCAAATTAACTTTTTATAAAACCAGGGAGCTGCATTTTTCCTGCAACTCCCTGTATAAATTCTATCTGCTATTTTCTTCTAGTTATCAGAAGATGGCTTGCTTCCCAGCGTAACTTCCACAGTCTGTTCCTTATATTCTCCGCTTTCTGCTCTGGCAATTACCACTTCAATGGTTTCTCCGGACTCGTAATACTGAAGCTTACTTACAAGATCATCCTTGCCACTTACTTTCTGTCCGTCCAGTTTCACAATAATATCACCTTTTTTTATTCCGGCATTGTCGGCCGCACCGCCTTCTGTTACCTGTGTAAGAAAAGCACCTGCCGGCATATTATACATCTGGATCGCTTCTGTTGTAAGATCGGCTGCTTTAATTCCCAGATAACCCACCTTGGAGGAATCCTCCACTTTATCACGTGTCTGGCGGTTCATCAGCTCCTCCAGAATTGGCTCTGCCTTGGAAATCGGAATCGCATATCCCATGCCTTCTACCTGGCTGTCCGCATATTTGGCAGCATTAATTCCAATTACTTCACCCTTCATATTAAGAAGTGCACCACCACTGTTTCCCGGATTAATTGCTGCATCTGTCTGGATAAGCCCGGATGTCTCTCCTTCTTCTGTACTGATGCTGCGGTTCAGTGCACTTACCCATCCGGAAGTTACAGACTGACCATATCCAAGTGCATTACCAATCGCAACTACCTGCTCTCCTACAACCAGATCATCGGAGCTTCCAAGCTGTGCAATCTTGATCTTGCTCATAGTTGCTTCCGGAATGTCCGATTTCTCCACTGCGATCACTGCCAGGTCATTTTCTTCATCGGTACCTTTAATCTTGGCTGAAACCGCATTATCAACATCCACATCGTTTCCGGAACTGTCACCGCTGGCCATTGCCTGTGTTTCTTCTTCCGCACCGACAACATCACCGTCCGCGAAACATACCGTAAGTGTTGTTGCGCCGGATACTACATGATTGTTGGTTGCAATCAAAAGCTCACTGTCATTTTCACCTACAATAATTCCGGATCCGCTTCCCGCACTCTGATACTGACGTGTCCCGTATCCGAAAAAGCTCGGAATCTCCTGAACACTGACGGAAGTAATTGCCACAATAGACGGCATCGTTGCCTGTGCAACGCCTGCTACCGTGCCGCTTTCTGCCACAATGTCCTGTACACTGGAATCTGTGGAACTATTCTCTGCACTGCTGTTGTCTGTTCCGTCAATGGTTTCTGTTTTTTCAATCTGTGTACTGCTGCTATCTTTTAGGAATTTATCAGCTGCAATATTCACTCCCTGGAATACCGCTCCTGCAACCAGTCCGAAAATCACAGCCAGAGCCACAGCTGTCGCTGCTTTTTTGCCAAAACCGTTATTCCCATTTCCACCGGATGTTTTTGGTTTCTGTGGTTTCTTGGGTGGGATGCTTCCTCCTGCATAATTTCCTGCCTGAGGCTGATGTACTTCATAATGTCCGTATTTCGGTTTTTCCTGAGCCGTACTGCCATTCTGTGCGTTTCCGGCATTGCCCTCCTGCATCCGTCTGCCTGCTGAATATGGATGTGTCAGTGGTTTTTCCATTGTGAAATTCACTTCGGATGTTCCTCTGTCAGAATCTGTTTTCTCTTCCTGTACGGTCTCTATATGATCCATGCCACTGCCCGTTGCACTGCCAGTGTCTGTATTTTCATAAGTATTCAGAGCATTACCCTCTTTAGGAGCGTTGCCGCCTGTTTCCGGCAGGTTTTCACCCCATCTGTTTTCTTCACTCATGATTCTGGTGCTCCCTTCTTTATTTTTTCTTCTGCCATCTGCTTTATAAGACACAGTTTAACAGGCAATTGTGTTCAAACTGTGATATATCTTTTAAAAAAGAGTGACCCTCAGATCTGGTTTGTTTATCTCTTTTTTTTCCAGTATTCCGGACTCATGGTGCAGAATAGAATCAGCTTTTCAGGAAGTTTTTTATATCGCTTTCCGAGAAAATATCCTGCATATTTGGCAGCGCTCTGAAAAAACAGTCCCGGTATCATCCAGATGTGTCCTGTTTTTGTCAGATATGCCATACTTTTTTTCACCAGCCGGATTCCCTCTCCTTCAGATGGAACTCCCTCAAATACCTCCGGATGCTCTGCCTGGGAAACACCAAGGTCAAAATTTCTGTGAAACTGCTGCGCGCAGCTGTAATTATGGGAATGATAAACTCTTGCCTCTGCCACATAAGCAACTCCGTATCCTTTTTTTACCATCCATCCTGCATAAATCATATCTTCATTAAAAATCGCATGTTCCGGAAATCCACCGATTTCGTTATAGATTCTGTGATCATAGGCAGCACAGACATTGGAGCAGAAATAAGTTTTTATTCCCCGTGTTGCCAGATCCTTCTCTGTTTTCAGGCAGGACTCTGACGGATAATTAAAAGAACGGGTATATCTTTCCAGAAAACCGCAGTCATTTTTCGGAAGCTGTCTGGCATAGGCAGCACCGGCCTTCTCACTCTCCTGTATCGCTGTAACAAGGCTGCCGATCAGTTCCCTGTCTGCCGGCAGGGCATCCTGTGTCATAAAAACCAGAATCTCTGCATCGGACAGCTCTGCGCCCCTTCTTCTTGTTGCCCCATGATCAAACTCTTCTTTTGTAAGATGGTGCACTTCCACAAGAGGATATTTTTCCTCCCATGTTTTTTTCCAGAACTTTTCTTCTGTATTCATAACAATAATTCTGTTAACCGGATATTTCTGAGCACTGAGACGTTCCAGAAGTTTTTCAAATTCCTCCCCCGGACGGTATGCCGGAATGATTACATCTGTTTTCACTGTATTCATAATTTTCTCCTGTCCAGAAAGGACCACCCGTTACTGGATGGTCCTTCTTCTGATTGATTATTTCTTTTTTATTCTCCATCTGAAAGATCTTCACCGCCGCCGGAATCTCCACCGGAATCTTCTGCGGAATAATCACTTCCAGCATCATCTCCACCGCCGGAATAGTCTGTGTCGTCTCCACCGCCGGAATAGTCTGTGTCGTCTCCACCACCGGAATAGTCTGTGTCGTCTCCACCACCGGAGTAATCGGTATTATCACCGCCGCTGTAATCCGTATTGTCGCTGTAATCACTGTCGTCACTGCTGTAATCATAGGAATATGAAGTATCCGTATCCCCCTGCCATGTATAGGAATCATCCGTTGTGGCACTCGGAGCCTCCGTTGCTGCCGGAGATGTACTCTGTGCCTCACCGCCACCTGCTATTGTGGTAATCTGTGCACTCTTGTTCAGTACATCTTCTGTCGGTGTGTAATTTGTATTTCCATACAGGAACTGGTGCATTTTGAGAACATTGGATTCCAGAGTTGTCGGTACAATAACACTGCCCTTAACCGTAGAAAATTTGTAATCCTGCGGGAATCCTGTGGTTTCATCGATTCCATATCCGATCATTGCCGGAATCATTTTCAGGATTTCTGTTTTGGAAACAGAAGTCTTAACCATCGGGAATACCTGATCCATAATATCAAAGATTGTGGAAAGTCCGGCTTTTTTTGCCTTATCTACAATCATCTGGATTACTCTTCTCTGTCTTTCTGTACGTCCCATATCCAGACTTGCGGTATAACGGATACGGCAGTAAGAAGTAGCCTGTACACCATTCAGATGGTAAGTTCCCACAATTGCTTCCTGATCTTCCGGTTTCGGATCCGGCAGTTCAACAGGGGTGTAACTCTTGCCTGTCTCTTCAGAAGTTTCCACACAGTAGTTATTCATATGCACAATCTCTGCATAGGACAGCGGGATATCCAGACCTCCAAGACAGTCTATTACCGTTACCAGAGCGTCGAAGTCAATTGACACATAATCTGTAATATTCAGATCCAGATTGGTATTCAGCATGTTGACAGCCTGTGTCGGGCCGCCCAGCGCATAGGCTGCGTTTGCTTTGGAATAGGTATCATCTTTCACATTCAGAAGTGTATCTCGATAGACAGACACAAGCTTGACTGCTTTTGTGTCATTGTTGATACTCGCAATGATGATGGTATCACTGTTCTCTGTATTCAGCTTCTCATTTTTGCTTCTGTGATCCAGTCCGAACAGTGCATATGTGGTATATCCTGTCATCTGCGGTGCCTGATCATTGGTTACGATATCCTGCTCCTGAAGATCTGTCTCCTGAATATCAATCTTATCCAGTTTGGCTGAAATCTGTCCATAAACGTACAGACCGCCTATAAACAGGAGCAGTACGATAATTTCCAGGATAAACAGAACTTTTTTCCTTTTTTTCCGAGGTTTTGACATCTTTTCCTTTTCCCCTTTTTAGTATGCATTCTTGTTGATAAAGCCCTTGAATATGGTGAGGAACATGATCTTGATATCGAATCCTACAGACCAGTTTTCGATATAGTACAGATCACATTCAATCCTCTTCCTGATAGAAGTGTCACCACGGTAACCATTTACCTGTGCCCATCCGGTAAGGCCCGGACGCACCTGATGTTTCACCATATACCGCGGTATTTCCTCACGAAACTTCTCTACAAAAAACGGTCTCTCCGGTCTCGGTCCCACAAGGCTCATCTCCCCTTTCAGGATATTGAAAAGCTGTGGAAGTTCATCCAGACTGGTATGACGCATGAATTTTCCGATTCCGGTGACACGTGGATCGTTTTTTACAGTCCATGCTTTCTTTTCTTCGGACTCCTTCTGGATCTCCATGGAACGGAATTTATACATCCGGAAAGTCTGATTATGAAGGCCAACACGTTCCTGTTTATAGATCAGCGGACCAGGAGAGGTCAGCTTGATCAGGATACACAGGATCAGCATCACCGGCGATGAAACAATGATCGCGATCGAAGAACCGATCACATCCATCGTCCTCTTGATCATTGCATTAAACGTATTGCTCAGCGGCACATACCGGATATTGATCACCGGAAGTCCGAGAATGTCTTCTGTATACGGTTTGGTCGGAATAATATTATTATAATCCGGAATAAATTTCGTGTGTACTCCTGAT
>OLRJ01002529.1_pt1 | contig 13508 bp, 9 predicted proteins | sample 1672741 | NCBI WGS metagenome assembly OLRJ01 (sample SAMEA3136719, study PRJEB25190) | human gut metagenome | biome: human gut; feature: human-associated habitat; material: faeces | place: Austria | collected 2013
TCCCCATCATCCTTTCGCTGTTCCGGCAGATGTTATAGATTTCTTCATAAATGTCCTTTGAAAAACTCTTGAAAACACTATTACTTTTTTCAAATAGAACTATCGTATATACTTTTTTTATGTCTCGATAATGAAACTTTTTTCCTAATTCTCTTCTTACTCTTTTATACTGTCTTAATAACATATCAGCCGAATAACATGCACTACGCTCCCCTGGAAAAAGATATCCGATAGTGTTTCTCCTTCTGTTTTTTACTCCCGGCCAGAAGTAGATATAGAATAATTTGATGCACTTGAAATTTCAATGTGTTTTTTGTTCGTAACTCATCTTTTTTGTTGATAAAATGAGGATATCTTTTTTCTACACAAAACAATATTTTTCTAAAATTTTCCAGGTGAATAACTTTATAAACATATTTTGCATAATTACTATTGCTTACGGATGCTTATAAACCGTACAAATAACTGTCCTAAAGCAATAAAAATCTCGAATTTTGTATCTATATATAAACATGCCTTTCCTCTCTTGAAATCCAATATTTTCTAGTATAAAATATTCTCGTTAAATTCTTGACGAATAGCAATATAACAACGACAGTTCTCTTACTGTGTTACCATTCAAAGCAAGAGGACTGCCGAATTACAAAAGAATAAGGAGTTATATCATGGACAATCATTTTAACACTCCCGCAGAAGTCATTGATCTGAGTATCAAGGCCTGCGAGAACAAAACCCGTCTTCCACTTGGAAAAATGATTCTGCTCGGCATCATGGCCGGCGCGTTTATCGCTTTCGGCGGTGCTACAAGCAGCACGGCAGCACACGCAGTAGAAAATGTTGGCGTAGCAAGAGCTCTTGCCGGATGTATCTTCCCTGTCGGACTGATGCTCATCGTATTTCTTGGCGGCGAACTTTTTACCGGAAACTGTCTAATCATCATGGACGTGTTTGACAAACGTGTCACATGGGGCGGATTATTCCGAGATCTTTTCATCGTATTTTTCAGTAACCTGATCGGTGCTCTTTGCGTGGATCTGCTCATTGTATACAGTGGAAACCTAAACTACTCAGGTGGGCTTCTTGGTGCTTATACAATCAAAGTTGCTGTTGGAAAGATCGCAATTTCACCACTGCAGGGAATCACTTCCGGAATCTTATGTAATATCCTGGTATGTCTTGCAGTACTGATGGCTACTTCCGCAAGAGATATTGCCGGTAAGGTATGGGCAATTTTCTTCCCGATCTGTGCCTTCGTAGTCGGCGGATTCGAACACTGCGTTGCCAATATGTTCTATATCCCGGCTGGTATCCTTGCTTCCCTTAATCCGGCTTATGTTGCGAAAGCAGAAGAAGCTTACGGAATTACAGCTGAACAGATTGCGACTCTGACACCACTTCACAGCCTTGCAAACTTTATTCCGGTTACACTTGGAAATATGCTCGGTGGTATGATTTTTGTCGGACTTCCGCTGTATCTGATTTATAAGAAAAACTGGGAAACGAAAAAAAGAACCTGAAACAAATCAGTTTCAGGTTCTTCAGAGGCGCAGACCGGATTTGAACCGGTGAATCAGGGTGTTGCAGACCCACGCCTTACCGCTTGGCTACTGCGCCGTATTTATTTAACTATTAAAGTATAGCAAAATACACGCAGTACGTCAATGGTGTTTTCCTTTATTTATAGGTTTTTGGAATTTGATTGTTGCTGGTCGCACATCGTGTGAACAGTAACATTTGATTTACTCGGCCTCCACCGGAATGAATGAAAATGTTGTCACATCAAACAATCCCATATCTGTCAGCTTAATCTCCGGAATTACTGCAAGTGACATAAAGCACAGTGTCATTACCGGCTCCACATCTCCACAGATTCCAAGTTCTTCGTATGCTTTTTCGTGAATGTCTGTTAATTTCTGATCTACCCATTCTCCACTCTGATCACTCATCAGACCGGCAATCGGCATTGGCATGCTCTCGATCACTTTTCCTTCCTTCACAAGAACAATACCACCTTCCTGCTCGATCAGACTGTTCACGGCAAATTCCATCTCTTCATCATTAACTCCAACAACAATGATGTTATGAGAATCGTGAGCCACTGAAAGTGCTACAGCACCTTCTTTGATTCCGTATCCTTTCAGGAATCCACAAGCTACATTTCCTGTTCCCTGATGACGCTCAACAACAGCTACTTTTACAAGATCAACTTCTGGATTTCTTACGAACTCTCCATTTGCATCCAACTCAATCTCTGCTGTATCTTTCGCTGTTACAACTCCACCCGGAAGAATCTTGATTACATTTACTTTGTTTGATTTCAAATTCATTTTAAATTTCTCTTTGGAGAAATCTTTTACGATCACACTTCCCTTAACGGAAGAAATATCACATTTTTTGATCTCCGGCAGATATTTTCCTTCTTCTGCCACCAGAGCACCTTCTACAAATACACGGTTTACATGGAAATCTTTCAGATCATCCAGAAGAACAACATCCCCACGGTATCCCGGTGCAATTGCGCCTCTGTCTTTCAGGTCAAAGCATTCTGCTGCGTTAAGTGTTGCCATACGAATTGCTATCACAGGATCAAGACCTTCCTCTACACAGATACGCAGATGATTATCAAGATGTCCTTCGTGAAGGATTGTCTTCGGCTGACGGTCATCAGAACAGAGCAGGCATCTTCTGCTGTTCTCTGCTGTCACACCTTTAAGCAGTGTTCGAAGGTTATGGCATGCTGATCCCTGACGAAGCAAAATGTACATTCCTCTCTCCAATCGATCACTCATCTCTTCTACGGTAGAACATTCATGATCAGCTGCGATTCTTGCTGCCGCATATGCATTCAATTCTTTCCCTGTGATTCCTGGTCCATGTCCATCAATAAATTTGCCTTCCTGTTTTGCTACAATGATCTTATCCAGATCACTGTCTGCTGCATTGATCACACCCGGGAAATTCATGAACTCACCAAGTCCGGCAATTCCTTCTCTTGTGATTGGCTCTTTCATTGCTTCTGCATCGATCACCGCACCTGAATGCTCGAATGGTGTAGCCGGTACACAGGATGGCAGCTCATATTTCACATCAAGCACTGTGTTCTCAGCTGCTTTCATCATATAGTCCAGACCAGCGATTCCACATACATTTACGATCTCATGTGGGTCTGCCATAATTGTTGTTCCTCCATGTGGAACTAACAGGCGTCCAATCTCTTCAGGACTTACATAAGAAGATTCAATGTGGATGTGGCTGTCGATAAATCCTGGCGCTGCATATCTTCCTTCTGCATCAATCACTTTCACGCCTTCATACTCACCGATACCTGCAATCTGATTACCTGAAAATGCAATGTCTCCTTCCTGGATCTTTCCTGAAAATACGTTTACAATCTTACAATTTTTAATCACCAGATCTGCCGGAATTCTTCCTGCAGCTGTATCAATAAGTTTCTTTAATTCCACCTTCATTGTTGCTACGTCTTTCACGTCAGAAGTCCTCCTCTTTATTTTTCGTCTGAATCCTCTTTGCTTTTAAATGGAATCACTTCGCATTCATTTGAAGCTTCTTCGTCTTCGTCTGAATCTTCTTCGTCATCTTCTTCCTCAAGAAAGCTTTTGATTTTTGATAAACAAATTTTGATTTTCCTAAACGAATTTTCACCCTTTACATCGGTTTCATCTTTCTCTGCATCCGGCACAAAATTCTCTGATGACTGTTCCTCTGTGTCCTCTGTAATCACAGGCATCGCGATTGTCTCACCCAAAGCTTCTGACTCTTCTGAGCTATCTCTGTTTTCGGTCACTGCCTCTGTTTCAGTCGCCGCATTTATTTCTGTAACTCCTTCTGTCTCAGCCGTTTCATTTATTTCAGATGTTACATCTGTCTCAGCTTCTTCTGTAGTTGCATCTGTCTCAACTGCTCCTTCTGCTTCTGTAGTCAGATCTGCATCCGTCTCCTCTTCTGTTATGTCCGTTCCAGCAATTCCTTCTAACAGCGCATCAACCGTCTTCTCTTCCTCAGTCACTTCTTCCGCTTCAGGCTCCGGCTTCGGTTCACACGGCATCCCCACTGTAAAGCAGCTTCCGGATCCCAGAATACTTTCTGCATCTACCCAGCCATCGTGTACTTCAGCAATCCATTTTACAACAGAAAGTCCCAGTCCAAAATGACCTTCTCCGGCACCTAAAGGATCTCCTCTGAAAAACCGATCCCATACGTGTGGCAGATCCGTCTCCGAAATTCCAATTCCCGCATCTGCAATCTTACAGGTAAACTCACTGCCTTTGCTTTCAACAACAACTTTGATCAGTCCAATCTCTCGACTATAATCAATGGAATTCTCCAGCAGATTTAACAACATCTTCCGATAACAGTTCTCATCCACTTCTGCGTAGATCTCCGGTTCAATCTCATAGTCTATCTGCACCGGTTCATCTGCCTCCTGAAGTCTGCTGATCTGACCTTCTATAATTCCTGTTGTCAGTTCACTGATATTCATGCGTTTTTTATAAGCTGGCTGACATCCCTGATCCGCCTTTGCAAAAAATGAGACTTCCTGAATAAAATCTGAAAGAATCTGTGCCTTCTTCTGCACTAATTCAATCTGCCAACGCTGACGCTGGGACAGTCGCCAGTCGCCAAGACACCATGCGCTTCTTGTAAGAATCACACTGACCGGCATCCACATCTCCTGTACAACATTTTCTGCAAAATGTCCCTCCTCGCGCACATCCTCAAGTAATTCATTCAATGTCAGCTGCAGTCTCTCCAATTCCGCATCAGATTCTTCCAGTTCCAACTGTCTGGAGAAATCTTTTGTTCTACAGATTTCCGCCGCTGACTCTGCTAGATCTGCAGTCCGTTTCAGAACCTCTCTTACCAGAAAGTATCCAATTGCAAGCGATGCGATGAAAACGATTGGAAGTATCACCTTCGCCATTGCTTTTGCTGTCTGCGCATCTGTTCCACTTATCATTGTAGCAAAAAACAACGCAATGCCTGTTGCCACAAATATGCATCCTGTATATTTTAGTGTTAATTTTATTTTCAAAGATATTTTTTTCATTCGTACTCCTCCAATGGAATCTCTGACATTCCAAATTAGATTATAGCACATTTTAAGACAGTATGTTGTGAAATTCTTCTTAAATAAAAAGTTTTTTATTATGCTTTTCCGCCTTGTATTTCTCTCTGATTTGCCCTATTCTAAAAAGTAAATATATCAGCAAAAAAAGATTTTTAAAACAATTTGAAAGAAGGAAATATCTATGAACAATTCAGTTTCTCAAGAACTATTAAAATTTCTTCAAAAGAGTCCCACAGCGTTTCATGCAGTTCAACAGATGAAATCAGAGCTTCTTGCAGTTGATTTTACTGAACTAAAGGAAAATCAGCGTTGGAATATAGAATGCGGCAAACACTATTTTGTTACACGAAATGACTCTTCCCTGATTGCGTTTACAATTCCGGAAAATGGTATTGACAAGATGCACATTCTGACAAGTCATAGTGATTCTCCGACCTTTAAGATCAAAGAAAATCCGGAGATTGAAGTAGAAAAACATTATGTGAAATTAAATGTAGAAAAATATGGTGGTATGCTCTGTGCACCCTGGTTTGACCGTCCGCTCTCTGTTGCCGGACGCGTTATAATAAAAGATAAGACAAACGGACAATTCACGAGCAAACTCGTCAATATTGACCGGGATCTTGTTATGATCCCGAATCTCGCGATTCACATGAACCGTGAGATCAATAGCGGTTACAACTACAACGCACAGAAAGATCTTCTCCCACTTTATGGCTGTGGTTCTCCTAAAGGAACTTTTATGGAACAGATTGCTGAAGCTGCCGGGGTAGAAAAAGATGAAATTCTCGGTCATGATCTATTCCTTTATAACCGACAGGAAGGTTCCATCTGGGGGGCTTCTGAAGAATTCATTTCCAGCGGCAGACTTGATGACCTGCAGTGTGCCTTTGCATCACTTCAAGGTTTTCTTTCCGGTGAGAAAAAAGAATGTATGGCTGTACACTGTGTTCTGGATAATGAAGAAGTTGGAAGCGGTACGAAACAGGGCGCCGCATCCACATTCCTTTTTGACACACTGATCCGTGTTCACGAAGCACTTGGATATGATGGAGAAGATTATCGTGTTCATCTTGCAGACAGCTTTATGATCTCTGCAGATAATGCTCATGCGGTTCATCCAAACTATACAGAGAAAGCAGATCCGACAAACCGTCCTTACCTGAACGAAGGAATCGTGTTGAAATTCAATGCAAACCAGAAGTACTGTACGGACGCCGTATCTGCTGCCATGTTCCGTGACCTATGTAAGCGGGCAGATGTTCCGGTTCAAACATTTACAAACCGTTCTGATATGGCCGGTGGCTCTACCCTTGGAAATATTTCCAACACTCAGGTTGCGCTCAATACCGTTGACATCGGACTTCCGCAATTGGCAATGCATTCCCCTTATGAGACTGCAGGTGTGAAAGATACTGAGTATCTGGTACGAGCTGCAAAAGAATTCTTCTGCTAGTAAAGGAAGGAGCAGGGATTTCATTATGACGAAATCCCTGCTCTTTATTTTTTACAAATGCTTTTTCAGCGCATCTACATAATAAGATGCATAACGACTGAAAATAATATTTTTCTTTTTAATAATACCGATCCTCATCGTTTTATCGACATCTAATGGCTTCGCTATAATACTGCTTCCATTTAATTTCTGGTCGATCACACCACTGCTTACTGTGAATCCGTTTAATCCGATCACCAGGTTAAATAAGGTTGCCCTGTCTCTTACCTGTATACTCTTCGGAAAATCAAGCATACTTATAAATTCTTCTGAAAAATAAAACGAATTATTATTTCCCTGTTCATAGACAAGATACGGATATGGCTGTAAATCTTCCATAGAAATCATTTCTTTCTCTGCCAGTGGATGATCTTTACAGATAAATACATGCGGTTCTGCAACAAACATTTCCTCAAATTTCAACTGATTATTCTTTATCAGCTTCAGAATCACATCTTCATTGTGTTCCGAAAGATAAAGAACTCCAATCTCGCTTTTTCCGCTCGCCACATCTTCAATGATCTCGCCCGTCTGTGTCTCTCTTATAATAAAACTATACTGGTCTGCATCATATTCTTTGATCAGATCAACAAAAGCATTTACCGCAAACGAATAATGCTGGCAAGACACAGAAAACTTCGGTGTTCTTCTCTCTCCATTTCCAAAATGTTCTTTCATATTGTCAGCCTGCTCTAAGAGCATCCTTGCAAAGGACAATAGCTCTTCGCCTTCTCTTGTAACAGTAACGCCTTTGTTAGACCTTGTAAATGCAGTCACTCCCATCTCTTTTTCAAGATTATGAATTGCTGCACTAAGCGACGGCTGTGAAATAAAAAGCTTTTCTGCAGCCTCCGTAATATTCCCACAATCCGCAACCGTAACTAAATAGGTTAATTGCTGTAATGTCATGTTCGCTCACTCCTTATTGAAACTGATGTCCGGTCTTATCATAAAAGTATTCCCCATAACCATGTTGAGACAAATGGCTGTAAAAAAAACATAATAACACCTACTGAACCACAGATCAAATAAAAATCATTAATTTTTGAATCTGATAAAGTTCGCTTTGTAAAGTTTTTTGTTACAAAACGTACAATAAAGTAACCGATCAAAGTACCGATACTATTTGTAATGATATCATCTATATCAGTTGCTCTGCCAGTAAAAAGTTGAGAAATCTCAATAAAAGACGTTGCAACAATTCCGGCCAGGGCAACACTTTTTATACTTCTGAACTCTTTCCATAACATTGGTAAAAAGAAACCAAACGGAACGAATAAAAGCACATTTAAACACGCATTAACAAGATCTGACAACATATAAATAAACGGAATCAGACTCACTGTAAACTCTATTTGCAACATCGTAATATTCGGGAATCCCACTAATGCTAATACTACTGCCAGATAAAATCCAAAGATCATATAAACCATCGTTCGTTTCCAGCTCTGAAAGAAAAACTTCTCATATATACCCCAAAGCGGAATTATAAAAACTGCTGCTGCAACAAGTTCAATTAAGGCGTTGTATATTCTGCTCATTTTTTCCTCCATGAATTGTATTTTACACAACTCATAGTCTATCATATCCGGCCTGGTTACAGTAGATTTAGACTTCTTAATTAAGTTTAATTTTTCATTAAGATAAAAACTATATATAGGACACAAAATTATAGAACCACAAAGCAACATATGATATACTAGCAATGTTACCGCCTCCTATACTGGTACAGAACGGAGGTGTTCACCATGGATTTAGCATTATCTTTTATTGTCGCTGTTGCGGCTGGTGTAGTTTGCCACTACATCATCAAATGGTTAGATGGCGACAAATAGCCGGTAACTAGCCTGTGGATTCAAACCTTTCCACACAAGAATTAGGAATAGAAAAACCCTCGGATGGCACTCCGAGGGTTTTTCGTTGCTGTTCACTATGGAATAGCATTATCTTTTTGCCTACTGGCATTATAGCATATGCAATTTAACAATACAATATGCAATTTTAATAGAAAGTGGGTATGTCCTTGCTTTTCTTGTCTTTTCATGCTATACTATCACCCGTTACCAAACCCGAAAAAACAAGGTCTTACAAGGGTTTCGCCGATTTCCGGCGTAAGGTCATATACTTACTGTATATGCCTTCCGCGGCATTCGTCAAATGTCCATGCAATCATGGCCGCCTGACTCATTGCTGCGCGAAAATGAATCGAGTGTTCGTGACCTTCCACTCGTAAAACAAAACTAAAGGAGAACTGAATAATGAAAAACTCAAGTAACAAAGTGCTTTACCTGGCACAGGCAGCTATGATCGCTGCCATCTATGTCGTACTGACTGTTGTCGGTGCATCACTGGCTTTTGGAGAGGTGCAGATCCGTTTTGCGGAAGCACTGACGATCCTCCCGGTATTTACTCCGGCTGCAATCCCTGGATTGTTTGTAGGATGCCTCATCGGAAACACACTTGGAGGTGCAATCCTGCCTGACATTATCTTCGGCAGCCTTGCAACACTGATCGGTGCCATCTTTACATGGTCTTTAAGAAACAAGAGCAAATTCCTTGCCCCTGTTCCTCCGGTTGTTGCTAACATCATCGTAGTTCCATTTGTATTAAAATACGCTTATATGGTTCCACTTCCGATTCCTTTCATGATGCTGACAGTTGGTGTCGGAGAAGTGATTTCCGCCGGTGTACTTGGTCTGATTCTTTACGGAGCACTTAACAAATATCGAGGAATTATCTTTAAAAAAGCTTTATAGATTTTTCTTATGTAACCTAAAAACGACAGGATCTTCATTTGAACTATTGAAGAACCTGTCGTTTTTATTCCATTTTCTAGTAACTGTTCAGAGCCAACCTCCAAAATGCTACGCATTTCGTCGGTGTGGCGTATCCGCCAAATAAAATTTCAAAAACAGTTTTAAAAATGCAAGCATTTTATACCTGTTTTTGAAATTTTGCTTGGCTCTGAACAGTTACATATTCTATTTGATATAACCAATAAATGTATTTCCGCTTCCGGAAACCATTCCTTCCATCTCACTGATGGAAACTGTCTGCGACTCTCCATTTTCAGGATCGATATAAGTAATATCATTCTTCGTATATCCTGTCAGAAGAATTGCATGATCTGCACTTGTAAGTGCAATCACCGGACATCCTCTATTGATCACGTAGAGTACCTGATCCAGCGTACATCCTGTCAGATCTACTTTCTGAGCATCATATGTCTTCATATAGCGCTCACATGCTTCAAGGGATGTCTCTTCTCCTTCTTTTGAAAGAGCAACATCCTCTATCGAATACGCAAGATCTCGATTTCCTTTCTCCCAGACATATTTCTGATCAGAAGAGATCACAACTCCTGAAATCTTCTGTGCTTTCTGAATTGCATAAGAAGCTTTATCATAAATTCCTGCCAGTTCACCAACACCATAAACATAGTATTTCACACTTTCGCTGTTATCAGCAAGAACCATCTCAAGTTCATTCTTTGATGCCAGCTGATTCGGCCGGATCACTTTCACGCTCTTCTCTCCTGCTCCCTCTGCAAATGTAATCCGCATCTGTTTTTCCATCAGTGCTGTTGTATATACTTCTGTTTTAATCGCCGTATCTTTGCGTTCCTCATTATTCGTAATAAACTCCTGTGAAGTAACGTTGTAAATATCCCCGCTTTTCTCTACACGATTCAGTGTTACCATATTGTCATCAATTAAAATATCAGAAATATAAATGCCTTTATCAACAAAGGAATAGCTGGCAACTTTTTTGTTCTTAGAATTACGGATTTCCAGTTCATACATTGGAGTGATCGATTCTCCGGAAGCTTTCTTTCCTGCATCCTCGGATTTCATTTTTCCATAAATAAAGTCTCCGTTAACAAATCCTAATGGGCTGATCTGTTCTCCTTCTGCGGCCTCAACTATATAAGTATGCAGACTGCTCAAATTCATAACCTGAATCTCTGTTCCACCTTTTTTGTTCCCCTCGGACTCATAAGCCATCAGATGTCCATCACTAGAAACTGCATACTGTCCTTCTTTAAGATTCTCTGCAAGTGTTGTCTGTTTATTCTTTTTCAAATCTACCTGATACAAAGTTCCGTCTGCCAAAACATATAACTGCTCTTCCGCATGATTATAATAAACCATCTTGCCAAGCTCATCCGCTGCGATTGCATAGGACTTCTTACTTGGTATAAATGCTTTCTCCTGGATCAGATTTCTCTCTACATCAAAATAATAGATTCCGACACCGACTTCTCCTTCGTGTTCGCCACGATTCATATATCCATACACAGCAAATGCAAGATTACCACTGTTGTCCATACTGATGATACGAACTGCATGTTGATCATTCAGATTCCTTTCATCTGTCGTATCTGCATCTGCAAATCCGAAAATATTTAATAATTCATTCGAACTCTTATTGTACATCCAAAGGTTTCTGGACTCCACAAATGCTGCAATCGTTTCTTTCTCATTTGTCTCATACGGAACATCTGAAGGTGTAACGCCGAGCAGAATTCCGTTTTCATCGATCACACTTCTGTTCTCACTGAATACTTCCTGCATATCACGATTGTAATCCAACAGGTAAATTGTAGTTCCTGCGATTCTCACACGGAAAAATTCTTTAATATCATAAACTGCATTCTCACCGGCATCATCCACGCAGGAAACTCTGTAATTCGCAAGGAGAGAGGTATACACACTATTACTTTCCTTTATACTCCAACGCACATCACCAAGCAACTGTGGTTGCATAGTCCCCCACTGAATATGAGAAATATCTGAATGGATATTGACTGTCTGATAAGTTGTATTATCACTCTCATCTCCAGGTTCCAGATAAATATTCAATGAATCTACATCCGTCTTATTAAATGCTTTCGTATGAAAATCCTGTGCAAATGTAAGACATTGTGATGCTGTAATATCATCTGCTTTCTCAATTCTGGTATAGAAATTAACTTTCCTTGCCTCTTTCTCCTCGCCGATCACAAGCGAAACCTGAAGTACTGCCTCCTGGATTTTATCTCCAAGTGATTTTCCCAGCTTTAATGTGACATCTTCGCTTTCGGCAGACTTTAGAGTTCCTTTATCATATGTCTCTGTTCCATCCAGAGAATATACACTGTAACTGATCTCACGGATCTGGTTATCATTTTTCTCAATCTGCATCTTCAGTGTACCATCACTCTCTAATGGTGTAATGGTATCTCGCATTGCGGCAATATCCATATCATCTACATAACCAGACAACGCATTTATCTTCTGTCCTCCCATCATAAATGAGACTCTCGGCAGTGTGGCATCTCCCATATCCACAACCTGATCATCATTTCCACGGTTCAGTATCACATTACTGATCACCAGCACAGCCGCAAAAAGAACAACCAGTGCGGCAATCTTTATTACCCTTTTTTTCATTATTTATCTCCCTTTTGCTCTGCCAGAAGCATACCTAATGTTGGCTGAATCTTCAAAAATCTTTCACAATCCTCTGCCTCTTTTCTGCTCTTTGCTGCAGGACTCCCCTTTTTCACTGCACGCAGCAGAATATTCTTCGGCGTATGCTCCATATCAATAAATTCTAATACCTGAGTTTCATATCCCTCGCTTTCCAGATGCTTTGCTCTAAGTCCATCTGTCACAAGTGCTGCAAAACGCTCTCGCAACAATCCATAATCCATAATTGGTCCGAGCACTTCTTCCATGGAAGCTAGTTGATCTCCCAGCATTTCTGAAACTTCCATAACTTCCGTCTTCGATTTCATCTTGCCTGAATGCAGATTTCTCTGCTTTTCAAGCTGCTTGTTCACCTCATGCTGACAACATGGAACAGACAAAATCACTTTCGCATTCCAGCCAACCGCTTTCGCAAGTGCATAATCTGTAGCTGTATCACACGCATGAAGCGTCACAACCATGTCAACCTGATCCACACCTTCATAATCCGCAATATCTCCAACAAGGAATGTCAACTTCTCATATCCATACTTCTTTGCCAGTTCATTACAATGCAGAATCACATCTGTCTTCAGATCTAATCCGATAATACGAATATCATATCCTTTTAACTCGTGTAAATAATAATACATTGCAAATGTAAGATATGATTTTCCACATCCAAAGTCCAGAAGTGTAAGCTCTCTGTCCTTGTCAAGCTGCGGCAGAATGTCCTCAACAAATTCCAGAAAACGATTGATCTGACGGAACTTATCCATCTTCGTCCTCACAATCTTTCCATCCTGTGTCATAACTCCAAGATCCTGAAGAAACGGAACCACAATCCCTTCTTCCAAAATATATTTTTTCTTCCTGTTATGAGACAGATCCGCAGCCTTTGCCTGCATCTTCTTGCGCTTTCTCTTAATCGTCGCCTTTCCTTTCTTACTGATCAATACCGTGATATCCTCACTCACCGTCTCAACCTGAACCTGACGAAACTCTTCCAACAATTTCGCAAGCTCATCCTTTGTCTCTTCTACCGTCAGATTCTTATGAAATGCCTGCGTCTTTGTGAAAGACTCTAACTGAAATAAAAGCTCCCCCTTCTGTTCCGTCGGTCGAAGCTTTGCCTTAACTACATTATCCTTTACTCGCGGGTTACTAAACACCGCACGAATAAACTCTCTATTCAAAATCCCAGCTAAAAACTGTATGATTTCTTCCATCTAAATGACCTCTTTTTCTTCTATAATAAAGTAGAATCTTGAAAGACTCTTCTTACTATTTTGCAGAATAAAAAGGGAGATGTCAAGGGATATAGGGGACGAAATAAAGATTTATCGTAGAAATCATTTTTCGGATATGAGGACGAAAACTGAAAATATTATTTTAGAAAGTCGCTTGTTAGAAGAATGGTACAGGAACGCCGACTCAGGGTTACGCATACTGTTCATACTAGGAAAAACAACAG
>OLRJ01002530.1_pt1 | contig 13508 bp, 17 predicted proteins | sample 1672741 | NCBI WGS metagenome assembly OLRJ01 (sample SAMEA3136719, study PRJEB25190) | human gut metagenome | biome: human gut; feature: human-associated habitat; material: faeces | place: Austria | collected 2013
TCCGATCTTGCCGAAAGCGGAGGCGGTGCCATGGTTAATCCGCTCAATGGCGCCAAACGTGATTGCCATGGATGAACTGTCCGGCGCGGAGGACGCGGCGTGCGTGATGGACGCGTGGGCGTGCGGCGCGTCGGTGCTGGCGACGGTGCACGGCACGGCGCTGGCGGAAACGGCGAATCGCCCGGCATTATCGCCCCTGTTCTCCCGGCGGTGCTTTGACCTGTATGTGCTGCTTTCCAGCGAGGGCGGCGGGAAAATCACCGCGCTGCACGACCGCTGCGGCAGCCCGATTCCACAGTCATGACGCGCCTGCTGTTTCCGATTTGCGCGGCGCTGCTGTCCACCTTAGCGGGACTGCACCTGTCCACGCACCTGCGGCAGGAGGAGCAGCGGCTGGCGCGCTGGGGCGAAATCCTCCAGCACCTGCACCTGCTGATGGCGTCATGCGCGTACTCGCTGCCGGAAGCGTTTCGCCTGTGCGCGGATGGGCATCATCCGCCGGATACGCTATTGCGTCAGCTTGCAGACGAATTAGAGCGAACGCCGCTGTCCTCGCCGGGCGCGCTGACGGACAGGCTGTGTCCGGCAATCAGCGAAAAGGACATCATCAGCCGAATGATGCACCTGCTCAGCCGCGGCAGCCTCGAAAGCCGACTGCTGGCGGTGGAAAACGCGCGGCAGGAGGTGGCGCTGATGCACGAGAAAGCGGCACGCAAGGCGGACAAGGACGCGCGGCTGTATCAGACGCTGGGCTGGATTGGCGGGCTGTGCCTATTGCTTATCCTGATGTAAGGGGGAAAGTTCCATGCAGCTTGACCTGCTCTTTCAGATTGCCGGGGTCGGCATCCTCACGACGGTCGTGGCGTCGGTGCTGAACAGCTCCGGGCGCAGTGAACTGGCGAATTTGGCGACAGTCGCCGGGCTGGCGATTGTGCTGCTGATGGTCGTGTCGCTTTTATCGCAATTGTTCACCAACGTGCGAACGATTTTCCAGCTTGGATGAGGGCGCGGGATGGAGACGGCGGGAAAACTGGCGGGCTTTGCAGTCTGCGCGGCATTGGTGGCGCTGATTCTGCGTCGTCTGCGGCCGGAAGCCGGGTGGGGCGTATCGCTGGGCGCGGGCGCAATCGTGCTGCTGGCGGCGCTTCCGGCGCTCTCGGCGCTGGTGCGCGGGATTGCGTCTTTATCCGCCATGAGCGGGCTGGACGACAGCTTCATGCAGCAGCTGCTCAAAATCGCCGGGCTGTCGCTCCTGCTGGACTTTGCGGCGCAGACGTGCCGGGACGCGCAGGAGGAAGCCCTTGCGCTGAAAGTGGAGTTCGCCGGGCGGGTGCTGCTGCTCTCCAGCGCATTGCCCGTCTTGCAGGCGCTGTTGTCGCAGCTTGTGTCCTTGCCGCTGTCCTGACGGCAGGCGCATCCGCAGAATCGGGCGAGGCGGAATCGCTTTCCAGCGGCATTAGCACCATCGTATCCGCCTTGGACAGCGCCGCGCTGGAATCCGCCCTCTCCGACGACGACCCCTTCGCGCAAACCGGCGGCTTCCGGCAGACGCTGACCGCCATTGCGCGCGGCGAAATGACCATCGACTTTCAGCAGACCGCCGATTTGCTCTCGCGGCAGTTCTTTTCTGCCGTGCGGCAAAGTCTCTGGCGGCTGACGCGGCTGATTGCCCCCGCGCTGCTCTGGGCGCTGCTGAAGCAGTTCAGCGGCAGAAGCAGCGAATGCGGGCGCATCGTTGTGCAGCTGTTCGTGTGTGTGTTTCTCACGCAGGATTTGAGCGACCACATCACGCTGGCTGTTACGACGGTGCAGCAGATTTCCGCTGGGATGCAGGGACTGCTGCCGATGCTGCTGACGATGATGGCGGCAGTTGGCGGGAGCGCGGGTTCGGCGCTGATGCAGCCGGCGGTGGTGGCGTCGGCAAGCGCGATGACAAGCCTGATTTCCGGCATAACCGTGCCGCTGGCGGTCGCGTCGGGGGTATTGTGTATGCTCTGCCATTTGGGCGATGGAATCCGCGTGCAGCGGCTGGCGGAATTTACGCAGCAATGCGCGGTGTGGTCGCTGGGCATTGGGTTCACGGTGTTCATCGGCGTGCTGACGACGCGCTCAGTGACGGCGGCGGCAATTGACGGCGTGACGCTCCGCACGGCGAAATACGCGCTGAACAACCTCGTGCCGTTCGTCGGCGGGCTGTTCGCGGACACGGTGGACACGCTGGTCGGCTCCGGGATGCTGGTGCAAAGCGCCTTAGGCGTGACGGGGCTGATCGTCATAGCGTCCCGCGCGGTGCTGCCGCTGTGCCAAACGCTGGCCGCCGCAATGCTCTACAAGCTCGCGTCCGCGCTGATGCAGCCGGTATCCGACGGATCGCTCGCCGGGTGCATCCACGATTTCGCGAAGGTGCTGATGCTGCTGTTCGTGCTGCAATTATCCGCAGCTGCCATGTATTTGATGCTGATTGCGCAGCTGATTGCCGTCAGCGGGTTCACGATGATGCTGCGATAACGAGGTGAATGACGATGGAAGCGCTGACCGGGTTTGCGGTGCTGTCGCTGCTCTCTTCGCTCCTGCTGTCTCTGCTGCCGGAAACGAGGCTGAAAAGCACGGTGCATCTGGTGGCGAGTCTGCTGCTGCTGCTCTCGTGGCTGACGGCGCTGCAAACGCTGTGTACACAGTTTTCGCAGCCGGAAAGCAGCGCTTCCGCCGCGTCTCCCCTGTCTGAAACGGCTGATTTTTCCTTTGCTGATGCGGTGGATGCCCTGTCGCGCCAGCCATCCGCGCAGGAGGACACCCCATGAACATGACCCGCTTCCGTGAGCTGCTTCGGCGGGACGGCTGGCTGTATGCGGCAATCGCGCTGTGCGTGGTGCTGGCGCTGTCCGTGAGTGCAATCAGCGGCAGCAGTCCCGACGAGGAAACCCGCATTGCCCGCGTGCTGTCCGAAATCGCGGGGGCGGGCAGTGTCAGCGTAACCATCTACACAGAGGACAGTCAACCCTGCGGCGCGGTGGTGGTGGCGTCCGGCGCGGAGGACATTGCCGTCCGCCTGCGCTTGCAGGAAGCCGTGACGACGCTTCTTGGGCTGGACAGCAGCCGCGTCGCCGTGTATCCGCGAAAAGGAGGAAACGCCCCATGAAGCTGCAATCTCTGCCGACATTTCTTGTCCGCCGAAAGAACTGGCTGCTGATGGCGGCACTGGCGCTTTCGCTCACCGCGGCGCTTCTGCTGCGCCCGTCATCCCCGCAGGCGCAGCGTGTGACGCTGCCTATGACATCCGCTGAATCAAGCGCATCGCCCTTGGAGGCATTCCGCATCAGCCGAGACAGCGCCTATCAGCGCGACATGGCGGCGCTGGAAACCCTCATCAGCAGCGAAAACACCGACCGCGCTGCGCGGCAAAGAGCGGCGGAGGAGCTGCAAGCCTACGTTGCGCTGCATCAGGCGCAGTTAGCGCTGGAAGGGGCGCTGCTGACCTCGGAGCTCGCGCCGTGCTGCGCTGTGGTGACGGACGGGAGCGTCACCATCGTGACGGAAAAACAGGAAATCACGGAGCAGGACACCGCGCTGGTGCTGACGCTCGTGCAGGTGCATACAGGCGTTCCCGCGTCAGGCGTGCGCATCATGACGGCGCAGTAAATTTCGTAAAAAGCCGGTTTCACTTTGCAAAAAGCGAGGTATACTGTCTTTGTCAGGAAAGCGAGGATTGACGCGGCTGCATTCCTGTGCTATAATGAAGCATCTCTTGCAAGGAGGGATAACTTCATGGAAAGAACAGGAACGATTACCGCGGTTTCCGGCGACACGCTGGAAGTCACTTTCTGCCGCCCCGGCGACTGCGAAAAATGCCACGCCTGCATCGGCGGTGAAAAGAAGCATGTATTGCTGGTGAAGGGCGAAGGGCATGTGGGCGACGTGGCAGTGGTGTCACTGCCCGAACAGACGGTTGTCAAAGCCTCCGCGCTGGCGTATCTCTTGCCGCTGGCAGGGCTGTTCGTCGGTATGCTGCTGGGCGCGCTGATTGCGCCGCAGAGCGAGACGGCGGGCAGTGCCATCGGCGGTGTGATCGGGCTGGCGGCGGCGCTCATTGGCTTGACGGCGACGGAAAAGAAGCGCAGTCAGTCCGGAGAATATGCGCCGAAGCTGCTGCGCGTGATTTCTGCCGCAGACGCGCTCAAGAACTGACATTACCATTGAGAAAGGATGTGTTTTTATGGCCAAGGAACTTATGAGCAGTGAATTTTCTTCTTTTGTGAAGCAGGACAAGCCCGTTTTGGTGGACTTCTGGGCAACGTGGTGCGGCCCGTGCCGGATGCTCGCGCCGGTGGTGGAGGAGGTTTCCGCCGCGCACGCGGATGACGTCGTCGTCGGCAAGGTGGACGTGGACAAGTGCCCCGAACTCGCCCAGCAGTTCGGCGTGATGAGCATTCCGACGCTGATTCTGTTCAAGGACGGTCAGGTGGTGGACACGCTGGTGGGCTATCACCCGAAGGCGGCGCTGGAAGACCTCATCAAGAAGGCGCTGTGAGTTTCTCTTATCCAGAAAAGCTTTCTGTCGCAAGGGCAGAGAGCTTTTTTCGCGTCACTGCACGCCGTGAAAAATGTAAAAATCCGCGGGAGGGCGGTTTGTCCCTTCCTTTTCGCGCAAAGGAATGTTATAATGAAGAAGCTGCATTGCAGCCGAAACCTACTGACAAAGGAGCGAATCACGATGAAACGCCTGATGAGTCTGCTGCTGACGCTCTGTCTGCTCATCCCCTGTCTGACCGCACCCGCGCTGGCGGACACCCCGAAGCCGATTCCGACGATTGATTATGACAGCATCCCCGAACCACGCGAAGGGCTGCACCACTATCTGCTGCTCTGCTCTGACCAGTGGACGAACAAACTCGTGAACACCGACGGCATCGTGATTGTCACACTGGACACGGTGACGCACCGCATCATGCTCACGTCGATTATCCGCGACGCGCTGGTGGAGCGCCCCGACGGCGTGATTGGGCGCATCAACTACATCGCGCGCAATTCCGGGCCGGAAGCGCTGTGCAAGGTTATCAGCCAGCACCTGGGCATCAAAATTGAAAAGTACATTCTGCTGAATTTCCAGATGATTGCCAACATTATTGATTATCTGGGCGGCGTGGATATCACAGTCAACGCGTCGGAGGCGGCGTATCTGCGGCGCTATCCGCTTGACCCCGGTCAGACCGAGCCGACGATGGCGCAGGCGGGCACTTACTGCTTTACGGGGCGCGCGGCAGTCATTTACATGCGCATCCGCAAGGCGGGCGGCGGCGGCGATTTCATGCGTACACAGCGCGCCCGCACGGTCATGTCCACCTTGGCAGACCAGTGCCGCACCTTTACCTACGATCAGGCGCGCGACCTTGTGGACGTCATCATGAAGAACAATCTTCAGACGAACATGACGCTCGACGACATGATTGCCGCCATGGAGCAGGCGCTGAAGCTGCGCACCTGCGTGATTGAGGAACTGCGCATCCCGCAGAACGACGCGGTGCACCCCATCAGCTACGCGGGCATGGCGGTGCAGGAAGTGGACTGGGTGATGAGCCGCGAGGACATGGCGAACTTCCTCTCCAGCGGCTGGCTCGTCATTGACGACAACGACGAGGATGACCCGATTGATTTCTAACCCCTCAAAGTTTTGACATAAGAAGGAGTTTCCGCCATGAAGTGTCCCCAATGCGGTCAATGGAACCGTGCTTTCCTGCCCAACTGCATCCGCTGCGGCGCGCCGCTGAATCCGGAAAGCGCCGAAACGCCCGCGTGGCAGGAGCAGTTCCGCAAGGAAGACAAAGAACCGAAGAAGTACATCCACGTCGACGAGGACGGCGCAGTTGACGAATCCAGCGACCGACGGGATGAACTCGCCACGGACATGACGGAGCTGAAAGAGCGCAAAGTACGCGGCGCACGCCGTCTGGAGCGGATGAAGGAAGAAGCCGCGATGCGCTCCGCCCCTTCCGGCGCGACCACCATCCACATGCATTCCTCGCGCGAATCGCTGATGAATGCACACGTTGGGCGCGTCCGCATGGTCGGGCACGAAGACGAGCGCAACGCGTCTGCGCAGAGCGCGGCGATGGCGGACAACGTCGTCCCCCAGCCGAAAATCTGGCAGGACACCCGTGGATACGACCCGCTCGTTACCATGCTGCAGGAGAACACGATTCCATCCGCCCCGCCGCGCATGAACGAAATGAAATCCTACCGCACGCGCGGCAAGGGCTTCCGGGTGACGCTGCGGGTGCTGATTATCCTGCTGGTTGTGGGTCTGGTCGGCGTCGGCGGATTCTTCGCGCTGTCCCATCTGGGGCTGCTGAACACCTCCAGTGGGTCGAACGCATCCATCACGTCCAGCATTGTGGATGATTTGGCGGCGCACACGGTGCTCATCCCCGGCGAGGACGGGCAGCAGATTTACGTCGGCGCGCCGATGCAGGCAACGTACCCCGTGGTGGACGGCTTCGCGACGGTTGAGATTCCGGATTACCTCTGGTATCGCGACTTGCCGAGCGTCGGTGTGGAAAACGAGACGATGCATGTGACGCTCAAGGCGTTCCTGAAAACCGCGAACGGCCGGCAGAAGGCGCTCGACCCCATCGAGTACGACATTTCCATTCCACTCAGCCCAATTGCGCTGGTTTCACCGGAATCCATGCGGCAGGAAGTAACGACCGCTATGTACTCCGTGCAGCTGCAAGTGCGTCCCGGCTCAACAGTGACGGTCAACGAGGTGGACATTTCCGACACGGTGAGCGAGGATGGTCTGCTGATTTACAACGCAACCGTTCAGCCCATTGGCGACAATGTGTTCAAATTCCGCGTCCGCGCACCGTACTGCCGCGAAAACGCGCTCGACCTCACCCTCTACCGCGAAGTGCAGGAGATTCCGCTGGACTTGGCGGTGACGACATACGCATCAACGAGCAAATCCACCCTCGAAATCTCCGCGACGACCAAACCCGGCGCAACAGTGGACGTGCTGACGAATCACTCCGATCTGACCTTGACATTACGAATCTGGATAAAACGGGCGAGTTCAAGTTTGTTGCCATCTTCGATAAAATCGGCGACAACACGATTACCATCACGTCCTCCTATCCGGGCAGCAAGACTTCGCGCGTGGACTACACCATCTATTACGTTCCGAATCAGGACGTATACACCCGCAAAGCGTGGCCGCTGAACAACTCCGCCGAATACTCCGAGCTGATGTCAAACATCACCTACCGTTCCGAGCATTCGCAGGTGTATCTGGTCGTCGGCACGATTGCCAAAATCATCTCCACCAAGCCGCAGACAGCCATCGTCTACACGGGCGAGGACGGTCAGAGCCGCCCCGTGGTCATTGAGAACAAGTCGAAAACCGACTGGGCGGTGGGCGACTACCTGCGCATCTACTGCGACGCATACGGCACATACAGCGCCATGCCGTGGCTGATTGCGCGCTATACCTATCAATAACCCTTGGAGGAAACAGTATGGCTTCCTATGACCTTCTGATTATCGGCGCGGGGCCCGCCGCGTGGAGCTGCGCCATGACCGCCCGTCAGCGCGGATTGACGACGGCGGTCGCGTGCGCGCAGTCCGCCACCAGCTGGCTTCAGCGCGCAGAACGCATCGACAACTACCCCGGTCTGCCGCAAATCAGCGGCAAAGAGCTGCTTTCACGCTTCCGGGCGCAGGCGGCGGACATGGGCGTTGTCATCATCGAGCAATTGGCGCGGCAGATTATGCCAAGCGGCGACATCTACATGACGCTGGTCGGCAACGACATCATCGAAAGCCGCGCGATTGTGCTGGCGATGGGCGCGGCGCGTCCAAAGCTGCTGCCGGGCGAAGAAGAGCTGCTGGGGCGCGGCGTAAGCTGGTGCGGCACATGCGACGGCATGTTCTACCGCGGCAAGAAAGTGGCGGTGCTGTCGGCATGGGCGGGCGGCATCGAAGAAGCGGAATTCCTGTCTACGCTGGCATCGGAGGTGGATTACTACCTGCTGGCACAGCACGCGCAGCCGGAAAATCCGCCGTACCGCCTGTGCGAGGGCAAGCCGCAGTCCATCCGACACGAAGAAAATCAGCTGGTGCTCAAGACGGACGCGGGCGAATACCGCTACGACGGCATCTTCATCTTCCGCCCTGCCGTATCGCCGGACACGCTGCTGCCGGGGCTGAAAACCGAAGGCGCGTTCATCCCCGTTGACCGGCGGATGGCGACGAATCTGCCGCGCGTCTACGCCTGCGGGGACTGCACGGGTCAGCCGCTGCAAATCGCCAAGGCAGTCGGCGAGGGCAACGTTGCCGCCATCAGCGCATCCGCCGATTTGAGCAAGGGGGCACGCGCATGAAGAGAGCATTCCGGTATCTGCTGCCGCTTCTCCTGCTGATGATGCTGACGCTGTCCGCGCTGGCGGAAAAGTACGAATTTGCCGACGACCTGACGGGCGAATACCTCTACCCGGCAGGCTCGGACGAATCCACCGCGACGTACATCTACCGCTACCGCTATCCGCAATTGTCCGGAGACGACGAAATCGCTGCGATGTTCAACACAACCTATGCCTACACCGCTGACGACACCCTTGCCTTTGAAGCGCCGATGAACGCGGGGCTGACCGACGGCGCGGCGCAGGCGACCATCATCGACGTGACGTATGAAGTCACCTGCCAGACGGCGGATTACCTCTCGATTCTCATCACGAAGCACACAAAGCGCCCGGACAGCGAGTCCACCACCATCAGCGGGCATGTGTTCGCGCTGACGGGCAGCCGCGCGGGTGAAATCATCAGTCTGCCCTACCTGCTGGGGATTCTGACGCAGGACGGCAAGGTGGACACTTGGCTGCAAGACCGGCAGACGGCGAAGGCGGACAACTGCGTGCGTGAGCTGGTGTGGGCGGAAATCGAGCGGATGATGAAATCCGGCGACGTGCCATTCTATGACGGCTTGACGTTCGAGGAGCTGGAAGCCGCGTTCTATCCGGAAGAGGATTTCTATCTGGATGAAAACGGCGACCCGGTGTTCTATCTGCTGGAAAACACGGTTGCCATGCCCGAAGCGGGCATTCTGCTTGTCCCCATCTCGCTGGAAACGCTGCTGGATGAGCTGTAAGCAGCAATTGCTGCATTTCCGATTATTTGCGTATCAGGAGGCTTCATGCTCCGCGAATTTGATTTGCAAAGGATGCACTGGGCGGACAAAACGCAGTCCATGCTCCACCAAAGGCAGATGGAAGCGTGCGAGACGCGTCTGCTGAGCTACCCAACCGAGTCGATTTTCACGCTGCAGGACGAGCGGGAGACCGAATGCTGGTGGCAATGCTCTTACGACGCGGAGGAATCACCCAAATCGCCCGTACTGCACACACTGCGGGAGATGCGGGCGAATGTGCTTGCGCGCCTGCCCGTGGAAGCCGCGCTGCTGACAGAGACGGAACATGCGCTGATTGTCCGCCTGATTCTCTGCGGGGGTCAGGCGCGCATCGACGGTTGGCAGGAGCTGTCCGCCGCTGAATCACTGCTGCGCCGCCTTTGGTGTACGCTGGAGGTGGACGAGCAGGACGTTCTGCTGCACCTGCCGCGGGAACTGATGATCCCGCTTTCGCTGATTCTGCGCGAGCAGCGGCATCAGGAGCTGCGCAGCCGCCTGCTGTTCTTCGACACGGACACGAAGGCGGCGCTCTACCTGTCCGGGATGCTGAGCGCGAAACAGGCGCTTTCCCGGCTCTACGAAAGCGTGCTGCACGATTCATACGCGAACGACGAAGCGCTGGCGCTGCGCTACTTGAAGGCGGGCAACGATTTCTACTACAACCGCGCTGGGGAGCTGTTTCTGCTGCATCCGGGGCTGGCTGACCCGGAGAAAATCCTGCGGGAAGGCGGCTTTCCGATGGGGTATCAGCCGGATTTGCCGAGCGAACGGGCGCTGATGGCGTCGCGTGACCTGCTGCCGGAGGAATTTGAGACAGACGCACAGCTTTCGGCGCTGCTGGACAGCTGCATGGGACTGGAAATAGCGGAGGAAAACGGCGCGCATGATTTGCGGATACTGGTCAAGCAGCATGTAACGTGGTCAGAGCTGATGGAAGTTGTGCAGGCTATGCTGCCGATTCCGCCAACGAAGGAACTGACGGCGTGCCTGCACCGCCTGTACGCCTTCACGCCGCGCTGGGGTACCTACCGTGCCGCGCTGGTGCAATAACAGGAGCTATCATGAAATACACATTTCAAACCGATTCTGCGGCGGAGGGGCTGCGCATAGACGCCTGCATCCGCCGTTTTTTGCCGGAACTGCCCTCCCGCGCGGCGCAGGAGGCGTTCTCCCATCGCGACGTGAAACTCGACGGCAAGCGCGTCAAGCCGGATGTGCGCGTGCACGCCGGGCAACGCGTGGAAGTATTCTGCATGGAGCAGACCGCACCGCTGCTGGATGTCGTGTACGAGGATGCGGATGTACTGCTGGTCAACAAGCGGGCGGGCATCAGCGTAGAGGCAGACGAAAAGGGCGGTGTGACGCTAACCGAATTGGCCGCGCGGCACGTTCGCCAGCAAACTCCCGACGCGCGTGCGCCCAAAGCGTGCCATCGGCTGGACAACCAGACGTGCGGGCTGCTGATGTTCGCCAAGACGGAGAAGGCCGAGGGCATTTTGGAGCGCGCCTTCCGCGACCGCACAATGGACAAGCGCTACATCTGCCTTGTGCGCGGAATGATGAAGCCGCCGAAAGCCACCTGCCGCGCCTACCTGCTCAAGGACGCGAAAGCCGCGCATGTCACCATCCACGACAGCGCCGTCCCCGGCGCGCGGCCGATTGTGACGGCGTATGAAACACTGGAACAGGGCGCGGTCAGCCGCGTGGAAGTCCACCTGATTACAGGGCGGACGCACCAAATCCGCGCGCATATGGCGGCGCTGGGGCATCCGCTGCTGGGCGACGACGTGTACGGCGACCGCGCATTCAATCGGCAAATGAAAATGCAGGGCAAGCTCTGCCTATGCGCGGCGCAGTTGACGCTGGACACGGGCGGCGCGCTGCCGCAGCTGGACGGGCGGACGTTCCGCGTGAAGTGCCCGTTCTGACAGGAGAGGAATTTTATGAATTTACAAATGCCGATTCGCCTGATTGCCACCGACATGGACGGCACACTGCTGACGGATGAACCGCTGATTCTGCCGGAAACGGCGGATGTACTGCGCCGCGCGGCGGAAAAGGGCATCGTGCTGTCACTGGCATCGGGGCGTTTGCCGGACGACGCGAGCTTTTTTGCCGTGGACGCGAAGCTGCCAATGCACGTCATTGCGCTCAACGGCGCGGTGACGCTGGTGAAGCCACTGGGCGCCGTGCAGGAGGCGCACCACCTGCCGCAGCCGACTGTCCATCGCATCACGGCGCGGCTGGACGAAGCAAACGTGCAGTACGCGGTGTTCGGCGTTCACGAGGTGGTTGCGTCGGACGACATGCCGCTTTCCCGCGCGCAGGTGGTCATCGGCACATTCCTGAACCGCGCGGGCGGGCGCACCGCTTTCCGTAACCGGAAACAGGGCATCGACGCGGTGATTCAGGACTGCGTGAAGGTGGTCGTTTTCTCGCAGAATCTGCCGCTGCTGGATGATTTGCGTGCGTTTGTGCGGGATACCTGCCCTGATGCGGACGTGACGAGCAGCTGGTGGGACAACATTGAGATTGTACCGCGCAGCGCCAGCAAGGGCAGCGCCCTTCAGGGGCTCGCGAAGTCGCTGAATATCCCGATGGACGAAGTGATGGTGTTCGGCGACAGCGACAACGATTTGAGTATGCTCAAAGCGGCGGGCGTTTCCGTCGCGATGGGCAACGCAAACGAGCGTGTGAGGGCATCCGCACGATTTGAGACACTAACGAACGATGCGCAAGGCGTGGCTGCCGCCATCCGCGCCATCGTTTTTGGCGAGGACGTGCCGGGTGTCATCCGCAAGCGGTAACTATGCGCCCATCCCCTGCCGAAGCGCAATCATCCGCCCGAACAGCCCGATTCCCTCCAGTTTCAGCTGGGCGGACAGGGCTGTTTTGCTGTCCTGATTCTCCAGATTGCCCCTGATCTGCGCCCACGCGTCCGACAGCGCCAGCAGCTCCTTGATCGGTGACGGCGGATTGCGCCCGAAGCGCTCCTGCGCCGTCTGCCGCCAGAGCGTCAACTGACCGTCCAGCGCTGTTATCTGCTCCTGCGCTTCCGTCAGCGTCAGTTCGCCCGCATCCAGCAGGGACGCGGTGTCCCGCAGCGTCCGCGCGGCTTGCAGCAGCAGCGTGAACCCCGCCTCGGCAACATCCACCTGACCTGCCATGCCTTTGAGCCGGAGCTGCAATTCCGGGCATGTCCAGCGATAGAGGTACGTTTCAATGCGCTGATTTTCGCCCAGCCGCTGCCGCACGGATGCAGCATCCGTCTCCGTGCCGTAGCAGGCAATGAACACGCGCCACTTTTCGCCGTCCTCGACGACTGCGCCCGGTGCGCCGCGGTCGCTGAGCAGTTCCGCCTTCTCCCGCGCGGCATCCTCGTTGGAGAAAACACCGGTCTGGATGGCGTACCACGTTTCCGCCGCGAGCGTAATCTCCCGCGAGACGACTGTCTGGTCATAGGCGGCGGCAATCGGCGTGGCGGTCGGCTGCGCAATCGTCTCCGCTGTCAGGTGCGACGCGGCGTTGCGAGAGAGAGTCAGCGCACCCGCCGCAAAAATCAGCAGCGTCAGCACAATCATGCGCCCCAGCCGCCTGCGCGCCATCTGCTGCCGGTAAAGCCGCTGTTCCACGCGTCCCATGTTCTTCGCCTCCACTTCCTTGGGTCTGGCAGACGATATGCCCGCGCGGGAGCGAAAATGACTTGCGCTTTTCGGCAAAATGTGCTACCATAGGAGCAAGAATCGAAGCAAGAATCCACAGGAGGACAGCACATGCGATACCACATCGACACCATTCCGGTTTGGGACGCGGCGAAAATTGACGGCGAGTGCCTGCTCTGCGCCCTGCAGCGCCGGGTGGAACTGCAGCAGATTGAATATTCGCTCGGCGCGTCGGTCATGGAGCCGGACGTGCGTATTCAGGTGAACAAAAAGGGCTTCTGCCAGCACCACCAGCGGATGCTGTTCAAGGGCGACAATCGGCTCGGTCACGCGCTGATGCTCGAATCGCACTTGACGGAGACGCGCGGCAAATTAAACAAAGCGTTCAACGACATCCGCAAAGCCGCCAGCGGCAATTCGTCCTTTCTCGACCGTCTGTCCGGCAAAGCGCCGTCACCCGCCAAGGCGATGGAAGCCGCTGTGCAGGAGCTTGACGCGCTGTGCAGCACCTGCATCGTCTGCAACGCGATTGAGGACAACATGAACCGCTATCTGCACACATTTTTCCATCTCTACCAGAATGATTCGGAATTCCGCAAGCATTTTGCGCAGAGCAAGGGGGTCTGCCTCCCCCACGCGGTGCAGCTGCTCAAACTCGCGCCGCAGGAGCT
>OLRJ01002535.1_pt1 | contig 13491 bp, 9 predicted proteins | sample 1672741 | NCBI WGS metagenome assembly OLRJ01 (sample SAMEA3136719, study PRJEB25190) | human gut metagenome | biome: human gut; feature: human-associated habitat; material: faeces | place: Austria | collected 2013
CGGTTTCCCGCTTGATTTTGAGTCAAGTGCGTCTGCCAATTCCGCCACAGCGGCATATGAACCGTTGATTATAATAACACAAATAATCAGTTCCTGCAAGAACTTTTTACAGGAAATAGTATGGCAGCATTGGTAACAGCAGAAATATACAGGTGAAAAAGGCATATAAGTGTCCAAAAACCATATATTTTATGAAAAGTTTATAAAAGTTCATGGAAAGGACATTGAATTTCAGGGCAAAAAATGATATGTTACTTGTCACATTACAATTATTTGTAAATACCGGATATTCCGGCAGGATACAATAGATATGGAGGACAGGGAGTAATATGAAGTTTGATAAGAAAAAACCAGAAAAGGTTCCCATGTATGTGTATTATATCATCGTGGGTGTCATTATCGTTCTTCTCAATATGCTGGTAGTGCCTGCTGTACAGGAACGAAGTGTGGAAAAAACCGATTATTCTACTTTTATTCAGAATGTAGAAGACGGCAAAGTCACCAAAGCTACCGTAGACGAGAACTACGTTTATTATGAGATGAAGTCAGAGGACACAGGCAGTACTGTAACATGCAAGACAGTAAAGATGGATGATCCGGATCTGGTGAACCGTCTTTTGGATGCAGGTGTTTCCATGGATGAAGTTCTCCCGGAGAGTCCTTCTATCCTGGCTACATTGCTTCTCAGCTATGTAGTCCCTATTATTATTTTTATTTTCCTTGGCAGATGGCTCAGCAAGAAGATGATGTCATCTATGGGTGGAGGACCTGGCGGAGCCATGTCCTTTGGCAAAAGTAATGCGAAAGTCTATGTAAAATCCTCTACAGGAATCAAGTTTACAGATGTGGCAGGAGAAGATGAAGCCAAAGAGCTTCTTACAGAGATCGTGGATTATCTTCACAATCCTCATAAATACGCAGAGATCGGTGCATCTATGCCGAAAGGCGCTCTTCTTGTAGGACCTCCCGGAACTGGTAAGACTCTTCTTGCTAAGGCAGTAGCAGGTGAGGCAGAGGTACCATTCTTCTCTATTTCCGGTTCTGAGTTTGTGGAGATGTTTGTTGGTATGGGTGCGGCCAAGGTTCGTGACCTTTTCAAACAGGCTAACGAGAAAGCACCGTGTATTGTATTCATTGATGAGATCGATACCATCGGTAAGAAGCGAGATGGAGCAGGTTTTACCGGCGGCAACGACGAAAGAGAGCAGACTCTGAATCAGCTTCTTACAGAGATGGATGGATTTGACGGTTCCAAGGGTGTTGTAATCCTTGCAGCTACCAACCGTCCGGATTCCCTTGACCCGGCACTTCTCCGTCCGGGACGTTTTGACAGAAGAATCCCGGTAGAGCTTCCGGATCTTCAGGGAAGAGAAGAAATCCTGAAAGTACATGCAAAGAAGATCAAGATTTCTGATACAGTCAGATTTGATGAGATTGCCAAGGCTGCCTCCGGTGCTTCCGGTGCAGAACTTGCCAACATTGTGAATGAAGCGGCTCTTCGTGCAGTACGTGACGGACGTAAATTTGCCACACAGGCAGATTTTGAAGAAAGTATTGAAGTAGTTATTGCAGGATACCAGAAGAAAAACAGAGTTCTTTCCAACAAGGAGAAGCTGATCGTATCTTATCATGAGATCGGTCATGCACTGGTGGCAGCCAAGCAGACAGAGTCTGCACCGGTACACAAGATCACCATTATTCCACGTACTTCAGGTGCTCTTGGTTATACCATGCAGGTGGATGAAAAAGAACATTTCCTGATGAGTAAGGAAGAACTGGAAAACAAGATCGCTACTTTTACAGGTGGTCGTGCAGCAGAAGAACTGATTTTCCATTCCGTTACCACAGGAGCATCCAATGATATCGAACAGGCTACCAAGATCGCCAGGGCAATGATCTCCCGTTATGGAATGAGTGATGACTTTGATATGGTTGCCATGGAGACAGTAAGTAATCAGTATCTGGGTGGAGATTCCAGCCTTGCTTGTTCTTTTGAAACACAGACACTTATGGATAAGAAAGTAGTAGAACTTGTGCGCAGGCAGCATGAGAAGGCACTGAATATTTTGCAGGAAAATATGTCCAAGCTTCATGAACTTGCCAAATACCTCTATGAACATGAAACCATTACAGGCGAGGAATTCATGAAGATACTGGAAACACCGGAAAATACTATAGAGGGATAGAACAGTTACAATCCAGGTAAAAATTTCCTGTATTTCCTGTTGAAAAATAGCATATAATAGAGTACAATAAAAACAGTTCAAACGAAACGTACACTTCTGGGATGTGCGATCCCCCTTTTTTTATTTGAACCTACATTGATTAATAGGGAATCCAACATCGCTGATGTGATGTCAGACCTCTCGCTGTGGTAGACAGATCATTCAGTTGAGGACACCCAACCTGGCTTAGGCTAGGCGTCAAATGGAAGGGAACGGCATCCTGGATCTCTAAAGAAAAGATGAGCCATGTATATGGCTCTTTTTTTGAACATATTGACAGTAATTACATACCAGGAGGAAACAACATGGTAACAGAAAGAGTTTTCGGGAAACTTCCCAATGGAGAAGAAATCAAAATCTTTCATCTGGAAAACAAAACAGGAGCATATGCAGAAGTACTGCAGTATGGAGCAATTCTGGTTAAGCTCTGTGTGCCGGACAGGAACGGAGAACTGAGAGATGTAGTTCTTGGATATGATGACCTTAAAAGTTATGAAGCCAATGGATGCTTCTTTGGTGCCACCATCGGACGAAGTGGCAACCGTATTGCAAATTCCAGATTCATACTGGACGGAAAAGAAGTCAGACTTACCCCCAATGAAGGACCAAACAATCTTCACAGTGGTCCGGATGGATTTGAAAAGAAAGTCTGGAACTGTGAGATTATTTCTCAGGAGGACAGTACCGTATGTTTTACAAGGATCAGTCCTGATGGTGAGAACGGATATCCGGGAGAATTTCAGATATTTGTTTATTATGAATTCACAGACGAAAACGAACTTCGGATCGTCTACAGAGGAGCCTGTGATCAGACAACTGTTGCCAACTGCACCAACCATTCCTACTTTAACCTGAATGGAGAGGGAAGCGGTACTGCTATGGATCAGTATCTGACAATCCATGCACAGCAGTATACGCCTGTTGGAGAAGGATCTATTCCTTTAGGCGAGAATGTACCGGTAGAGGGTACTCCTATGGATTTCCGCAAGCCCAAAAAGATCGGACAGGATATAGAAGCTGATTTCCGGCAGCTGAAACTGACAGCAGGATATGACCATAATTATGTGACTGATGATTACCATAAAGGCTTCCGAAGAGAAGTAGCACATGCCTGGTCAGAAGAGTCCGGTATTGATATGAAAGTTTTCACAGACTGTCCGGGAGTACAGTTCTATGCAGCGAACTTCGTAGAAAATGAAGTTGGTAAGAACGGACATATTTACAACCGTCGGGAAGCTTTTTGCCTGGAAACTCAGACAGAGCCCAATGCTGTAAATGTTGAAGCGTTCCATTCTCCGATTCTGAAGGCAGGAGAGAGATACTACTCTGAGACTATTTATAAATTCTCCATTCATCAATAAATTTTAACACCGATTCATTTTTTCTGGTTTTCCTCATATAATTTTATATGAAGAAAACCAGATTCTTTTTAGGACATTTATGGATACTTTTGATGGTATCAGGCAGGATTCCTGCCATGCCTGTTATGGCATCGGAAGGACAGGGACCAGTGATGGTCCGAGTGTTGCTGACAGATACAGATTTTCATTCTGTATATCATCCGTCAGTTACAGTTTTTTATGATGAAAAAGAATATACCTGGACAGAGGAGCAACTGAAAAAAACAGGGGAAACCATTCACATTCCGGAACAAAAAGAAGGAATTCAAATCCTCAGTATAGAGAGACAACAGGGAAATCCTGTATACAGAGGAACACTGGATATCCGGTGGAAGTCAGAGGGGCTGATTCTGGTGAACAAACTTCCTCTGGAAGAATATCTCTGTTCGGTAGTTCCGGGAGAAATGCCTGCCAGTTATGAAGGAGAAGCGCTGAAAGCACAGGCTGTCTGTGCTCGAACTAATGCCTGGAAACAGATTCAGCAGCAAAATCTTGACGAATATGGAGCAGACGTAGACGACAGTGTAAACTATCAGGTTTATGGAAATTCACAGCCTCAGGTTTCTGCTACAGAGGCAGTCAACGCTACAGAGGGCAGGATCATCACCCAGAATGGAGAAGCTGTGGAGGCATATTATTTTTCTACTTCTGCAGGTGTGACAGCTACAGATGAGATCTGGGGTGCAGAAACAGCAGCTCCCTATCTGAAAAGTGTACCCTGCAGATTTGATGAAAATATGCCATGGAGCAGGTGGCATGTAAAGATTCCCTGGGAAATCCTTGCAGAGAGGGCGGCAAAAGTAACAGGAGAAAAAGGCAAACTTCTCAGCCTGTCAGCAGAAAAGACAGATCAGAATGGGGCAGTAACAGGACTTCGTGTAATAACAGAGACAACGTCAGTCCTTTTGGAAAATGAACATACGATCAGAGAATTCCTGTCTCCGGAAGGCCTGGATATTACAGAAAAAGATGGTACTGTTACCAGCGGAGGACCCCTTCTTCCCAGTGCTTTTATCCAGATAGAGGAAGACGGAAAAGAAGTGACCATTACAGGCAAGGGGTATGGACATGGTGTGGGGATGAGCCAGAACGGAGCCAACGCAATGGCAAAAGAAGGCTATTCCTGGCAGGAAATCCTGAATTATTTTTTTCGAAATATAGAGATTCAGGATATGAAACCACTGGATTCCCAGACAATAACAGAAAATAACCGAAACTTGTCACCATAGAGAAATCATGGTATGATAACAGAAATATATCTGACCGTTGGGAGAATATATATGGAAACAAAAAGAGATAAAGGCAAGATTCAGATCCTCCTTGGTTTTGCAGATCGAATAAAGGACGATCATATCGGAGCTTATGCTGCACAGTCCGCATACTTTCTGATCATGTCATTTATTCCCTTTATTCTTGTGCTGACAGCCATAGTGCAGTATACACCTCTTACTTACAAAGTTATCAGACAGGCGATACTTGGCTTTGTGCCGGATAACCTTCAGGATTTTGTACTGAAGATCATTGCAGAGGTCTTTACCAAAAGTGCCACAGTGCTTCCTATTTCCGGACTTTTTGCATTATGGTCTTCCGGGAAGGGCATGATGTCCCTGATCGCAGGGTTGAATACCATTTATCATGTAAAAGAAACACGAAATTGGCTGATCAACAGAATCTATTCTGTATTGTATATGTTTCTGTTTGTAATAGCACTGGTCACCAGCCTTTTGCTGTTAGTTATGGGTAACCGTATTCATTCCATACTGGCAGTCCATATGCCTCTCATTGGCAAGGTGATCGGCAGAATACTGAATGCCAAGACTTTTCTTGTGTTTGTAGTGCTTTTTCTGGTATTCCTTGTATTGTACAGATATCTGCCAAACAGGAAAGCATCTCTGAAGAGTCAGGTGCCGGGAGCTTTTATTATAGCAGTGGCATGGTCATTGTTTTCCTATTTCTTTTCTCTGTATTTTACATTTTTTCCGAATTTCAGCAATATGTACGGAAGCCTTTCTGCACTGATCATGGTCATGTTGTGGCTTTATGTGTGCATGAATCTTCTATTGTACGGTGCAGAGATCAATGCCTATTTTGAGAATCAGTTCCGTCAGGCACAGGTGACAGTATGGCAGACAATAAAAAAACAGCTTGACAGATTTTTACCTCTGTGGCATCATAAATAAAGATGAAAAGCTGTGAAGGCGTTTCAGGAGACTGTTTTCTTACAGAGAGAGGGAGTCGTCGGCTGTAAGCCCCCTTAAGTTCAGACAGTTTCTCAGTTTCCCGCCGGAGCTCTGTTTCTGAACTTTCAGTAGGAAACGGCGTTGATGCGCGTTAAGCATAACCAAGTGTCTGTACTTATCCAGTACAGGAAACAGGGTGGTACCGCGGTTATATATCCGTCCCTTTGATGAGGGGCGGTTTTCTTTTGCAAAAAATCATATGAAAATAAGGAGAGATTAAACTATGGATATGAAGGAAAAACTTCAGGAACTGGCAGAAGCAGCCAGAAAAAGGATCGAAGAATCAGATGGTCCTGAAAGACTGAATGAAGTAAAAGTAGCTTATCTTGGCAAAAAAGGTGAGCTGACAGCTATCTTAAAGAGCATGAAAGATGTAGCTCCGGAAGACCGTCCGAAAGTAGGACAGATGGTCAACGAAACAAGAGCAAAGATCGAAGCTCATCTGGAAGAGACCAGAAAGAAACTGGAAGAAGCAGTAAGAGAAGAAAAAATGAAAGCAGAAGTGATCGACGTTACACTTCCTGCAAAGAAATCCATGATCGGTCATCGTCATCCCAACAGCATTGCTCTGGATGAAGTAGAAAGAATCTTTATCGGTATGGGTTATGAAGTTGTTGAAGGACCGGAAGTAGAGTATGCTGACTATAACTTTACAAAACTGAACATTCCGGAAGACCATCCGGCAAGAGACGAACAGGATACTTTCTTCATTAACGATTCTATCCTTCTCCGTTCTCAGACTTCACCGGTACAGGCGCGTACCATGGAAAAAGGCAAATTGCCTATCCGTATGATCGCACCTGGACGTGTATTCCGTTCTGACGAAGTAGATGCTACACATTCTCCTTCTTTCCATCAGATCGAAGGTCTTGTTATTGACAAGAATATTACCTTTGCAGACCTTAAGGGAACACTGGAAGAGTTTGCAAAAGAGCTTTTCGGACCGGAAACAAAGACAAAATTCAGACCACATCACTTCCCATTCACAGAGCCAAGTGCAGAGGTGGATGTATCCTGCTTCAAGTGCGGCGGTAAAGGATGCCGTTTCTGTAAAGGTTCCGGCTGGATCGAAATCCTGGGATGTGGAACTGTTCATCCGAACGTTCTCCGTATGTGTGGCATTGATCCTGATGAATACACAGGATTTGCTTTTGGTGTAGGTCTTGAGAGAATTGCACTTCTGAAATACGAGATCGACGATATGAGACTTCTCTACGAGAATGATATCAGATTTTTAAAACAGTTTTAACTTGCACAACAGAAAGGAAGCGCGAGTGTAACGAGCATTTAAATTCTGAACTTAGTATTTCGGAATCTGAAATTAAGCTTTGAATATAAGAAAGGTGGAAATAAAAAATGAATACTTCAATGTCCTGGATCAAAATGTATGTGCCGGATCTGGATGTTACAGCACAGGAATATACAGATGCAATGACTCTGACAGGAACAAAAGTAGAAGGCTTTGAAAAACTGGATGCTGACCTTGAAAACATTGTCATCGGTCAGATTGAAAAAATAGAAAAACACCCGGATGCAGACAAACTGATCATCTGCCAGGTAAATGTAGGCAGCGAAACTGTACAGATCGTTACCGGTGCTCCTAATGTAAAAGAAGGGGACAAAGTGCCTGTAGTTCTGGATGGTGGACGTGTAGCCGGCGGACATGACGGAAAGAAGACCCCAGGTGGCATCAAAATCAAAAAAGGCAAACTCCGTGGTGTGGAATCCTGTGGTATGATGTGTTCCATCGAAGAATTGGGAAGCACAAGAGAAATGTACCCGGAAGCACCGGAATACGGTATCTACATTTTCCCGGAAGATGCAGTTGTAGGAGAAAGTGCAATCAAAGCACTGGGACTGGATGATGTTGTTTTTGAATACGAGATTACATCCAATCGTGTAGACTGTTATGGCGTGCTCGGCATTGCCAGAGAAGCAGCAGCAACTTTTGATAAGAAATTCATACCTCCTGTAGTAAAAGAAACAGGAAATGACGAAAAAGCATCTGACTATGTGAAAGTCACTGTAGAAGATCCGGAGCTTTGCCCAAGATATACAGCAAGAGTTGTCAAAAATGTCAAGATCGGACCTTCCCCGAAATGGATGCAGAGATGCCTGGCTTCCAATGGTATCCGCCCGATTAATAACCTGGTAGATATTACCAATTATGTAATGGAAGAATATGGACAGCCAATGCATGCCTATGATCTGGATACCATCGAAGGTCACGAGATTGTAGTACGTCGTGCAAAAGACGGTGAGACTTTTGTAACACTGGACGGACAGGAACGTACCATGGACAAAGATGTACTTATGATCTGTGATGGCAAAAAAGCTGTTGGTATTGCAGGGATCATGGGTGGCGAGAACTCCATGATCACAGACAATGTTCATACTGTACTTTTTGAAGCTGCATGCTTCAACGGAACAAACATCCGTCTTTCTTCCAAGAGAATCGGACTTCGTACAGATGCATCTGGAAAATTTGAAAAAGGTCTGGATCCTAACAATGCAAAAGCAGCCATTGATCGTGCATGCCAGCTGATGGAAGAACTGGGAGCAGGTGAAGTTGTAGGTGGTATCGTAGATGTCTGCAATGAAGTGAGAGAGCCATCCAGAGTACCATTTGAGCCGGAACGTATCAATGGACTTCTGGGAACAGATCTTACAAAAGAAGAAATGATCGCATACCTTGCAAAAGTAGAACTTGTTTATGATCCGGAGACAAATGAGATTGTAGCACCTACTTTCCGCCAGGATATTCACTGTATGGCAGACGTGGCAGAGGAAGTTGCCAGGTTCTTCGGATATGACAAGATTCCGACCACACTTCCTACAGGAGAAGCTACTACAGGAAGACTTCCGTTCAAACTCCGTATTGAACAGATCGCAAGAGATATTGCAGAATACTGTGGATTCTCAGAAGGCATGAGCTATTCCTTTGAAAGTCCGAAAGTATTTGACAAACTTCGTATTCCGGAGGACAGCGATCTCCGCAAAGTCATCACCATCAGCAATCCTCTGGGAGAAGACTACAGTGTAATGCGTACCACCACCCTGAACGGTATGCTTTCTTCCCTGGCAACCAACTATAACAGAAGAAATAAAGATGTACGTCTCTATGAGATTGGCAAAGTATATCTTCCAAAAGCACTTCCTCTTACAGAACTTCCAGATGAGAGAGTTCATTTTACGCTGGGAATGTACGGTGCAGGTGACTTCTTTGATATGAAGGGTGTATGCGAAGAATTCTTCGAAAAAGTCGGAATGAAAAAGAAACCTCATTATACACCGGACAGCAACAAAACTTACCTTCATCCTGGCAGACAGGCAAACATCGTATATGAAGGTAAAGTCGTAGGTTATCTTGGAGAGGTACATCCTCTGGTAGCAGATAACTACGGAATCGGTGACAGAGCTTACATTGCAGTGATCGATATCAAAGATATTCTTGAATTCTGCAGCTTCAACCACAAATTCACCGGCATTGCCAAATATCCGGCAGTTACCAGAGATCTGAGTATGGTTGTTCCGAAAAAAGTTCTTGCAGGACAGATCGAAGATGTTCTGGTACAGAGAGGCGGAAAGATCCTGGAATCTTATCAGCTCTTTGATATTTATGAAGGAGCACAGATCAAAACTGGATATAAATCCATGGCCTATTCTGTTGTATTCAGAGATCATGACAAGACCCTGGAAGAAGCAGAGATCACAGCAGCAATGAAGAAGATCCTCAACGGTCTTACAGATCTTGGAATCGAGCTGAGAAGCTGATGAAACTTTATATTGTACGTCATGGGGAGACAACCTGGAATGCACTTCACAAAGTTCAGGGCTCCGCAGACATTCCTCTTGCAGAAAAAGGGATTCAGCTGGCTGCCAGAACAGGGCAGGCACTGAAAGATGTCTCTTTTGATGTCTGCTTTACCAGTCCCCTGCAGCGGGCAAGACGGACAGCAGAACTTATTCTGGGAGACCGCAAAGACAAAATCCCCATGATTTTTGACAAAAGAATCCAGGAAATCAACTTCGGTGATTTGGAAGGGGTTGTGTGCAAGGATCAGAAAGGAAATTTCCTGAATGAACAAATGAAGCTTTTTTTTACGGATCCCCTGAAATTTCAGAGACCGGAACATGGTGAAGATATTCAGGACATCCTGAAAAGGACCAGAGAGTTCTGGCTGGAAAAAATATCAGATCCGGTTCTTCAGGACAAAACAGTCCTGATAGCTTCTCATGGATGTGCAGTGCGGGCACTCCTTCAGAATATTTATCAGGATCCGGAACATTTCTGGCATGGCTGCGTTCCGCCTAACTGCAGCATTAACCTTGTAGAAGTAAAAAATGGAGAAGCAGTTTTTCTTGAGGAAGACAAAGTATATGCATAATATAAGAGCAGTTCTGGAGCATGGCTTCAGGGCTGCTTTTTGCCGTTTCTGTGTAAATTTTATGTAACTGTTCACAGGTTACTGTGAAGGTCGTGAACAGTAACGATTTTATTGTGACAGGTGGGGAAAGTGGAGAAAACAGCTTGTTACACAGAAAATGGTATGATAAGATAAGAAATGCCAAAAAGGCATTAAGGAGGCTGATTATGAGGAAAAAAGTAATAAATGTTCTTCTGTTTGTGGCAGTTCTGGCAGCAGCCATAGGCATGACTTTGTATGTGGGACAGGGAGCCCGGGGAGTTCTCCTTTATAACTTTGTTTTCCTGGGAATTATGGTGATCGTATATGTTGCCGGACTTTTTGGCGGCATGTTCCGTATGAACAGGATCACAGAGGCACTGGATGATGGGGCACAGGAACTGAAGAATCTGTTGGAAGAACCAGGCAGAGTAGACAGCTCCAGGATCTCTTCGCTGAACGGTATTTTTCACCATCGTTATCTGGATGCCAGAATGCAGGCATTTACCGATGGCGTAGCCAAAAGTGAAGAAGGCATTGTTGACATTGAACAGTATATTAATGAAGATGATCTGGATGTCCACGTACATAAGAAACTTCTGGAGATCGCACCGGACTTTTTTACAAGTATCGGTATTCTGGGTACTTTTGTAGGTCTTGTATGGGGACTTAAGAATTTTTCTCCTACAGATTATGAGGCTATGACCAATTCTGTATCCTCACTGGTAGATGGTATCAAGGTAGCATTCCTTACTTCCATTTATGGTATTGCGATGTCTGTTGTATACAGTTCCGGCATGAAAGCAGAGTATGCATCTATGACAGGCAGTCTTCAGAGATTTCTGGATACTTTTCATGCGTATGTTATGCCTACCGCCGAAAGCGAATCCATGAACCTTCTGGTGGCAAGTCAGAAGAATCAGGCAGAATCCATGAACCTGATGGCAGAAAAGGTTTCCGGACAGATGGCAGAAAGTTTCGAGAAGGTTATCACACCTACCTTCCAGAAAATGAACGATTCGCTGGATGTGTTGGTTTCTTCTGTGACCAGATGTCAGGAAGATGCAATAAAAGAGATACTGGATACTTTTCTGAAAGAGATGAATCTGTCTTTCCGTACACAGTTTAAGGATTTTGGCAAGGCACTGACCCAGCTGAAAGATGCACAGACAGACAACGTAAATTATACCACAAATCTTTATCAGGCTATGAGTCACCAGCTCAGCGAAGCTTATACCCAGCACGAAAAAGCAATGAAATCTATGCTGGAAGAATCCACAGCTGTCCAGAAAGAATATCTGGACAGAGCCAACAGAATACTTACAGACAATCAGACCATTCAGAAGGAACAGCAGGCAGATTATCAACATCTGGCAGACTATCTGAAAGAAGCCGAGACTTCTTCTGCCAAGTTCTGGGTTGCATGTAACCAGACCATGCAGAAATACGTAGAGGCAGCTACCTCAGGTATGGAAAAGGTAACTGCAGCCGAACATGCAAACGAAGAATTCGCCAGGTCCGGACAGAAGCTGGTAGAAGAGCTGAATAAGGGCCTTCAGGAATTTATGAAGTATCAGGCTCAGTCATATAAGACCATGGAGCAGGTTCGCAGACTCCTCTCAGATATATCTGCTGTAGGCACCGGCGATGTTCGCCTGACAGGAGGTAAGAATGCACAGAGAGAAAGCCTGGATGAACTGAAGGAACTTCTGGAGAATCAGGGAGAGCAGCAACAGATTCTTCTGGAAGAGATCACCAGAAACTTCCGGGAACTTACCAAAAGTGCACAGAAAGGCAAATTCGGCATATTCAGATAAAAGGAGAAGCAGATGCGCAGAAAGAAAAAATCAGAAGACAGCGGATTTAATGTCTGGCGGTCTTATTCCGACATGATGGCAGGTGTCCTTCTTCTGTTTATTCTGATCATGTGTGTGACTCTTTTTCAGGCTCAGCAAAGCTACAACGAAAGTCTTCAGGAGCGTGATGAAAAGATTGCTCTTCAGGAAGAATACAATCAGGAACTTCTGGACAAACAGAACGCACTGGATGAAAAAGACGGTACCATTCAGAGTCAGGATGAACAGCTGAAAAGTCAGAGCGAGCAGCTGGCAACCCAGCAGGCAAAACTAAAAGAGCAGGAGCAGAAGCTTTCAGATCAGCAGGATCAGCTGACAGCACTGGCTGCCAAATTAAAAAAACAGAAAAAAACTTTAAATAAACAGCAGGCAGCACTGGACGAAAAGACAGCACTGCTGAAAGATCAGCAGGAACAAATCGACCAGATCATCGGAGTGAAGGCAGATGTTATTGAAGCTCTTAAGAAAGAATTTTCCAAAAACAACATAGATGTAAATATTGATGCACAGACAGGAGCCCTGACTCTTCAGTCCAATGTCCTTTTTAATTATGATGAGTCAGATTTAAGCGATGCAGGTAAAACAGCCCTGGAGCAGATCCTGCCTATTTACTGCAAAGTCCTTCTTCAGGACGATTACAAGGACTATCTGGCAGAGATCATCATTGACGGTTATACAGATACAGACGGAGATTACAGCTATAATCTCCAGCTGTCCCAGCAGAGATCCCTGGCTGTAGCACAGTATCTTCTGGACATTCAGGGGAATTTTCTCAGTTCAGACCAGTCCGGTGATCTTCAGCAGTTTCTTACAGTAAACGGACATTCAATGGCCAATCCTGTGCTGGATGCAGATGGAAATGTAGATAAAGACGCATCCAGACGAGTGGAAATCAAATTCCGGCTGAAAGATGACGAGATGATCGATGAACTGAATCAGATCATGTCAGATAAGTAAATTTTAATTAGGTCTTGCAATGGCAGGGATTCTATAGTATAATCAACAATGTTGTAAAAAAGATGGTCCTCTGTTACAGATCATGTATTAAGAACATCCAGATAAGAATAGGAGAGAAAAAATGAACGACATTATCAGAAACATTGAAGCAGAACAGCTGAAAGCTGAAGTACCGCAGTTCCGTACAGGAGACACAGTAAGAGTACACGCACTGATCAAAGAAGGAAACCGTGAACGTGTTCAGGTATTTGAAGGAACAGTTCTTAAGAAACAGGGTGGAAGTACAAGAGAAACTTTCACAGTAAGAAAGAGCTCTAACGGAGTAGGCGTTGAGAAAACATGGCCACTGCACTCCCCACACGTTGTTAAAGTAGAAGTTATCCGTCATGGTAAAGTTCGCCGTGCTA
>OLRJ01002537.1_pt1 | contig 13485 bp, 9 predicted proteins | sample 1672741 | NCBI WGS metagenome assembly OLRJ01 (sample SAMEA3136719, study PRJEB25190) | human gut metagenome | biome: human gut; feature: human-associated habitat; material: faeces | place: Austria | collected 2013
TCACGCCGGGCTGGAGCCGCCGGGTGCTGCAATAGGGGCAGCCCCGCCCGGAGGTCCGGGACTTCACCGGGGCCTGCCAGCGGTGGCCCTTTTCGCACTGCCACCAGTATTCGTCTCTCGTGCCGTAGGTCACGTTCTGGGGTGTGGCGGGCAGGTTGGCCGGGTCCCACTGCTCCAGAAGCTCCTCCTGGTGGTGCAGGAGGCAGAATTCATATAATGTTACTTTCATCGCATCTGATATGGTCAGGAGGGGGACCCCATTCGGTCCCCCTCCATAGGTTTTCGGTACGAAACTGTGTCTGGCTTCTCTCGAAGCGGTCCTTACACCACGTTCCCGTTCCCCTGGGAAGAGTTGGCGTTGGACCACGCCTTCTCCAGGGCCTCCCAGTTGCGGATGGGCAGCGTCTTGGTCCAGTTTTCATACTTGGTCTTGTCGCTGTTCTCCTTCATCTGGTAGGTGTGGGAGTTGGTGGCTTCCTGCATGTCGGCATAGTACCACTTGGTCTGGTCCATGTTGTCGGGCCACACCAGCATATCCTTGGTGAAGTGGCTCTTGTCCGGGTGCCGGTCCAGGGTGCGGTTGACCAGGGTCACGGCCTCGGCGCGGGTGATGTTGCGGTCGGGCTTGAACGTCCCGTCCTCATAGCCGTTGACGAAGCCCTTGTTGGCGGCCTGGTTGATGTAGTCCTTGGCCCAGTGGCCGCTGATGTCGGGGAAGAGGTCCTTGCCGTTATAGGTCACGTCGAAGAACCGCGCCGCGATGGTCGCGAACTCTGCGCGGGTGATATACCCGTTGGGCCGGAAGCTGCCGTCCTCATAGCCGGCAATGATCCCGGCGTTGCTCAGCGTGGACACGGCGTTGTTGAACCAGTCCCCCGTCTTCACGTCAGAGTAAGAATTGCTCTGGCTCCAGAACTTGGTCCGGCTCTCGTCGGTCAGCATCCGGAAGTAGATCGTCGCCACTTCAGCGCGGGTGATCTTCCCCTCCGGCCGCACAGGTTTCTTCGTCTGGTCGGTCGTCGGCTGACCGGTGTAGTAGTCCACAGGATAGCCGATGATGTAACCATAGTGATCCTTCGTGTTCAGCGAAGGCCGAGAGCCACCGCTGTGACTACCGGAGCTGCTCTTAATCGTGTAGGAGACAGAGGGCTTGGGGAAGGTCAGTTCCGCACCCGTCTTCCCATTGCTGTCCTTCGGAACCATCGTAGCGCTCTCATTGGTATACAGCGCATCTGTATCTGTATAGGTAGTGTCTGTTCCGTCCACCTTGCCATCGCCGTTCAGGTCAGTCACACCATAGGTGCCAGCCGCCGTCTCCGGCTTGGTCAGCTTCACGCTATAGGTCAGTTGGACTCTGGCATCTTTTGTAACATCTTCGTTAATTGTCCATGTGAAGCTATCAGCAGAAGAATCATAAACGACCACATGAGCATTATCCTTACCACCGTGTTTAAACGTGATGGTATTGGTAGCTTCATCAATCACTCCTGGAATCGTATTATCGCCGATTTTCAACGACATAGTATTCAGACCAACGAAGTCAAAGTTAGTTCCGATTTTGTCAGTCACGGTCGAACCGGCAGATACTACCTGAATCAATTGATCTTTAAGCGTGTCGAAAACATTCGTCATATCTTCTGCCGTCACATTTTCTTGTGTCTTGATAACACTGATACCCTTTTGTTCCAATGTATCCAGCATGTCATTCTTAATTGACTGAACATACCCTACCTCTCTTATATCTCCAGGAGCAAAGTCATTATTTACAATGCTTATGTTAATTCCGGCCTGCTTCATCTGTAGCAGTCTATCATAAACTAAACAAGTAGACTTTTCAAAACCGGAATATCCTCCTGGTACGCCAAACGGATCCGCGGAATCTTTAGTTGCCGGATTTGTTGGTATTTGCATATGACCGGAATATATGCTCCAATAGCTGTCCCAAGAACTATCCCGGAAAAATCCGTCTGTAGTCTGGTTTTCCTCATCATTACGATGTGCGTATACGTCTGCAAAGCTTTGATACTTTGTTCCCATGGATAAACTGCCTTGATAAAATTTACTTTCACCAGCATAAAGGCGCTTACTCAGCGGAACATTTTCATAGGTTTGACCATCAATGATCAGGTCCCCACGGTAAACGTAGCCATACATATCACTGAAAAGAATGGCATATTTTTCTGTGCCTTTGCCACTGGCAAGCATATTCTGTGCCATTTCAAGCGGCCATTCAATATTTGTTGCGCCAATCTTTTTGGTCTGGCCATCATTGTTCTTATCCAGCCTTGTAGCGATTGCGTTCTGTAATGCAGTTAATCCTTCTGTATTTTTAAGAGATACCAAGCCAGAATATTGGCTGTTTGTAGTTGCTGCTACCCAGTCACGAGCCACGGCATCAAAGTTAACAATACCAACGTTGACATCCAGGTTTTTCTTCTCACTCAATTCATTGAGCAAACCAGTTGCAGCATCTTTAAATATTCCATTTCCAGCATATGTATCATCCAAAATAAACACTACATCAATCACTGGCTCATACTCCGCACTAGGGAGAGATAACGTCACATTGGAGGTCCATGTGCTCGTGTCCAGTGGTTTAGCGGTTTTGGAACGGGAGACGTCCAATTTTACAGGGTCAGCAGGCTTTTGCTCTTCTTTCTCTTGGAAGGTCAATGTAAAGACCTTGTTGCCATCCTGTGTGATTTCCGTTCCAGCTTGGGGGGTAGCAGGACTCCACGTGCCATCTCCCTGGTGATCCGCGTCAGCTACACCGGTAGGAATGGTCACGTCAGCCAAAGAACCCTTACCGTTGGTCAAAGTGACCTGTACAGTCTTATCCTCAGCCGTAGGATTATCTCCATTCCACGTACCACCAACAATCTTGAAGGTCACATCTACATTAGTAATCTCTGGTTTGATTTCGGAGTAAGTAAGTGTAAAGACGGTATTCTTAGTAATCTCCATACCATTCACCGGATCACCAGTGATATTCGCATCATTGCTCCAAGCACCAGGCCCTGTGTGGCCGTCAGACGGGGAACCGGTAGGAATGTCTGCCCCATTCAGAGAACCCTTGCCGTTGGTCAAAGTGACCTGTACAGTCTTATTCTTAGCCGTATTATCGTCACTCCACGTACCGCCAACAATCTTGAAAGTCACAGTAGCGGTGCTAGTGCTGTCAGTGATCGTCAGCGTGCCAAGCTCCGTTTTGACTTTGTAGTTAGCAGTTACATCAGTGCCATCAGCATCTTTAATGATCGCATTACCAGTAAATACGCCATTATAAGTATCAGGTTCAGTACCCGTTGCAGCATAGGTCAGTCCACTAAAGGTATGATCCTCCAAAAGGCCAGTGGGGGTGATACCGGTAATCGTCTGCTCCTTACCATTCCATTCCACACGTTTAGACTCGCCGGCAAAGGTAACATTTCTTTTCGTAATCGTAAAGGTTGCCGTACAATCCTTGCTATCATCGTTATTCGGTTGTTTTTTGTCTTGACCAGTTACAGTAATTTTATACGTGTAATTGCCAACATTGGGACCGGTCGTGATATTTGTACTAGTATCGCTCCACGTACCAGTATCTTGTCCCGCTGGAATCGTGTACGTGCCAACCGTTTCGTTACTACTGTCCTTAATTTCATAGGTCAAATCAATAAACTGATTCTTTATACCGTCCACGGGAACAAGACCAGCAATGATTTTGCCAATCTCATCTTTAATGTCAAAGCCAGCTCCATCGTAAGGTTTTGTTTTGACAGCAGGATTATTCACACCCGGCAACTGCACCGTCACAGGCACCTCAGGATCGTCAACCCAAATGATTCGATCTGTACTGTCTGCGTTAGCCTTAATATAAGCCCCAGCATTGGTAGGCTGGGTACCGCCGTAGTTGGTACACTTGATGGTAAACTCAATGATGAGCTTCTGGCCACGAGCTTGATTTTTTTCATCAAGACCACACCAGTTCCCAGAGAAATTAAAACCAGTGGTAGAAATTGTTTGGCTACCATCTTGATTCTTAGTTGGAGTGGAGGAGATTTCCTGCGCTGGTGTATCTGCACCCCAAGTAAATTCCTCACCATTCTTAGCTATACAATTTGCCGTATAGACCTTAACACTATTCTCAGTCAGCGCAAAGTTACTAGGCACATTATCAACGACAACTGCCTTATTATCAAGGGTAGAAGTCACGGTCGTAGACTGCGAAATTGTCTGGAAAACCTGATCCAGAGCACCTGCGTTATCTGCCTTGAAGTAATAGTTACTACCTTCGGCACGTGTACCAAGGGTAACTCCAGAGTCATTATATGCTTTAACGGCCTCCGGATAATTAGAGGAAACACCGTTCATATATGTATCAACTTTGTCGGCGTTAGAAGGTTTCAAATTCTTGAACATACCAATGGTGTACACTTTGGTTCCTCTATCTTTCAGATCTTTCGCCGCTTGAACAGTATCGCCAGCAACACTTGACTGATAATCATTTCCATGGTTTGGCTCACCGTCAGTAAACATGATAACAATAGAGGGATTCTCTGTACTCTCACGTTTTATCAGAACGTCTTTCGCCTTTTGCATACCCCGATCTGCAGCAGTAGCTCCACCCGCAGTCAAATCATTTACAGCTTTCTTTAAAGAAGCAACGCTCCCTTCAGCAGTAACATCTGTCAATTCTCTTACTTTTTGTGTATAGTTCTTACCATCTCCGTATGTATCATTGCCAACCTTGTTTGTTGAGGTTCCAGCAAATTTAACAATGCTGATCCGATGCGCAACGGGAGTATTGCCGTTCTTCTGGGCTGCAACACTGTCGATGAAGTTGTTTACAGCTGTCTTCATCGCCTCTAGTTTTGCTACTGTCTTGTTGGAATCCGTTTTGCGAGTATATAATGCCTCGTTGTAAACCTCTTTCTTCCAAGTGCTATCTGTCACCTTTTGCCCTAAAACCTTGTTGTTGGCCTCCAGCCAGTATTCATAGTAGCCACTAAACACGCCTTGGCTGACCCGCTTCTGTTTATAGGAGACGGGATAGTATTCATCATCAATTTTGGCATAGTAGGTGACATCTGTGCGATGCGGGATACCCAATATATCCTTTTGATAGTAAGCATTATAAACATCACTAACAGACCAGGATGTTTTATTTATTGCTTGATACGTATAATATGCAATCTCATCTGTCATCGAACCCGACACATCTAGTACGAGCACAATATCCATCGGTACAGGAGCTTGAGTGGGAATCACTGAACCGGTGGCGTATGACTCCAGCTGAACGGTATAGGTACCATCCCCCTCCGGTGTGACAGTTTTATTCATGGTCAGGTTATTTTCTGACTTTGTCACGGGCACTGGCGTCTGGCTATTCCCTTCTTGCGTCCCGCCCGTTGCGAACGCTGTCACGGGCAGTAGGGAAAACGCCATTGCCACGGCCATTAGCATGGCCACGATCTTCTTGCTCATGTCTTTCCTCCTTCGTTTTTTTCCTTTGTTTTGGGGTCTCGTGTGGTCCAACGCATCCCTCCTAAAACGTGCCAAAAGGTATACATTTTGGCAAAGCGGATCGTTTGGGAAAAACTGGGCTATCTACCGTGATTTTGACGGAAATTCATAGGGAACCGCTCTTGCTTTTTAGGAATATTCGCTGTACTATGTTGTTATAAAGGCGAGTCTCAAAAGGTATACCTTTTGGCACAGGGCGTTTGTGGTTTTTGTGCAAAATCATGGAAGATTTTCCTGGCGGGTCGGGCGCAGGGCGAGGGGGGCTAAAAAACTGCACAAAAAAAGAGCCGGGAAGACGGGGGGTTGTTTGCTCGGCTCTGGGGATGGGCTGTAAAATTTTATGAAAAATACCGGTGGTTTTTCGAGTTCTTTTTTCCGACAATATTTTTGTGTTTGTCGGGCGCAGGGCGCGCCGCGCTGCCAAAATCATCCACCGCAGACTCGGCGGGAATAACTGGGCAGAAAATGGTGGACAATATGGGTGCAAAGACAGGATATTGCATCTTTGGATATAAAATCGCAGGAAAGGTTTGAACGACTATGAAAGCTACTGGTATCGTGCGCCGCATCGACGATTAGGTTATAATAGGAGCAAGGTCAGAAAGCCTTGAAAACACTGGTGTTTCGCTGATTTTGTCCAACTTTCACGAGCAAAAAGTGAGCAAAGCTCTTTGACTGCGGTAAGCTGCAACCGCAACCGTGAAAGGAGGCAGCAGCATAAACTGAATATCATCGGGAAGCCCCGGTATTGCACTGCGCATAGCAGAACAATACCGGGGCTTTTTTTCAATCTAAAAATGGAGGTCGTACAAAATGAATGCACCCGATAAAGCCGTGGCGTTTGAAGCTCTGATGAAAGACACTCCCGGCTTTGATCACTATGACAGCGGCTACGATGGAATCCTTCCTGAATGCCGGACTTGCCGTTTCCATCGTCCCCTATGGAAATATCAGTCCTGCGTATTCGAGGAATGCCCATATTGCATTACCAAGCAGTCCACAAAGAAGGTGATGTCCAATGAGAGGTAAAACTGGCGCAGATCGTGAGATCAGCGTCAACACCTATACCGGTGGCTTCACCACCATGCTCAACCATCACCTGAGAAACAGGAATCTGTCTCTCAAGGCGGTAGGTCTTCTCTCAAAGATGCTCAGTCTTCCTCCCGATTGGGACTATTCCATCCGTGGACTTGCAACGCTGAATACAGACGGCATTGACGGTATCAGAACGGCTATGAAAGAGCTGGAAGACGAAGGATATGTTGTTCGTGTTCAATCCAGAGACGAGCGCGGGAGAATGTCCCGCAACAAATACACGGTTTACGCACTGCCGCAGAAGGAAAAGCCGTCACCGGATTTACCGTCATCGGAAAACCCGACAACGGTTAAGCCGCCACCGGATGAACCGATGACGGAAAAGCCCACGCAAATAAATACTAATCAAGTAATACCTAAAAAAAGAAATGACTCACTTAGTAAATATCAATCTATCAATCCTGATGGGATGGATGCGATGGATGCGATGGATGAAAGAGAGCGTTATGAAGAGATTATTCGAGAGAACTTGGAGGTAGATATTTTATCTCAGGACAGCCGGTATGACATTGACCGCGTGAATGAAATTATCGAAGTCATGCTGGATGCCATCTGCTCTACAAGTCCAGCGCTCCGTGTCAACAATACAGATATGCCGAAGGAGGTTGTCAAATCCCGTCTCTTGAAACTGAACAGCAGCCATATTGATTATGTCTTCGACGCAATGCGGAAAAGTCCATCGGATATTCGGAACATCAGAGCCTATATGCTGACGGCACTCTATAACGCACCGGCTACGATAGACAATTACTATTCCGCGTTGGTTAATCATGATCTCTACGGCGATCAAGAAACAAAGGGCTGGTAAGCTTAAATCAGCAGGAGGTGAAAGAGTGTACTTCAAAATCCATCATGTAGGTGTGCCGCCTTAGTATGGCAGCACTCCCCCCGTAATTCTCTCAGGAAGGAGGTTTTAATCCGCAATGCAGGACGAAGTAAATACCAAAGTAATTGCCATCGCCATCAAGGGCGGCAAGATCACTGCCGAGGTGCTGGAAAAGGCACTCAAGAAGTTCGTCGAGGAAATTGAAAAGGCTCAGAAGCAAGCCCGTCAGCCAAAGACCTACCGAGGTAAGCAGTCCATCAAGCACCTTGTTCAGCAGAATGCCGCCATCAACAACATCGAAGTGACGGACGGAAACATTAAGTCCTTTCAGCGTACAGCCAACAAATACGGGATTGACTATGCGCTCAAGAAGGACACCTCAGAGCAGCCTCCCCGATACCTTGTTTTCTTCAAAGGTCGGGATGTGGATGTTATGACTCAGGCGTTCAAGGAGTTTTCCGCAAAAACCGTCAAGCAGAGCGAAAAACCTTCGCTCAGACAGAAACTTTCTCGCAGCCGTGAACAGGCACAGGCGCAGCACAAAGAGAAAGTCAAGATCAAAACGAAGGATCGGGGCGTGGAGCTATGAACAAGAAACTCGACGCAAAACGCCTTGTCCTTCTAAACCTCCCGTATGTATTCGCGTTCTACTTCGTAGATAAGATCGCCTCCGTCTTTCGACTGGCACCCGGAACGGAGATGATCGAGAAGCTCACGGCTGGCTTTGCCAATTTCGGTAGTGCGTTTGCTAATCCCTTGCCCAGCTTTCATCCGGTGGATCTTCTCATCGGTGTTGCGGCAGGAGCTTTACTCAAACTTGCGGTCTATGTGAAAGGAAAGAACCGTAAAAAGTTCCGGCAAGGCGTTGAATACGGCTCTGCCCGTTGGGGCAAGCCGGAAGACATAAAGCCCTATATGGATGAGGACTTTGACAACAATGTCATTCTCACTCAGACAGAGGCTTTGACCATGAACAGCAGACCGAAGCAAGCGAAGTACGCCCGGAATAAAAACATCATGGTCATCGGCGGTTCCGGCTCAGGTAAGACGCGCTTTTTTGTCAAACCAAACCTGATGCAGTGTACCTCCAAGCTCTATCCGGTCAGCTTCATTGTCACCGATCCAAAAGGAACTCTTTTGGTCGAAACCGGAAAAATGCTGGAACGCAACGGCTATATCATCAAGTCGCTGAACACCATCAACTTCCGAAAATCCATGCACTTCAACCCGTTCAGTTATATCCGCTCAGAGAAGGACATCCTCAAACTGGTCAATACGATCATCGTCAATACGAAGGGAGATGGCGATAAGTCCGGCGAGGATTTCTGGGTGAAGGCAGAAAAGCTGTACTACACAGCCCTCATCGGCTACATCTGGTACGAAGCACCAGATCACGAGAAAAACTTTACTACCTTGCTCGAAATGATCAACGCCTCCGAAGCCAGAGAAGACGATGAGTCCTTCAAAAATCCCGTAGACATCATGTTCGATGAGCTGGAAGCCCGTGACCCGGATCACTTTGCTGTGAAGCAATACCGCAAATACAAGCTGGCGGCTGGCAAAACAGCCAAGTCGATCTTGATTTCCTGCGGCGCACGGCTTGCCCCATTTGACATCGCGGAACTCCGTGAGCTGATGAGCTATGATGAGATGGAGCTGGACACACTCGGAGACAGGAAAACGGCTCTGTTCGTAATCATCTCCGATACAGATGACACCTTCAATTTCATCGTGGCAATTATGTACTCCCAGATGTTCAATCTGCTTTGTGACAAGGCAGATGATGTCTACAACGGCAGACTTCCTGTTCATGTCCGTTGTCTGCTCGATGAGTTTGCGAACATCGGTCAAATTCCGAAGTTCGATAAGCTCATAGCTACCATCCGAAGCCGGGAAATCTCCGCTGCAATCATTTTGCAGTCCCAGTCTCAGCTCAAGACCATCTACAAAGATGCGGCTGATACCATCACTGGCAACTGCGACAGCATGATCTTTCTCGGAGGAAAAGAAAAATCGACGCTCAAGGAAATCAGCGAGGTGCTTGGGAAAGAGACGATTGATCTATACAACACCTCAGAAACCCGATCCAACAACAATTCCTATGGCTTGAACTATCAGAAGGTCGGTAAGGAATTGATGTCTCAGGATGAACTTGCTGTCATGGACGGCGGCAAATGTATTTTGCAGCTTAGAGGCGTTAGACCTTTTCTCAGTGATAAGTTTGATATAACGAAGCATCCAAAATACAAATTCCTGTCCGACTCTGACAAGCGGAACGCCTTTGACATTGAAAAATATCGGCAACACAAGCTGGTCATCAAGCCAAACGAAACCTTTGATCTCTATGATATGGGCGAGATCGAAGCGGAATGAAGCCCCGTCATGCACTGCGCATGGGCATTTGCCTGAAGCAGAACAATGACGGGGCTTCTTTTTTTATGCCCATTTTCCAATACACAAACCAAACTTTCATGATTTTCAAGGAGGAAATTTCTTATGGCATTTATCAATCAGGCAGTTACGGTTCTGCAGACGCTCGTTATCGCCCTCGGTGCCGGTCTGGCAGTGTGGGGTGTTGTCAACCTGATGGAAGGCTACGGCAACGATAATCCGGGCGCAAAGTCGCAGGGCATCAAGCAGCTCATGGCTGGCGGTGGCGTCGTTCTCATTGGCACTACGCTCATTCCCTTGCTGTCCACCCTGTTCTAATCAAGCAAGCCCAGCTTAACCGAAAGGTGGTGGAATATTGGGCAGTATCTTAGAAAAACTCGAACAAGCGATTAAGGACTTGCTGATCGGCTGGATCGAAAGCAACCTGACCAATATGTTCACCGATGTCAATACCAAGGTCGGCACGATTGCCGGAGAGGTCGGACAAACTCCGTCCACTTGGAACAGCAGCATTTACCAGATGATTCGGGGACTATCCGAGAATGTGATAGTCCCCATCGCTGGTATCATCATTACCTTTGTCTTGTGTTATGAGCTGATCACCATGATCACCGAAAAGAACAACTTGCACGACATGGACACATGGATGTTCTTCAAGTGGTTCTTCAAAGCGGCTGTGGCGATCTACCTTGTGACCAACACCTTTGACATTGTGCTGGCAGTATTCGACATCGGACAGAATGTGGTTGCCGGTGCAGCCGGTTTTATTCATGGCACTACCAACATCGACATTCAAGCAACCCTTGACGCAATGCGAACAGGCATGGAGGCAATGAGCATCGGAGAACTGCTCGGACTGTCCATCGAAACACTGGTTATCAGTCTGTGCCTCAAAATCATGTCCATTCTCATTACGGTCATCCTCTACGGCAGAATGATTGAGATTTATTGCACCGTCAGCGTTGCACCAATCCCCATCGCAACGATGAGCAACCGCGAATGGGGCAGCATTGGAACGAACTACCTCAAGAGCCTGTTCGCTCTGGCTTTCCAAGGCTTCCTCATCATGATTTGCGTCGGCATCTATGCTGTGCTGATCAACAACATGATCATTGCCGCAAATATTCACTCGGCTCTCTTCTCGGTTGCGGCGTACACAGTCATTCTGTGCTTCTCGCTGTTCAAGACGGGCAGCCTCGCAAAATCCATCTTCCATGCGCACTAAGGAGGTCAGCAGAATGAAGAAATACAACATCATCTATGCCGACCCTCCTTGGTCGTATCGGACCTACTCCAAGAAAGGTAAAGGGCGTTCGGCAGAAAGCCATTATCCAACAATGAGGCTCGAAGACATCATGGCTTTGCCAGTGAGTGAGCTTGCCGCAAAAGACTGTACGCTGTTTATGTGGGTGACATTTCCGTGCTTGCAGGAGGCATTTCAAGTCCTTGAAGCATGGGGCTTTACCTACAAGACCGTTGCTTTTGTTTGGGTGAAGCAAAACCGTATCAGCGATAGCCTCTTCTGGGGCATGGGCTATTGGACACGAGCCAATGCCGAGCTGTGCATCCTGGCAACCAAGGGACATCCCAAACGGGCGCACACCGGCGTACATCAGGTCATCATGAGCCACATTGAGCAGCATTCAAAAAAGCCAGACGAAACCCGTGACCGCATCATTCAACTCATGGGCGATCTCCCCCGCATTGAACTTTTCGCGCGTCAGTCTCCCGATGGATGGGATGTGTGGGGCAACGAAGTAGAGTGCAGCATCACACTCGGAAAGGAGGCTACAAATGGCATTTGTACCGGTCCCGAAGGATCTTAACCGCGTAAAAACCAAGGTCATGTTCAATCTGACTAAGCGGCAGATTATCTGCTTCGCTTTGGCAGCGGCAGTCGGTGTGCCGGTTTTCTTTATTGCAAAACCGTATGTGGCACTGTCTACGGCTGCAATGCTCATGGTCGTGATCATGCTTCCGTTTATCTTCTTTGCTCTGTATGAGAAGGACGGTCAACCGGCTGAAAAAATCCTCGGTCATGTTGTGAAATCCATGTTTTTGCGCAACAAGGTGCGTCCATACCGCACCAACAATTTATATGCCGCCATCCAGCGGCAAATCAAAGAACAGGAGGAATTGCAGATTGGCAAACAAATCCCAAAAGGCAAATAAGCCGAAACAGATCGTGAAAAACGGTCAGGTCTACGGCGATGCACTTTCCGCGCAGGAAAAGAAGCGGATCGTCATGCAGAGGAAAAAGGACAGGAAAGCAAAGAAAATTCCCAAGTCCGCGCAGCAGACGATCCCCTATGTGGAGATGTGCAAAGACGGCATCTGCAAGGTCAACAGCCGTCTCTACACCAAGACTATCCGGTATAACGACATCAACTATCAGCTTGCCCTGAACGAAGACAAGACAGCCATCTTCGAGAACTGGTGTGACTTTCTGAACTACTTTGACAGCTCCATCTTTGTTCAGCTCTCCTTTATCAACCAGAAAGCCGACATCAGAGAGTTCAGAAAACAGATCACCATCCCCGAACAGCAGGATGCGTTCAACGACATCCGCAAGGAATATTCCGATATGCTTCAAGATCAGCTCACCAAAGGCAACAACGGTTTGCTCAAGCGTAAGTACATCACCTTCGGTGTGGAGGCTGACTCCATTCGTACCGCAAAAGCAAAGCTGGATCGTGTCGAAACGGATATTCTCAACAATTTCAAAACTCTCGGTGTGGAGACTGAGCCGCTGTCCGGCTACGAAAGGCTGAAAGTGCTGCATGATGTGTTCAACATGGACACGCATGAGCCGTTCCGATTTTCCTATGACATGGTAGCCAGAACGGGGCTTTCTACCAAGGACTTTATTGCACCCACTTCCTTTGATTTCCGTGAAGGCAAGTGCTTCAAGATGGGCAGAACCATCGGTGCAGTGAGTTTCCTCCAAATCCTCGCCCCGGAGCTGAATGACCGTATGCTTGCAGACTTCCTTGAGATGGACAGCAACATTACGGTCAATTTTCATATCCGCACGATTGATCAGGCGAAGGCGATCAAGAGCATCAAGTCGAAGATCACAGACCTTGATAAGATGAAGATCGAAGAGCAGAAAAAGGCAGTTCGTTCCGGCTACGATATGGAAATCATCCCCTCCGATCTGGCAACCTACGGCGGTGAAGCCAAGCGTCTGTTGCAGGATCTCCAAACGAGAAATGAGCGAATGTTCCTTGTGACCATCATCCTGATGAACACGGCTACTACCCGTCAGAAGCTCGAAAGTGCCATCTTTCAGACTGCATCCATCGCTCAGAAATACAACTGCGCACTCAAGCGGCTGGACTTTCAGCAGGAAGAAGGGCTGATGTCTTCTCTGCCCATCGGTCTGAACCAGATTGAGATTGAGCGTGGGCTGACTACCTCTTCTACGGCGATCTTTGTTCCTTTCACCACGCAGGAATTGTTTCAGGGCGGCGAAGCTCTGTACTACGGACTTAATGCGCTTTCCAACAACATGATCATGGTGGATAGAAAGCGGCTGAAAAATCCCAACGGGCTGATCCTCGGAACTCCCGGCAGCGGTAAGTCCTTCTCGGCAAAAAGAGAGATGACGAATGCCTTCCTCATCACAGAGGATGACATCATCGTCTGCGACCCCGAAGCCGAGTATT
>OLRJ01002545.1_pt1 | contig 13456 bp, 12 predicted proteins | sample 1672741 | NCBI WGS metagenome assembly OLRJ01 (sample SAMEA3136719, study PRJEB25190) | human gut metagenome | biome: human gut; feature: human-associated habitat; material: faeces | place: Austria | collected 2013
GGGATGTCGCCATATCGAGGGGAAGCGGCCCGCTCGAGCACGCGGTACGCGATTGGAGTCAAACGGCCAACGCCAAATCTATCGAAGGGGATTGATTTGATTATCCGCAACCTAAGAATCGACAATTTTCGGGGAATTAAAAAATTCAACTGGTCGATCCCGGCCGATAAGAAGCTTATATGCATTATAGGTGCGGGCGATTCAGGAAAGACGACTGTGCTAGACGCACTCGATTGGCTTCTTGGAGACAGATGGAACCTTCCCATTTCGTTCAGCGATTACAATGACGAATCTAAGCCGATCGTTATCACCGCGCTCCTGACTGACCTTCCAGACGATCTAATGACCATTGACTCTTGTGGGCTCTACTTGCAGGGTGTCTCTGAAGACGGGAAGGTTGTTCCCGAACCGTTTGACGGGTGTGAGCATTGTCTCGTTGTTGAGCTTTCAATCAATATTGATTGAAAGCCAACGTGGTCGATTATTCGTTCCGATGGAACTCTTGCGGCTTTTAGATCTTCCGCAAGAAGAAAACTTGGCGTATCCAAACTTGACGAACGAGTTGACGCCCACCTTCGCTGGTCGCGTAATTCGGCGCTAGGTAAGGTGTCACGGGGCACTGATGGAGCAGAAGCGGCTATGAAGAACGCCACCCAGGCCGCTCGAGAAGCATTGGGCAGCATTTCTATGCCAGATGATTTTGCCCGTGTACTGGACAACATCAGGGCCGGTGCGCAAGCTTTTGGCGCTGCGAGTTATTCCAATATGGTTCCAGGGCTCGATACGTCAAGAGGCGACGGCTATGGTTCGCTCGCCCTATATTCGGGAATCGTCCCCGTCCATCGTTATGGACTAGGTACTCGCCGGCTCACGAGTCTTGCAATACAGAAGCTTGGCGCCGTCGATAGCTCAACGCTTTTAGTCGACGAGGTGGAGAGCGGACTAGAACCGCACCGCGTTATCGGTCTAATCGAAACCCTGAAAGCAGACGCGGCTATTTCACAGGTTTTCCTTACCACGCACTCGAGCAATGCGGTAGAAAGCTGCGCTGCTTCAGAAATCGCAATATTGTCAAATCGAGGCGGAGATTCCAGTTGCGTTTTTGTGCCGGAGGAATTGGAAGGGCTCCACAGATCGAGCCCATCTCCATTTTTGGCCCGTTCGATCGTCGTTGTGGAGGGGCAGACCGAAGAAGGGCTCTATCGAGCATTTGCGGCCCATCGCGATGATAGGGCCCGCTCTCAAGGTATGCCTACGTTAGCTGCCCTTGGAACATGCCTATGCCAAGGAGGTGGAGGGTCCAGAGCAGTTTCAAATGCGCAGGGGTTTGCTGGCCTTGGATACAGAGTTGCTCTCCTTGTGGACTCAGACGATTCCACAACGAACGCCAAACTCGAAGGCGCCGAGCAATCTGGCGTGCAGGTTTTTGCATGGCCCGACGGCTGGTCAACCGAAAACGCGTTATTCGAAGCGTTGGATAAGGATCTGATATCCAAGCTGCTTGCCTTTTTAATCGATGAGGAGATAGTTCCTCGTGAACGCATTAATGACGATTTTGCCCGCAATGAACTTGGCGCCTTCGATCCCTCATCGCCCGAAAACCTATGGAAGGATCAAGCGGAAGAAGACGTAAGAAGAATTCTAGCCGCTTCGTCCTCAAGAAGAACCGGAAACCGAAAAGGCTGGTTCAAGAGTGCTCCTGCCAGTATTGCGCTCGGCGAATGGCTGATGTCCTCAGCTTTAGAAAGTGAACGGTTCGTTCAATCTACTTTGTATAAGACCTATTTTGAGTTGCTAAATACGTTTCCAGCGGAGAAATAATGGATGTTTTGGACAACGCAACCAAAGGGCTAGCATCCGACATTCTCTTAGGAACTCCCTGCTCCATCGAACTGCCAGCCGGAACGGGGAAGACCCAGCTGATTGCCGCAGTGGCGAGCCTTGCCGGCGATCTCGGGAAGAGAACGCTGATCCTAACCCATACCAATGCAGGAGTTACCGTCATCAAGAACCGCCTTCGTCGTTTTGGAGTTAATCAATCGACATGCTCTGTAGCAACCATATGTTCTTGGGCAGAAAAGGTCTCACGTGCTTATCCGCTGCTGTCAGGAATCAGTATCCAAATCGAGCGCACCGCCCCTGATTATTACAGCCGATGCGTCATGGGAGCTGCAAAGCTATGCTCGTGTGATGCGTTTGCATCCGTCTTATCGGCCAGCTATTCCTTAATCCTCATAGATGAATATCAGGACTGCGATATGTCACAGCATCGCCTTGCGATTGCCCTCCGCGATGCAATCGGGTCAGTTGCCGTTTTCGGTGACAGACTGCAGCGCATCTTCAATTTCCGACACCAGCAATTTCCTGATTGGCAGCTGGACGTTGAGTCCTCTTTTGCCCCGATTGGAATCGTTGACCCTAAGCCCCATCGTTGGGAAACGACCAATCCCGACTTAGGGAGATGGCTGTTGGAATACGTAAGACCAGAATTGATGGCCGGCAGGGGCTTGGACTTCGAAACACTTAGTATCCCCAACGTGAGACATATCACATCGGGCCAATCCCAATCGGAGCTAATCCAAAACGCATACACAATGCGGAGCAAATGTGAAAGCGCTGCGGTGCTGTGCCCTAACCTTCCGTTGGCTTATTCCGAAAACCTGTCGAAGCGCTTGGCTGGTTCGTTTGAGCTTGTTGAGGAAGTGGAAGGGAGGTTCGCAAGAGAGCAGTTATTGTCTTTCCCCCTTCAGGGCAATTCAGGGGCGAAGGCTAAATGGTTTTCCGAATTCACCCTTCATTGCTACTCATCTCTTTCGAAAGTTCTTGATAAGCCAGTTCTCTCCGCGTTACAAGAAGGCAGACCACTCGACCGATACGTGTCCGCGAAAGCGCGCAAAGATTATGCTCCTATGCTTAAGAAACTGCAGTTTGCATCTCATGATTTCAATGGAGGGAGGTTCAAGGAAGCCTGCGATTCCATCCGCATATGTTGCGGGTCCCATCTTGTCAGACGAGAGGCCTGGAATGACGTTATGCTCGCCATTAGGACGCACTTGGCCACAGGGGAAAATCCAACGACCATTTTTGAACGTGTCAAGGCAGGCGACCGATTTCGAGCGTCAAGCCCAATCGCATTCAAGATTTCACGTGTGCTTCTGATTAAAGGCCTCGAGTTTGACAGCGTCGCTGTTGTCAAGGCGTCAGACCAGAAGGCCTACTCGAAAGAAAATCTCTATGTGGCACTGACAAGACCCACACGCCAGCTCTTGCTATTCGATTAGTAACTCGAATAGCAAGAGCGACGAAGCGGTTTTCGAAAACGATGGAAGGCCGAAGCGATCTAAGTCATCGACAATACGCAAGGGCCGTCGAGGAGTTCACCGTAGAAGGTCGCCAGTCGCACTTCCTTGACCAACTCCGCCATCATCGAGCCTTTCAGCGCTTTCTGCTCGCTCATGGGGCCTAACCTCAACCTGGCTTTCGATGAGCTTGGCGATAATGAAATTCTGTCTGTTTATGCCGCTCCAGGCGGCCATCTCGCATATGGGCTTATGTTCCTCGGGCGTGCAGCGGAACGCTATCATTATGCTGCGCTTGCAAGCGCTGTTTTCGCACGGCATCTTTCTAACGTATCGTTGAATGCTGGTGCACCTGCTGCTGAGTAACAAGCTCACCTACCGCGTCGGATTAGCGGGGCGGTGGGCTTGAGAGCGAACCATGGGAAACGACCCTTTGCGCGGAAGAGCCACAGCTGGACCTTGGCCATCGGCTCCTACAGGACCAGCCTGGTCGATATAGCCCCCGCAATAAAGGCAAGTGGCGCCACGTACCTAAAGTGCTCACGCGCAAGTCGATGAAAAAGCTGGGAACGTCTCTGGTTGTGTTGCCGATTCGGCATGCTGCCGCAAGCTCTCAGCGCAACCTTGCCAGCACTCGAATCATCACTATCTTTTTCGGTGGCCGATGAAACCAAGCCTTCGTCATGCGGGCAATCATTCTGGTTGCCTCGTCCGACCCAGCCGTCTTCGGCTCGAATTCGCGCTCATAGCAGGTTGCAATCCAGTCTGTCGCCCCTGAGCTCATTGCGCAGAACCTCCTATGCCAGGACGTCCTCCTTCGCCTTCCTTGGCTCCGCCACGCTCGCTCAGAACCAGGCTCTTCAGGCAAGGCGCGAAAAACTTTTGCTGCGCAAAACTCGGGCCCTGCCGGGTTTTCGCTTGATTCCTTGCCCTTGGCCAGAACCTGAGCGGCTTCCGGATCACAAGGCAGGCCAAAGGGGCCGGCCACGAACAAACGGAGGTCATTATGAGCAATTTCGAACTTCAGGAGAAGGCAGTCAAGGCAGCCGCCCGCTTCATCGAGCGCAAGGGATACGAGTTTCTCGAGACCGGTTGGACTTCCCCCGAGGGAACTCAGATCGACCTGATCGCCAACGACGACGACACCCTGGCCTTCATCGACGTCACCGCAACCGAGTACGGCGAGGGCGGCTTCGAGGGCGGCAAGGTCAAGCGCAGCAACCTTGAGATCGCGGCAGCGTCCTGGCTCGCAGGCAACACGCCCGACGGCGACATCCAGGTCCGCTTCGACATCATCGACATGCTGGTCGTGAGCACCGACAGGGCACTCCTGAGGCACCACATCAACGCCTTCAGCTGCGGGGTCGAGTAACCGACCTCCATCCCGGCCCCCGCTGGAGGGCCGGGAGCCCCTCGGGGTCATCCCGAGGGGCTCTTCCGTTCTTTTATCGGCCGTTCCCCATGATTCGCTAGTTGGCCGCGAGCGGCACGGGGCTCAGCTCCCCAGTCCTTTCAGCGACCTTGCGCACAGCTGCGCGATCGGCTTCTCCATGCGCCCCCTAAGCTCCCTGGCGGCGTCGGCCGACCTTGTTTTCTCCAAAGCGTCGAACTCCTGGGCCAGCTTGCCGGGGATCTCTTTGGCATAGAGTGCCAGCAAGTCGCGGCAGCCCTCGGCGGTTATGCCGAATCGTTCGAGGCCGCACTGCTCGACCAGCTTGGCGAGGTCGTTTGCCGAAACGTGGCCTGCGCGGTTCTCGCCGCCGATGGACATGGCGAGCTTGGGCGGCTTGACCTTCAACCTCGCCCCCTCGACGTAGGGGGCGATGGATGCCACGTCATACATGGGCGCCAGCCTGTGCGACCCGTCGGCGGCGAGCATGATGGAGTAGTTCTTGGCGTGCGCGTCCGTCGCCGCGAGCAGGTAGTTGAGGAAGAGCATCTGCAGGAAACCCGCGGCGTTTGCCTGGGCAGTGGGCCCGGTCGAGGTGAGAAGCCCCAGCACTTCGGCGCAGTTCGGCCCACCGTACATGGTGTACTTGTTGTCGGGAAGGCATCCCAGAGCCTGGCAGAGATCCTCCTGATGGAGCCTCGTCACGTTGTCCCCCTCGACCAAGCGGTCGTAGCGCTCGATGACGATGGCGGGCTCCACGCCGCTCTCGCCCTCGAATTCCAGATACTCGACACTTGCCGCAGGCACGTCTAGGCTTGTCGCAAGCCGCATGCAGACGTACTCGTTGAGCGCCTGATGGGCCAGTCCGCGCACGCCGCTCTTCAGGATGTGGGTGGTTGCCGCGGAGCCCTCGCAGGAGTACCACCTGCCACCCATGCGCCGTAAGGCGAACTTGCTCTGCTGGCCGCCGAGGCTCCAATGCTCGTTGCTGGCGATCCAGCCGGCCCCATCCTGGCGGCCTGTGGTCAGCCTCCGGGCGATTTCGGCGTCGCTCACGGCGACAAGGCGCTCATCGCGGCAGGCGTCGGAACCCTGGGGGACGAACTGCACCGCGCCGGGGCAGTCCAGGCCGATGACGCCGAGGAGCGCGAAGGGGTTGTTGGGAGAGATGCCGGCGTCGGCGGCGACATGCCTTCTCGCAGCCGGGTCCTCCGGCAAAAGCCCCCAGAGGTAGGGCAGCACGACCTTGTCCCGGTAGGGCCTGGTGGAAAGCGGCATGGACGACGACAACGGAACACCGCGGTAGCCTCTCTCGTAGGCGAAGGAAAGCGAGCCGGCCCCGTCCTGGGAAAGGGTTCCTGCGAGCTTGCCGGCGATGAGCACGTCGAGGGCGCCGGCCGTCATCGCGCACCTCCTGTCAGGATGGAGAGAGCGCCCGAGGAAGTATCATCGCAAGCCGCAGGCCCTCCGATACCCAACTGCTCAGCCTGCGGTTCGTCTGAGGGGTTCCCGACAGTCAGCTCCAGCTCTAGCCCCAGGGCCCCGAGCACGGCGGTGAGCTTGTCCAGCTGCACGCCGGGGTTTTGTCCCAGCTCCAGCGACCAAAGGCAGCGCTTCGACACGCCCGCAGCCTCTGCCAGCTGAGCCTGGGTCATTCCCAATTCAGCGCGCCTGTCCTTTATGACGTAGCCTATCTCCAGCGCGTCGACCATGGATATCCTCCCATCTCAGGTGAATTATTCTTTCGCATCATTTTGCGATTATGATAGTTCGCAATATTATGCGAGTCAATATTATCGCAACATTATGCGTTTGGCGGTATTTTCCTGGAATCCGTCATGGCGCGACGGATATCCGTCGCGTGGCGACCGGAATGCTCCATGACCCACTCCCATACACAAAGATAGTACCCATGATGCAGTGCGCCATGGGTATTATCTTTGTTGTCATGCACGTATGCTGCACGTATTCCCGCTACTCCCACTCGGTGGTAGCGTTTCTGCTGCCCCGTCATTCCAGTTGCGCCCAGTATTCACTGCCGTCTCGAGCCGAGTGCCGCCAGATGACACCACGTCGCGTTTCGTCGGCCCCGGGGACAAAAGCTGGGATAACTTCAAAAACTATTTTCAAACTCAGGGCCTTGAGTTTTTGTTTTTGTCCCAAGGGGTACGGCGAACAGCCTTAGAGGCTCTATATCGACGAAAACGCCCGTTTTGAAACTCAAGTGCCTTTCCGCGTGCGAGCCGTCAGCTGCAATAGGAAGCGAATCAGCGCAGGTGGCTTTTAAGCAGTTTGCAAAACTGCAGGTCGCAGGTCTTCATTGCTGGTAGGAGAAATGAGTAGTCTCAGGTGGCTTGCCCATGAGTTGGCGAGCAGGTTGGGGCTTCGTTGTTGGCGCGATCGCTTCGTGCGCGCTCGATAGGCCTGTTAACAAAAGGCCTATCGGATGCGACTGGCCGCCCATACGGCGACGACGACCGCGGCAGGCCGGGCAGGGGCGAGCTCGGCATCAGCAACGGGCGCGTAGAGGCCATCAACAACAAGATCAAGGTGACGGTGAGGATGGGCTACGACTTCCGCAACACCGACAACTTCGTGGCCCTGCTCATGCTCAGGTGCGGCGACTGCCGGCCCCAGCTGTGGAGAACTCCGCGAAGACCAGACTAATCGAGCGCATTACCGAGAAGCCAGGCGAGGACGGCTTCTCGATCCTTTCCGACTACCTCGCCGCCCTCAACCACGGCGACCGCAACCGCAGGGAAGGCGAGCTCAGGCGTCTGCAGAACGATGCCTACCTGGGACCGCTCGTCTCGAGGTACCCGATTGGCGAGATGCCGGCGTGGGTGTTTCTTGAACTTTCGTCCTTCGGCGCCTTCGCTGACTTTTACCTCTTCTGCGCCAATCGGTGGGGCGATTCCGGGATGAGGGACGAACACTACATGCTCAGGCGCGCGAACTCGCTGCGAAACGCCGCGGCGCATTCGAGCGCCATCGTGAACGGGCTTGGCTTTCCGTTGGGCGCACCGCAGCTGAGGTACCCGGCACCATTGGCCGCGGCTCTCGGCGAAATCGGCATGTCCAAGCGCCTCAGGCGCTCGAAGATGCGCAATCCGCGCATCCTGCAGATGGCCGTTCTAGCTTACGCCTACTCTAGATTCGTTCCCAAGGAGAAAGCGGAGGGAACCCCCGAGAGACTACTTGCACTTGCCGATAGATCCAAGCTTCACGGCGACTGGTACGCGAGCAACACCGTAATAACCTCGTCGCACGACTTCATCGCGAGGGTCTTCAAGGCTTGGCTCGGGTAGCCCCTCTTTCCAACAGCGCGGGCATCACCGCTCACGATCAATGCGTGTGCACTCAAATACCCGCGGGATTGACAATGGGGCGTATAGCTGCATAATAGTTACTAGTTAGAAACCCTCGGGTTTGCGGGGCAGGATCGTGAAAGCGATCCGCCCTATTTTTTTCCTCCGTCTGCTCCAAATCAAGTAGTTCGAAGATAGCCTGTAGGTGTCCTCGTGGGCGCCTTTTATTTTCAGGGAATCGGCCGCTTCATGAACGAGCGACCGGCTTGACCTAGATCGAACCGCCTTCACCTCCGTCTAGGCACCGGCAATCAACATCGTAAATCCGCGCGTGCTACAATGCGGGCACCAGAGATGAAAACACAGTCCCCGTCGGGTAGTCGTGGGCGTGCGGGAGTCCGCATCAGTAACCTGCCTCCTTGGTTGTCCCTTCTCTGCATGGTCATCTACATAAAGGAGGAACCAGCCATGCAGATCAGCGTGTCGTCCACCCTGACCGTATATCACGACGGCCAATTCTGGGTCGGGCTGGCGGAGCACGTCGAGGACGGCAGATACGGCGTCGCCCGCATCGTCTTCGGCGCAGAGCCGTCCGATGAGGAGATCCTGCGATTCGTTGTCAACAAATGGGCGAAGCTCTCGTTCTTCGGCCACGATCCGACCGAGGCGAGCAAGCCCGCGAAGAACCCCAAGCGACGCGCCCGCGAGGCGGCGAGGGCACTTAAGCAGCCGGCGATGAGCACCAAGGCGCAGCAGGCGCTCGCGGCACAGCGGGAGACGATGAAGCGGGAATCAGCTCGAGCAAGAAGCCAGCGTCGCGCGGATGAGGCGGAGGCGCGCTTCGAGCAGCGAAAGCTGAAGCGCAAACAGAAGCATCGCGGTCATTGATACCGCCATCGACCCATATAAAGCAGCAGGCGTAGCTTCGATTGAAACTGCGCCTGCTATCTGATACTATAATATTATATCGAACGTATGTTCGCCTACTCCCACTCAATAGTTAAAAACTATCTCCAGTTTGCCGCAGTTTGTCGCAGTTTGCTCCAGTTCGTCCTATTTACACCCAGTCTCAAAAAACGATGAGAATCCATGGGGTCAAATCTGGGTCACGGCTTTTCAGACAATTCTGGACATTCTCTGGGGTCACGCTGGGTCACGACGACATAAGAAATCATGCCTAGCCCATCACGCTGGCGAGAGTCGCCTTTGCTGTAGCGCAGCAGTCCTGAAGCAAGATTCCCTTCGCATAGGGGTTCTTCCGCACGTACTTTGCCCACTGAGCGAGCATGGCTTCGTCACTGGCGACGTCGTCGAGGACTTCGGCCCAACGGGCGATAGCGGCCTGGCTGCCCCTCTTCTCGCATGTTGAGTCGAGTGCCTCGCGGAGCGTGAGCATGTCGACACCCTCTCCCATCGTCCCCATTAGGACGTGGATGTCGTAGAAGTCACGCGGGCGGGTGTTGGCGACGCCGCGAGTCACAACGGTCTCGAGCTTCTCGGCCAAAACGGTCTCGACCGGGTATGCCATGAGCGTAATCTCGCCTTCACCGAAGAGCAGAGGGTAGCTGTACTCGACGGCTTCGGGCGTGATCCTGTCCCCAGTGGTGACATCAACCGTCAAGGGCGCGGACATCGGAGCATAGTTCGCCTTGAGGTACACGCGGATGCCGGGATAGTCATCGGTCTCCCTGATGTCTTCTGTCCTGTCGAACTCGAATTCCCAGTCGTCGTCTGCCTGCACCGCCGCGATCTCACGGAACACCCTCTCCGCCGACTCGTGGGTGAGGTCAAACCCCCTGACCGTCGTGTCCAGGTCCATGGTGGTCCTGGAACCCACGCCGACGAGGGAGGAGATGAGCACGCCACCCTTGATGACGACGTTATCGCGCCACGGAGATTCCGCGAGGCGTTCGAGCAGCCTTTCCAGCAGATAGCTCTGCATCATCGCCTGGGCAGGGATGCCAGCCTCCTTGGCCATATTGCTGATGCGGGCCTTGAGCTGCATCGCATTCTTGGTTCTCACAGCAGCACCTCCAGGTAGTTGCGGATCTTCCTCTCGACGCCGAGGCTGCGGGCGTACCCGACGAGCTTCTGCACGTCCCGCTTGGGACTTTTCGCATAGGACCGCATCGCCGGGATCACGACCTGCGAGTCCACCGTTCCCTGGCCCCTTACCAGGTCACAAAGCGTCCTCTCCGGGTCGTAGGCTCTGACAACGTTTCCATGCTGGGTGGTTAGCTCCATGATCCCAAGGTCCAGCACGTCGTCGGCGCAGGTGCGGCAGATGATGCCCGCCTCCCTGGCGGGCGTGGCGTTGTATCCCCTCGGGAACGTCATGGTGAGGGAGAAGGGCGCACGGTCGGTCATCCCGTGCAGGAACAGCGCGGTGTCATCGGAGAAGACTCCGCGCGCGAATCTGTGCTGCGCGACGAGGTACGGGTCTTCCCAGGTCTCGGGCAGCGCGTAGAGACCGCAGGCGACCTGGACGAGGTCCCCCTTTCTGACGGCCTCGGTGAGCTTTCGCCTAGGAACGCCGGCCTCCGTCGCCTGCGAGGCGGTCACGTAGCCGTTGCCGCTTTCTGCCATTTCAACAAGAACCATCGCGTGCCTTCTTCGCGTGCTTGTGTACTTTAATGCTGAATATTATCATATTTTAAGCATAAAAGTACAGATTTGATAGTAACGTTCAGCGTCTTTATCTTGCGCATGTGGCGTAATCCCTGATGTGAAAGATAGCTTGGCTCAAAAAATGAATGCTCCTCGGATAACCGGGGAGCATTCCAAATTATTGATTCATATGGTTATGAGGGCATTTCTGCTCGATATTGCGATTTATGCCCCCATAACCAAGGATTTCTTATTCCCACTCGCATTGAACATTCGTTCACTCACCGTACTTTTTTATACCGCGTGTTTCCTAGGTTGCCGAATTTATGCAGTTATCAAACTAATGGTACTCAAATGGTACTCAGTTATTCGTTCGTTTCTTTTTTAATAGCAAAACCGAAATAGTCTTCAGCGGGAACAACCGATCCTCCCCAAGGTATTCTTGCTTCGTCGTCTTCTGGCTTGTAAATCATTTTTACTCGAAATAGCCTATCAATGCACGAATACAGTTTCTGTTGATAGATGTCACCGCAATATGCGACGCCTTGGAAGGTGCACTTGATTACTTTTCCAAAAAGACTATCGCACTGTTTCAATCCGAGGTAGTTTAATGATTTGGAGCCCCATCCGTTGTCACTAATGCTCTCAAGGCGATCGTCGATATGGAGAGCGGTGCAGGATTTAATCTCTTTGGCAATGGTTACTGCTTCAAGAAACAACGACTTTGCTTGATTATAGAAGAAGGGCAAATCGCTTAGATCTTCACATGATTTAATGTATTCGTTTGCGGCCTGATGCAGAGACCAGTAATGCTTGATTGGGTCATCCATCATTTGAATCCAGCGCTCTATTTCTTCCTGAATGCTTTCTAGCTGTTGCTCATTTGACATGTTTGAGAAGCGCTCATCGTTCATTGATCGCAATTCGCAATACTCTTTAATAGTGTCTGTTTTTCGAGGGATGCCAGGTATGCAAACCGAGCTTGGATTTGCTTCTCTGATCAGATCAGACACCTTGTCACTGTCTTTGAAATAGAATGGCGCGGGATCGTACCAGCTTGCGCAATATGCGTAATCATATAGACGAAATAGTCGCCTCCAAGCCTCTTCTATTATCTCTTGGCAACAATATAAGTACTCCAATCCTTCAACCATGGCTACCGAGAGAAAGGCGCTAAGACAAGTGAGCGCAATGCTGTTTCCCATTTCCTCTCCAAACGGCGAGGGAATCGGGGCCAAAGCTAGGATTAGGCAGAGAATGCTTGCTGACAGAAACAGAAGAGAGACGACTTTGTGGCGTCTCATTGCTTTTCGCTTTTGAAATGAGGGGCTGTAGAAACCAATCATCGTTTTCCTTCGGTGAGTTCCGCTAAAACGGGATGTCGTCAAAGCGGTCTTTGTCGTCGTCGCGCTCATAGCCAGAAAGGTAGTCAACCAGGCTTTCTCCTTGGGCGAGGAGATGATCGTAGGTAATAATGCTTATTCCAGAAAGTCTGCTATTGAGCCCGTGAAGAGCTTTGATCTTTGAGCTATCCCAGTCGAACGATCGGCCTATCACTATTGTTGCTTCAGGATGGTATGCGACAATTTGCTCGTGTCCCAGCAGGCCATTTGCAGCCACTTGGCTGAATACGTCAAGGTATCTGTGGCATTGCCCGATGGCCTTTGACACCTCAGCTGAAAAGTAATAATCCTTATGCGTTTCGTCGTAGTTGAGAACCTCTTTATCGGGTCGTTTAAGCTCGACAATGTCTCTAAATCCTGCAATTATTCTCGGCATCAAGATATCAACCGAATCTTGAATAGTAATATTTCGAATTTCGTCGTTTACGATGAATTGATTCCCAAATGCCCAAGGATGCTTCTCGCACCAGTTTTGATATGTTGACTCTAAATTGTTTCCGTTGTTGAGATGTTCTCGCAACTCTGCCATTGCGATCTTCATCTCTTCAAGCCTGACCGAATACTTGATTGCTTCCACGAGTTTTGAGCTCAAATTCCGTCCTTGAAGATGCGAAACGATGGAGTCCTGTCCGAGCACGGTCAGCAATGCGTCTGTTACTTCGCTCGGATTAAGTTCATCAAGGTTTACAGTGCCGTCGGAAGCTTTGATTACTATGTAATCGCCAGACGATTCCTCTTTAGCCACCATTGCTAATTTCGGAAGCTCACTTGCGAGAATCCTAGTTGCATCCGAGCTTAGCGAGATTGTTTTATCTTCAATTTCAAACCAGCTTTCTGGTGGGTTTGCCTTGCGTGCTGTTTGGATCTTCAGAGCAAGCTCGCTGTGATCGGAGTGCTGAATAAAAAAAGAATTGCTGTTACCTTTGTTCTTGAGGTTTCACTCAATATGAATGGGGTGCAGTAGTCGAGCTGACCCGATTGAGCTTCTCTTCTGCTGTATACGCCTTCTACCATCACTCACCTACGCTTTCGGAAGTTGATTTGTGCAGCCGACGTTTAGCCGACCTGCGGCGCGTGCAACGCGCATGGTGTCGTCATCGGCGCAGTCGAACGTCGCAAGCCAATGGGTCAGCTCGTCATGCCTTTCCGTCGCCGGCTTGCCTTTCAGCTCTTCCAACTTGTCCGTGAAGCAGACGAATGCCCATTCGATCATGTTGCCCTGCGTTCGCAGCCTGGGGCCGGCATTCTGGTCGTTCTCAGGCGTCAGGTTCGCCGCGCCTGCTATTGCGAACAGGTAGTGCATCGCCTGGTTGGGGCTGCCGAAATAATGCCTCGCCAGGGCCGTCGAGGTGACGCCCAGCGCTTCGCAGAGGGCTTCCATCTGCTTTGCGCGGGGCATGCGCTTTCCCTGCTCGTAGCTTCGCAGGGTGAACAGGCTCAGGCCTGCCT
>OLRJ01002547.1_pt1 | contig 13453 bp, 8 predicted proteins | sample 1672741 | NCBI WGS metagenome assembly OLRJ01 (sample SAMEA3136719, study PRJEB25190) | human gut metagenome | biome: human gut; feature: human-associated habitat; material: faeces | place: Austria | collected 2013
TGACGGTCAAAGACCTATCGGAGGAACTCGGCATAAAGGATTCGACGCTGAGAAGATGGGCCCGCGAATACGAGGAGATGGGGGCGGCGCGTTCCCCGGAAACGGCTCCCCGAAGATCAACAAGGACTACGAGATCGTGAAGCTCAAGAAGAAGGCCGAGGAGCTCGAGCGCGAGAACGAGATACAAAAAATCTCCGGGCCTTCTTGAGTCAAGACCATGCGTGAGGTTCGGGTTCCTCAAAGAGCATAGGGGCGAGATCGGCCCCATCAAGAAGGCGTGCGGGCTGGTGAAAGTCTCGAAATCCGGTTTCTGCGAGTATCTCGGCCGGAAGAAATCCGACGCCCGGATAGAGCGGCACAAGGGCCGCTACGGCTACCGGCGCATCGACCGCGAGCTGCGAAAAGCGGCATCGTCGTGGGCGAGAGGCGCGCGCCCCACGTCATGCGGAAGTTCGGGCTTGCCGGAAAGGGCGCGGCCCGAAAACACCGCATCCGGAGGAAGATCGAGCCGGGAGACCCCCGGCTGAGCCTGGCGGAGCGCGCTTTCACCGTGGGCGGGCGCAACAGGCTTTGGATAGGCGACATCACCTACACACCCACAAGAGAAGGGCGGCTCTATCTCGCGGCCGCGATAGACGCCTTTTCCCGCAAGGTCGCGGGCTGGTCGATGTCCGGGCGCATCACCGGGAAGGTCGCAATCGACGCGATAGGGCAGGCGGTCGGCAGGGAGGGCCCGCCGGATGACGGCGCCCTCGTCTTCCATGACGGCCAAGGCGCGCAGCACACCTCCCGTTCCTTCCGGCGATGTCTGGACTCGCATGGCATAGCCCAGTCGGTGTCAAGGCCCGGCACGCCGCTGGACAACGCGGCGGCCGAGTCGTTCTTCAAGACGCCGAAAAGGGAATTGGCGGAAGAAAGGAGCTATGGGACGGGGGACGAGGCCGAGCAGGACATCTTCAATTACATAGAGCTCTATTACAATAGGGCGCGCATGCATTCCACCCTGGGCTGCATGTCTCCAGTGGAATACGAGCGGCAATACGCTTGAGGGTCCTTAAAAGAAAGTCCAGTTTATCCTTCCCACTCCAGTCCGGGTTCCTGGCCACCCTCAACCGATTGGCGCAAGCCAGGCCAGGGGCGAGATGGCCACCGAAGGGCCCTGAACGGCATCTCGCCCCCGAGGCGATAGAAGGGGAGCGAACATGATCGATTTCGACATCTTTACGATTCGGGGGGCGAAGCGGTTCCTCTGCGACGCTTTGCATACCAGCGTGCTCGACGTCGAGGATATGGCACAAAAGGCTCTGGTTGAAGAAGTTGCGGTGTACGACGATGTTCGTAGAAGGCTGGAGGGGTCTGTCGCTCCCGATGACTTGCTGCTGCACCTCAGGCATGTCACGACAAACACGGACGAGTGCGCATCCATCCGCAAGACTGGAATCCTCGGTATCAAAGATGTGCTCTCGAGCCCCAATATGCTCACAGACCTCTTCCTGAGCTGCGGAGTCAGCTATGATAAGGAGGATGATTCTGTGATTGTTAAGGGGATGAGGTATCCCCTGAGCCGGGTCGATGATCCCTTCTTCAATAGAATGCCCCACCTCCCGGTTGACGATCTCCTGCACATTCTCGCGAAGGGCTCAGTCGTCAACGCCTTCATCCACGAGTCGTGCATCCGAGGCTATTCCTCGATTGTGGTGAACCCAGAGGTCGTGGGAGTGTTGGAAAAGAATGCCGGACGTGAGGGGCTGAAAGCGATTGAGGACTGGAGGAGCAACGCCTCCCCGTACGTGGTGGAGTTCACGGCGACGCTCGGGGAGCTCGATTCGAGAAACCTCGTTCCGGATGACGGAGACGAATTCCTGCTGAGAGGCGCCCTTCGCTCGAAAGATGCTGTCTTCAATAACCTGGTATTCCAGGCGCTTATGGTCTGCGTGCGGGGCGTCGACCATCTTTACGCTTTCATGCCCCCTGGCTGCAGGGTGCCTCCCTCGTCGATTGCTCGGATAACTCCGTTGGATGCTTTTTGCGGCAGCCCCGAAGACCGGAGAGATTCGATGTGCGACGGGGAGGGGTGTTGACCGATTTGCCAAAAGGGGAAGTGGGGATGCCTTCGTTGCATGCGCTGCATCCCCTTCTGGACGTAAGCCTAATATCGGATAATTGGTGACGAAGACATGCCCCCCTACGCTCGCACCTTGGGTAACAAAAACAAGGAATGGCTGGTAATCGCATACGTCGGCGCTTTGTTATCCCCATGTAAACGATATAAAAAGCATGTTTGATGTAATAATCGGCGCACAAGCATGCGCGTCTCTGCCCAGATTCCAATAGCAGCGTGCGCACTCCCAACGCTTCTTGGATGCCCCGGCGCCTGGCGGACCTGTCGCTTTCCTCCAACAAAAAAGAAGCCCGGCAAAGCCCCGCCCTTGCGCCCTTCTGGGCCTAACTTAGCCCAGCTCAGGCCACATATCATCAATAGTTTTAGCGACTAGCGCGTTCACGGATTAGATGGCGCCATATTCCAATTAGTTAGCAAAACGCGCCCGATGCCACCTAACAACGGGGTATCCTAGCTAACTAACTGTGGAGGATTGTGCATTGGCACAACCGCAAACGGTAAGCGTCCCGAGGGCCATGGGGGTTCCCGGGGAGTTTGAAGGAGAGGATATGGGACGTAAGTTCAAGTCCATGGACGGTAACGAGGCGGCCGCGCACGTATCGTACGCGTTCACCGAGGTTGCGGGCATCTACCCGATCACCCCGTCCAGCCCGATGGCAGACCACGTCGATCAGTGGGCAGCCCAGGGCCGCAAGAACATCTTCGGCACGCCCGTCAACGTGGTCGAGATGGAGTCCGAGGCCGGCGCCGCCGGTACCGTCCACGGCTCGCTCGGAGCCGGCGCTCTGACCACCACCTACACGGCTTCTCAGGGCCTGCTCCTGATGATCCCGAACATGTACAAGATCGCGGGCGAGCAGCTCCCGGGCGTCTTCCACGTCTCCGCGCGTTGCGTCGCTTCCCACGCCCTGAACATTTTTGGCGATCACTCCGACGTCATGGCCTGCCGTCAGACCGGCTTCGCCATGCTCGCCGAGGGCAACGTCCAGGAGGTCATGGACCTCTCGCCGGTGGCGCACCTCGCCGCCATCGAGGGCAAGGTCCCGTTCCTCAACTTCTTCGACGGCTTCCGCACTTCTCACGAGATCCAGAAGGTCGCCGTCTGGGACTACGAGGACCTCAAGGACATGTGCAACATGGACGCCGTCCAGGCGTTCCGCGACCACGCCCTGAACCCGGAGCACCCGCACGCCCGCGGCTCCCACGAGAACGGCGACATCTTCTTCCAGCACCGCGAGGCCTGCAACAAGGCCTATGACGAGCTGCCCGCCGTCGTCGAGAAGTACATGGGCAAGATCAACGAGAAGCTCGGCACCGACTACGGCCTGTTCAACTACTACGGCGCCCCCGACGCCGACCGCGTCGTCGTCTGCATGGGCTCCTTCTGCGACGTCCTCGAGGAGGTCATCGACTACCTGAACGCCCACGGCGAGAAGGTCGGCCTCGTCAAGGTCCGCCTGTTCCGTCCGTTCTCCATCGAGCGCTTCGTCGACGTGATCCCCGAGACCGTCCAGAAGATCGCCGTCATGGACCGCACCAAGGAGCCCGGCTCCATCGGCGAGCCGCTCTACCAGGACGTCGTCTCCGCCCTCTACGAGGCCGGCAAGACCGGCATCAAGGTCGTCGGCGGCCGCTACGGCCTCGGCTCGAAGGACACGCCCCCGGCGTCCGCCTTCGCCGTCTTCGAGGAGCTCAAGAAGGACGAGCCCAAGCGCGAGTTCACCATCGGCATCGTCGACGACGTCACCAACCTCAGCCTGCCTGAGGCCGAGGAGACCCCGAACACCGCCGCTCCCGGCACCATCGAGTGCAAGTTCTGGGGCCTCGGCGGCGACGGCACCGTCGGCGCGAACAAGAACTCCATCAAGATCATCGGCGACCACACCGACAAGTACGTCCAGGCCTACTTCCAGTACGACTCCAAGAAGACCGGCGGCGTCACCGTCAGCCACCTGCGCTTCGGCGATTCCCCGATCCGCTCGCCGTACTACGTGACCAAGGCCGACTTCGTCGCCTGCCACAACCCGAGCTACATCATCAAGGGCTTCAAGATGGTCCGCGACGTCAAGCCGGGCGGCACCTTCCTGGTCAACTGCCAGTGGTCTGACGAAGAGTTTGCCGAGCATCTTCCCGCTGTTGCCAAGCGCTACATCGCCAAGAACGGCGTCAACGTTTACCTGATTGACGCTATCGACCTGGCTGCCAAGGTTGGCATGGGCAAGCGCACCAACACGGTGCTGCAGTCTGCATTCTTCGCGCTGGCACAGATCCTGCCTGCCGAGGACGCACTGCAGTACATGAAGGACGCGGCTACCAAGTCTTACATGAAGAAGGGCCAGGCTATCGTCGACGCCAACCATAAGGCTATCGACGCCGGCGCCACCGCCTTCCATAAGTTTGAGGTTCCTGCCGACTGGGCAGACGCCCAGGATGCCCCCGTCGAGATTTCTGACGAGGAGAAGAGCGCCATCGCCAAGCAGGTCAAGGAGCTCCTTGAGCCCATCGACCGCATGGACGGCGACTCGCTGCCCGTCTCTGCCTTCATGGGTTGCGTTGACGGCCAGTTCGAGCTGGGCGCCTCTGCATACGAGAAGCGCGGCGTTGCCGTTATGGTTCCGCATTGGGACGAGACCAAGTGCATCCAGTGCAACCAGTGCGCTTATGTGTGCCCGCATGCTACCATCCGTCCGTTTGCTCTGACTGACGAAGAGGTTGCCGGCGCACCTGAGCAGCTCCGTACCATCGATGCCATGGGCCCCAAGGCCAAGGGCATGAAGTACGTCCAGGCCGTGAGCCCGCTCGACTGCATGGGCTGCACCAACTGCGTGAAGGTCTGCCCCAAGGGCGCTCTCGAGATGGTTCCCACCGAGACTGAGCTCGATCAGCAGCCGGTTTGGGATTACCTGGTCAAGAATGTCTCCGAGAAGCCCGAGCTCATCGCCGCGAACGTCAAGGGCAGCCAGTTCAAGCAGCCTTACCTCGAGTTCTCCGGCTCCTGCGCCGGCTGCGCCGAGACCGCGTATGCTCGCCTGGTGACCCAGGTGGCAGGCGACCGCATGTTCATCTCCAACGCCACCGGCTGCTCCTCCATTTGGGGCAACCCCGCCGCGACCTCTCCGTACTGCACGGACAAGAACGGTCACGGCCCGGCATGGAATAACTCCCTGTTCGAGGACAACGCCGAGCATGGCCTTGGTATGGCCGTGGGCTACGAGGCCGTCCAGAACAAGCTCGTCGCCGATACCGAGAAGGTTCTCGCTGCCGACGGCGCCGCTCCCGAGCTGAAGGCTGCCGCCCAGGCATGGCTCGACGCTCGCCACGACACCGAGGCCAGCAAGACCACCGCTGCCGCCTATGTCACTGAGCTCGAGAAGTGCGGCTGCGATCTTGCCAAGTCCATCCTGGCCGATAAGGCTTACCTCACCAAGAAGTCCTTCTGGATCTTCGGCGGCGACGGTTGGGCCTACGACATCGGCTTTGGCGGCCTTGACCACGTGCTGGCATCCCGCCACAACGTTAACGTCTTTGTCTTTGACACCGAGGTCTACTCCAACACCGGCGGCCAGGCTTCCAAGGCATCGAACCTGGGCCAGGTTGCTCAGTTCGCTGCTGCGGGCAAGACCACCAAGAAGAAGTCCCTCGCCGAGATCGAGATGAGCTACGGCTACGTCTACGTGGCGCAGGTCGCCATGGGCGCCAACCCGGCTCAGACCCTCAAGGCCATCCACGAGGCCGAGGCCTACGACGGCCCGTCCCTCATCATCGGCTACAGCCCCTGCGAGATGCACTCCATCAAGAAGGGCGGCATGCAGAACTGCCAGGCCGAGATGAAGAAGGCCGTGGATTGCGGCTACTGGAACCTCTTCCGCTTCAACCCGGCGGCTCCTGCCGGCAAGAAGTTCTCGCTCGACTCCAAGGCTCCGGCCGGCGGTTATCAGGACTTCCTGATGAACGAGGCCCGCTATGCCTCCCTCACCCGTTCCTTCCCGGAGCGTGCTGAGGAGCTCTTCAAGGAGAACGAGCAGGCCGCTATGGACCGCTATGCTCATCTGCAAAAGCTCCTGACGGTGTATAACGAGGCGTAAAGCTTCCTGCTACAGGACCTGAGGGCGTTCCCGGCGAATGTTCTCGGACATGGAGAGGCCCCCGACCGCATGTCGTGCGGCGGGGGTCTCTCGTTCTATGGGGTGCTTATCTGCGTTCATGGATGGCGCATCCTGTTCGTACGATGGGGGTTCTTCGAGGTCGAAGGGCCGCTGCTATAATGGGCGGGTAACTGAGAACTTCACATGGAAGGAAAACCCGCTGTGAGCAATGCCACTAAGGGTGCCAAGGGGCCTCGTTTCCATCTCGCTATGGCCGTGTCGAGGGCTGCGGCTTCGGCGCTTAAGCTCGCGCGCCGCAATGCTGGGCAGATGCCGGGCGTTATCGCCGAGAAGATCGATCCTTCGTTCCTTGCTGATGTCGACAAGCCCGCGCGCGTCGTCTTCGTCTCTGGAACGAATGGCAAGACAACCACGAATAACCTGCTGTGCGACCTGCTGCGCGATAACGGCATCGAGATGATCGATAATCGTGCGGGCGGTAATGTTCGCAACGGCGTTGAGAGCACGCTTATCAAGAATGCCACCATTTCTGGTCGCCAGAAGCTCGACGTGGCAGTCATGGAGCTCGACGAGCTTTCGTTCCGCACCGTGCTGCCCGATCTGGTTCCCGAGGTCATTCTCGTCACGAACCTCTATCGTGATTCCTTCTCGCGCAACGCCAACCCCGACTTCATCTTCTCTGTAATGAGTGAGAACATATCGCCTGCAACCAAGCTTATCTTGAATGCAGACGATATGATCAGCTGCCGTCTGGCGCCGCAAAATTCGAACCGCGTTTACTATTCCATCGCTCGTCTCGAGGATGACTCGTCAGATCCTCAGGGCATTGTGTGCGACCTCACCGCTTGTCCTCAGTGTGGCGGCAAGCTTGAGTATGACTACTGCCATCTGCGCCATCTTGGTCACGCGCATTGTAAGAGCTGCGGTTTCACTAACCCCAAGCCCGATTACGAGCTCGTGGCGCTCGACCGCGACGCTCATACGTTTACCGTGTGTGAGCGCTGCCATGAGGGGGAGCCTACCCACACGTACCACTTTGGCAATTACTCGATTACAAACCTGTATAACCTGTTTTCTACGGTTGTGGTCGCTCGCGAGCTTGGTCTTTCCGCCGAGGCTATCGCAGCTTCGCTTGAGCGCGGCATCAACGTGACGGCGCTGCGCTATACAGAGAAGACGGTTGGCGGCAAGCGCTTGGTCGCGGTGGCGTCCAAGGGCGAGAACAGCACGGCGACGTCGGTGGCGCTCGATACCATTCGTAAAGAGCCCGGTAGCAAGGCAGTCATCGTGATGCTTGCCGATGCCCACAAAGCGGCGAACCCCAAGGAGACCGAGTATATCGGCTGGTACTATCAGACCGACTTCGAGTATCTCAACGATCCCAGCATCGAGCAGATTGTAATTCAGGGTGCCACGAATCTCGACTTGCTCCCGCGCCTGCGTATGGCGAATATCGACCCCGCAAAGCTTCACATGGTCGAGACGCCCGAACAGGCTGCTCAGGCGGTTGACCCCATGAGCGTTGATTCTGTGTTCTGGGCATTTGACATCTTTAACGGTGGCGACGTGGAGAAGAGCCGCGAGCTTATTGGGAAGAAGATCGAGGAGGCATCTGATGTCCGCTAATGCAAAGACTGTCATCGAGGTGCTCTACCCCGAATACGCAAACCAGGCAGGGGACAATGGCAATGCCATGTATCTGCGCGCATGTCTGCCCGATGCCGAGTTCATCGAGACGACGCATGACGACGTTCCCTATTTTGCCGAGCACGTGCCCTCGCTGATTTTGCTGTGCGGCATGTCTGAGGCGCAGCAGGTAAACACTATCAAGTTGCTGCAGCCGTATCGCGAACGTCTTGTTGAGCTTATTGATGCCGGTGTGCCCATGCTCTTTACGGGTAGCGCTCCGGAGGTTTTGGGCACCAAAATCGTAAATCCGGATGGCTCGGAGACTCCGGCGTTGGGCCTTCTCGATTTTGTGACGCACTGCAATATCCCCGCGCGTTATCACGATGTGGTGATTGGCGACCTCAACGCTCCCGAACGCGATGAGGCTATCAAGGTCGTGGGCTTCAAAATCCAGTTCACTCAGATGAAGGCCGGTGCGGGTCAGCAGCCGTTCTGCCGTAATGAGGTAGGCTTTGGCCTGAATAAGCAAAGTAGCGAGGAAGGCTTTAGAAAAAATAACCTGATGGCCACCTGGCTTATCGGCCCGCTGCTGCCGCTCAATCCCGATTTCACGCGCTATCTGCTCGATCTTATCGGCGAGAAGGATGCTCCGCTCGCGTTTGAGGAGGACGTGCGCGCGTCGTACGAGGAGCGTTTGAAGACGTTCCGCTTGCCGGGAATGGGCCTTGCGTACTAGGTGCGCTTTTCGTTGCTTGCGGGTTGGCCGTTGACGGAGCCCGCGGAGGCTATCAAGAGGATTCGGGCGGTGGGACCAGGGGTCCCGCTGCCCGTTTTTGCGTTTGGCGGGGCAGGTCGTGATTTTAATCCGCTTCGGACGCATGCTTGCATCTGTTCTCATCGCTTTGGTGGAAAAGTCAAAATATGTACGATTGAAGGCTGTCGATTTTGCATGTATAAAGCTCTGAGGGGCGCAAGAGGGTTTCGTACGGCATATGAACACCGTTCATGTTTATTCGAGAGTCTCTTGTCCTGCTTTTGGATGTATTGGAACTTGTTTCATCGTACATTTTTTAGGTTTTCCACCACTTTGAGTCGTTGTGGATGCAATATTTCCCGATGGGGAGCGTGTGGGCGTATTTTTATGCATACACAGCTTATCTTTATGCATTTTATCCTTATGGTGCCGCTGTGGGCGCGCTGGGCGGTGCGTTGCGGGTGCGGACGATAGAGCCTGCGGGCTGTTTGGGCGGAAGATCGGTACCGTGCCGGTTCGTTGCCATGTGCAGCCGAGGGTGTGACAATATGCTTGATGTGTTGTCACATTCAGGGGGAGAGGGGACGGCTATGGACACATTTGTCTCACGTCGTGCACTCATATCTTCGGTGAGCCTTGCCGCGATGTCGGCAGGACTGGGCGCGTGCGGCATTTCTGGCGGACGGAGTACGGGGCTTCCCGGTTCGTCTTCCTCGGCTAAGTCGTTCGAGCAGAAACCTCTTGTCCAGCAAAAGCTTGAGTCCATGACGCTCGAGCAAAAGGTGGCACAGCTTTTTCTTGTCACTCCCGAGCAGCTTACCGGTGTGTCTCAAGCGGTTGTTGCCGGTTCTGCTACGCAGCGAGCTCTCGAGGATATCCCCGTGGGCGGTCTGTGCTACTTTTTACAAAACATCACGGGAGGCCAGCAGCTCCGAGACCTCCTTTCGGGCACCTATGACATGGCGTTACAGTCCGGTGCCGGCATTGCCCCGTTTTTAACTGTGGACGAGGAGGGCGGCAGCCTGGTGGCGCGTGTTGCCAACTCGGGCTATTTCGATGTGCAACGCTTTCCGAACATGGCCGAGGTGGGGGCAACGGGAGACGAGGCGCAAGCTGCCCGTGTCGGTGCAGCAATAGGCGAGTATCTGCATGAAATTGGTTTCAATGTCGATTTTGCTCCCGTTGCAGACGTACTCACCAATCCTTCCAACGAGGTAATTGGGCCCCGCGCGTTTTCCTCCGATCCCGATGTGGTGGCGCAGATGGTGTCCGCCGAGGTCCTGGCGATGCTCGATGCGGGCACAATGCCCTGCATAAAGCATTTTCCCGGTCATGGCGATACCGCTGGCGATTCCCATACCGGTGCTGTCGTTTCCTCGCGTTCTGCCGAAGAGATTCGAACATGTGAGTACAAACCGTTCCAAGCGGGAATCGATGCGGGGTGTCCCTTCGTGATGGTGGGGCATATCGAAACTCCCAATCTGGCGGCAGATGGCTTGCCGGCATCGCTTTCCAAAACGATGATCACCGACGAGCTCCGCGGGCGTCTGGGATTTGGGGGCGTGGTGATATCTGACTCGTTTGTCATGGGTGCTATTACACAGCGCTACGCACCGGCCGATGCTGCTGTGCGCTTTATCCAAGCAGGCGGCGATATGGTTTTAATGCCCGAGAACCTGCAGGACGCATACCAGGGACTGCTCGAGGCGGTAAACGAGGGCGTGATTGAGGAGAGCCGCATTGACGAATCGGTCATGCGTATTCTCAAGGTCAAGAAGCGCGCCGGAATGCTCATGTAGCGTGGGTTTGCATGAGGCCAGGTGCCTGCTGGGCTGGGCGCGTTTTGCGCAATTCCTTAAAAGCTAAAGGGAGAGGGCCCAGCTGTAGGTCGATTGATCCACGATGGTATCGATGGGCCAGGTGTGTGAGCTGCGCCAGGCGCTTGCGGGGTCGTGAACGGTCACATTTCCGCTGTCATCGATATCCGAAAGTACGATAAAGTGGCCAACGTTGGTGAAATCGCCAATGTTCATGAGCGAAATAACGGGCTTGCCCTGTGAAAGGGCGGCGGATATCTGGTCTTTATTGCTGTCGAACATCTTGGAGCTGACGCCAAAGGCGGCGGCACCTTCGGTCATGAACGACCACTCGGTGGAACCGCTCGGAGCATAGCCGTGCGCGTCGGCCCAGGCGGCCATCGTGGCTGGCGTGTAATCGATATGGCCGGTGAGATAGACGTAGGCCATCGTGAAGGCGGTTGGTCCGCAGGCATTGTCGCGGACAGTGCCGCCGCCATAGGGGCGCTGCGCCCACATGGGGTCGGTTTGGTAGAGATAGGGCATCTTGCCTTGCTTCCACGACTTCTTGGGTGTTGATATGGAGAGGTCCGCCGGGCTCATAAGAGGCATATCGAGTTGAGTCGCCTCGGCGGCAGGCTCTACACCTGCGGAAATGGCGCCAAAGAGGGCGCCGATGATACCAAAGATCACGATAAGGGTTGCCAAAAGCCCACGTCGAATGCGCAGCGGTCCGGCCGGTGCTGCCGCTCCGCGACGTGCCCTAAACCCTGCCCCGCGCATGCCGGGACGTCCAGAGGCAAAGTACATATGATTGTTGGAATAGGTACCGCGGCGGAGCGGTTGGCCGATTACGGAGCCTTGCGAGCGCGATGGGCGGGCGCCGATATTTCGACGTGATGGGGGCTGGCTGCTTCGCGTTTGAAATTGAGCGCTGCGCAGTGGGCGCTGGCCACTACGGGACGGACTCGAGGTGCTGCGCTGCGGTCGGCTTGCGCTACTCCTCGTCGGGGTCGAGGAGCGTCCAAGGGCGCTGTTGAGTTTTCGCCCCGATGCAGGAGTGTAGGAGCGCTGTGCGCGGCCGAGGTCATCGGCATGATGGCGCGCGGGGTCGTGTGCGCGCCGGTTGCTTTCGGTTTGCGAATGGTGTCTGCGCTCCGGCTGTGAAGGAGCCTGGCGAAAATGAGGTGCCTGTTGAGGCTCATGCGAAGGCGGCCGTTGGGGGCTTTTTGGCCGTGCGGAGGCGAGGCGGACCGTAGGATGTGCGGTCCCGCTTTCGTACCGGTTATTGTCTTCTCGTGCGTTCATGGCCCTCCGTTGCTGGCATCAAGTCGCCGAGTGCGCAAGATTGCCCCCATTCTATCTCAAGTAGGATGTTTACCCCCTTCGAGCTCGGCTTTGCGTACATATAACCGCTGGTCCCGCGCCTGGGCCCTTTCGCCGCCAGAGGCTTGACGTATAAGAAGGATGTAACGCATCGACAGGCTTTTTGCGCTTTGGTGCGCCGAGCGCTCGATTGTGGGACCCTTGCAGTCACGTTCCTAGACGCCTGCATTCTTCAGGCATCGGATGCGTTCGTTTCCTGTTAAGGTAGCTGCCGAGGAATAGACATGCGCGTGACGCCCCCGCCTGCGTTGCTGCGTGCGGATAGGGCAACTCTCTATGACGGTCCCGGAGGAGGAATCATGGGTAAGAAATATGCGATTGTCGGAGGAAAACTCGTTGACGGTACCGGTTCTGCACCGGTCGAAAATGCTCTCATCCTTATTGGGGAGGATGGCAGGATCGAGTATGCGGGCAAGCACGAGGACGTGCCCGCCGAAGCCGGCTACAACAGTATCGATGCTTCCGGAAAGACTGTCATGCCGGGTTTGATCGATACGCATCTGCATTTCTCGGGCAACCTGACCGATGATGATACCGATTGGGTCATGCAGCCGCTGCTGGAAAAGCAGGCGGTCGCCGTCAAACAGGCATACGACTGCTTGACCCACGGCCTAACCACCGTATGCGAAGTGGGGCGGTTTGGTATCCACGTGCGCAATTGCATCAATAACGGCGTGTTCAAGGGCCCGCGCGTCTATGCGACGGGCTTGGGCTTTTGTCGCACTGCAGGACATGGCGATTCGCACCGCTGCAGCCAGCTCGAGAACAAACAGTCGCATCCTTGGGGCGATCAGGTGGATGGGCCGTGGGAGCTGCGCCGTGCTGTTCGGCAGCGCCTGCGCGAGGACCCCGATGCCATCAAGATTTGGGCTACCGGCGGCGGTATCTGGCGTTGGGACTCCGGTCGCGCTCAGCATTATTGTGCCGAGGAAATCAAGGCGGTGATCGACGAGGCAAAGATGGTGGGCATTCCCGTTTGGAGCCATTGCTACAATTCGCATTCCGCTGCGTATGACTCGGTGCGATTTGGTTGCGAGCAGCTGATTCACGGTTTTGATATCGATGAGCGCACCATGGACCTTATGGCCGAGCGGGGTACGTTCTTCACACCCACCATTGGCTTTTTGCCTACTTGGTACAGCACCTATCCTCCTGTCTATGTGCCCGAGATCCACGATAGGTTCCCCGGCGATACGCTGGTCGAGAAGGAGCTGCAACGCAACTATGACTGCCTGCGCGAAGCCAAGAGGCGAGGCGTGGTCTTTACCATTGGTTCCGATTCCTTCTCGTTTGTGACTCCGTACGGCTACGTCACGATCGCCGAGATGTACGACTTTGTGGACAAGGTGGGCATCTCGCCACTGGAGACCATTACGTGCGCCACGCTCAATGGCGCCAAGATGGCCCATTGCGATGACGAAACCGGTTCTCTCGAGGTGGGCAAGTGCGCCGATTTGCTGGTTGTAAATGGCGACCCTGCCGTGAATATCCACGATCTTAAGCCCGAGAACATGGATCTCATCATGAAGGACGGCGAGATTGTCGTTGCCGGATCGTTTGGTGAGCGAAACAGGTGGAGCGCGTAAGGGCTTGTCTTCCCACCGGGAGGCCCGGGGTCGTTCCCCTTCGCTGGTCCTCGCGCTTCGCGCTGCGGAATCGC